>JAABUW010003669.1_pt1 | contig 21677 bp, 19 predicted proteins | sample 5560081 | NCBI WGS metagenome assembly JAABUW01 (sample SAMN10711882, study PRJNA513363) | rock metagenome | isolation source: Antarctica rocks | place: Antarctica: Victoria Land, Knobhead sud
TATTTAAGTATTTAATTAATATAATAATAATAAGCTTTTATATAATATTTATAAAGAATATAATATTAAATTAGCTTATAATTTCTACTTTTTATATATTATTCCTTATATATAATACTTAACTTTTAAAAGAGATTACTAGGATTTATTTATCTTAATTAGGCCTTAATTATAAGTTCTAAAAAGCTATTAAATTATCTATCCTCTTTATATAAAGTAGTAATATCTTAATACTTCTTAATCTATCTCTTTAAGATAGTAAATAATATCTTAATTAGATTTAAGTTTAATAAGTATAAAGATGAATAAGCTAATTTAATATTAATTTTATTTATTATATTAATTAACTCTTAATTCTAATATATATTTATATTATTAATTATAATTATTAATTATAACTTATTATTAGTAACCTAGTTATAACAAGGAAGGACTTAAATATATATAAAGTTATTAAATATATTAACTTTAATAGAGCTTTAATATATAAGGTATAAGAGGTAGCTATTAAGTATAAATATAAATATAATACTCTACCTCTTTAATTACTTTAAACTCTATATTTAATATAATATTTTATTAAGGGGTATCTATTTATAATACCTATTACTTAAGATCTTACTATTAGTATATAAATAAAGAGGTAGCTAATAAAGCCTCTTATTAATATACTTATATATAATACTCTTATTAAAGAAGATAAGTTAATTAGCTTATTAATTAATTAGATATATAAATTATAGATTTTTAAAGTCTTAATTATATTATTAAGCTATCTTCCTTATATTCTTCCTAAACTAGCCTAATTATTATAAATATTATTAAATTATTAACTTATTAATAATAACCTTAAACTTATTATAAAGGAATTAGGCTATCTTATTTAAATAAGCTATTAAGTACTAGTTTAAGTAAATAAAAAACTCCTCTTATAATAAGTTATTAATAACATAGTTATATCCTAGCTAAGGTATTATAAATTATATATAAATTATATCTTACTCCTTCTAACTACACCTTATATAATTTAGTATATTAATATTAATCTTATATATAATAGTAATTTAATTATTATTATAATTAAGCTTAGACTTATATTTAATATACTTCCTAACTACTAATATAATAGGTAGAGGTATAATAATAGTATAACTATAATATAATAATAGTAGTAATATAATTAATTAAATCTAAAATATTAAAAATAATTTATATAAAATAATTTATAAGATCTATTAAGAGGTTTATAGATTGTAAATATAACTATATATTATTAAGGCCTTACCGCCTATTTTTAGTGGGGGAGCTTCTATGATTTACGGCCTACTAGCGCCAAATCAACGGATTTGCAAAGCACTGTATACCATTAGACCGGATACAGAGCACCGACAAGCAGCAAAGTCCTCGGATGAGTAATGGGCGCATTCCAAACATTAGATTGCAAAACCTCATGAACTATATCAAAGGTTGTAGGGAAGTTGTTGTACCCGTGCGTTGATCCTCCCAGTGGCAGCGAAGCTTTTTCAATCCGCTCGCTGGGTCCAATATGTGGTCCATTCCCAATAGAGATCCGGATACTTATCAAAGCATCTGATTATACATATGCTTGATAGTAGTACGGCTCCCAAGGTGATATCGTCCTTCCCATCCATTTTCCTCCTACATAAGTCATGAGATACAGTGAGTATCAGACTCTTCGCTGCAGTCAGTCATCAAAGCCTCGGGGCTCATCATCTGATACCCAGGATGAAAATCGAATGTCTTCCCGAGCAAAGGCCGCTTTCAGCTGTGTTCCTCTCTCACAGCCATTGATTATATCCCAGAAATAGTAATCATAATCAAAACCTGAGCACTCTCCACTGATGACCCTCGTTAGATGGGGGAGGTATTCCGCCTTTTGCATTGCCAGCTCTTCTAGCGTGTCAAACAACCAATATACATCGTCGCTCACTACGGTGTTTGAGTCGTCTTCATACATTCGGAATTCATCGTCTCCAATCTCTAAGTGTAATTGTTCTAATGATGGTGGTAGAATCTCAAAGAGTCTTGGAGGGGGTCCATCGTAGTTGAGGTTCAGATGCGGAAACTCGCGCCAAGACCGAGCCATGAGAAGAAAGTCGTGTCTGGTACACAATCGCTTGAGATTTGAGAACGCGTGCAGATCAATTGGCTTTGAAGTCCCTGGGGCACCTTTGAAGAACATGGGTCAGTACTCAACTGTCTCACCTGCCGATTAAGGGCACCCACGGTCATTTATACCTCCAGAGCAACGGATGCTCAGCTCTTCAAGAGTTTCACGACATTGTTGGAGTGGCTTTATGAAATCCTCACTGCTTAGTCTTCCTGGCCCTTGATACTGCCTTACACATCCACCATATGGTTCTCCCTTGAAATGAAAGACACGCAAGTCCTTTGGCCAACTCAGAATCTCGTTAAAGATGTGCCCAGGGGCCCCCAACGTTGATACGCGCAATATATTGATAGGCGACGTATTTGCTCGTGGGAGAGGAGTTTTAGCATCCATGGCCGCGCGGACCGCGCACGAACACCATGCATCCATCACGGATTCACTCCAATAGAGCCAGCCGTCGATTGAGATTTCCTGGAGGGACGGAATGCAGCATTGCTTGTGAAGTTGCTCGATGTCCGGAGCAACATCCTCATCAAGCCCGCCATAATGACCTTGGTGTCTAGTTCGTAGAGTCGTGACTGCTGCGTTGGAGGGGACTTGGAAGTAGAGACTCGGAGGAGCGATAATGAGGGTTTCGAGCTGCATGCACTTGGTAATATCAAGAAAGCGTAGGATCCTTTTCTCGTCCTCCATGTCTGCGTCAGCCCCCCAGCACAGCTCTACCTTTTTGACGCTTGACGCGAGCAGTGGGTCACGTTGTAGAACTCGTGTCAAAGCTTCAAGATTGAAGATCCGTGATGCATCAACCGGTGCCTTTTGACGGTCAAATAGTTCACCATTTCTACCACTCTCGAAGACCCTTTCTGTCGTATCATTGTTCCCGGTACCCCAGAAATAGACTGACTCGTATAGTATAGTATTAGCGATTTGATGGAGTCGTCGGTTTGTGAGTGATAGAGGCGGAATAGCGGCTGAGGGTAAATTATAGATGATGGAGAGTAAAAGCTCGGTCGAAAGATCTGATAGGCTTTTCATGCTTGATGTTTGTTGCTAATAGCAGTTGAAGATTTCAGGTCTCAACAACGGTGGATATGTGATCATCAACGACTCTGCAGCTGCACCTTCCTCAAGTTGAATGCTGGGTATGCTCTGCATCTCCACTTCCCGAGGGGCCAAGAGTAGTATAGGGAAACAGTCTTATCCAGTAATGCACGAGGAGTTGCTGAAATTCCTTGACCCGTTCAAATGTGCTATCACTGGAAAGCACGATGGAGCGTCGTTGTTGAAGCTGGGAAAGAGGATGGCAGCCGATCCCAGACGTGGCTTTCTGAAGGATGGTCTAGCGAGTCACGACTTGATCGTAGCCTGATTCTCAGTCGTACACAGACCAGCCTGCGACTCCTTTGTTCCGCCGCCGTACAACTACATCACGTTGGGATTTTCCACCACGAGCCGGCAGCCTTGGGAGAACGGTCTGTGATTGGCCAGAGCTGATTACTAAGGATGCTTTGCTGTGAAAAAGCCTAATCTTTGCATCTCACTGCGCCTTGCTAACTTCACAATAATCCTTCCCAACCCCAAGCCACCACGGCGTCAATGACACGTGGATGAGACGTTCGAGAAAGTGAAACACCAGGAACAGTAAAATGTCGAGTTGGTCAGATCTCTGTACGCGCGCGCCAAGGTCAGCCAACTTCAGCAATATCATGTGAAGTAGTACCTTACTTACCCACACTTCAACGCTCGCTGCTCCTTCGCATGGCGAAGCGCTGAAACGCCCACATTGAGCCTCGCGTTTGGAGGCTATGTGTCTCAGAAAGCCGGACTTCGCTGAGAAGTCTCAATTGGAGGATGCGCTACGCCGCATTTCTGGGGCCCCAAACAGCGATGCTGACTGTGGAAGCCGGCCTTCACACTATGTTCACGGGCGAATGAGTGAAATGCGAGCGCTCACGGTTGGCTATAGATGGCATGCTACCACGTTATCTCACTCGTGTACTCGAATCACGTTACCGACTTTCTCTCCTTTATCATGCGAGATGACTAGAATCAAGGTCTTGTCGATGCTTGGACCTCCAGCCTATGTTTGAGACTGCTTCAAGGGCCCTCAGAAATCAGGATTGTTAACGCCAAGATTGGCGGAATAAGGCGATCAATGTGGGCGTCGATGAAACTGCAAATGCTGGCTAGGCTTGCGTTCCTTCTTGTTGTAAAATTCCTTTCAAGCTGCCTGTACGCTGTTCTCTTCCTCTATCTTGTGGCTGTCTAACTCTGAACCATGCGGCACAGAAAGGCTATGGGCATCGCGAGTCCAACATTCTGGCTTTTCGTGGCCTCCTGTCCTTCCATCGTGGCTTTTCATCATGTGAAACGTAGGAGGGATTGACCGAGCCATGCTGTGGGTATTACATGTCCAGTAATCCAGTCGTCAGGACTTCCTATATATTTGGGTGTTCTCATCTCGTTGTCGGAAAAATCAGAACCTTCACACGTCGCGCATGTAAAGCAGCCATGTATTACCCCTACATCGTGGCAGTCTTGACCTTTCTTTGGCCGTTGCTTCTTGCAGCCCCACAGCAACAAGACGCATCCCGATCCTCAGGTACGTCATTCTGGGGGCCCCATTCCATGATTGATGCGGAGCTCTGGATTGCGATCTACTTCTCAGAAGTATCTGTATTCTAGATCGCACCTCGTGATCCATCAAACGCCATCGGACGTCGGCAGTGCTAGTTTGGGACCTTGCAGAAGTCACTCAAAGACCCGGCTGGCCCGAGTCATGGAACTACTACCTTGTAGATCAGCAGAATGGGGGAACAGTCAAGGTTGTGCCTTATGGGATCACATGCATCTGCAATGACTGACGAGTCAAAAATAGTGGATTGGCCCTGACCCAACACATATCACCTATGACGTGGTCCTGACCACTAAGAACGGGAAAGCTGAGACGACTACGGCCCCGATTGACGTGTCTGTTCAGTCAGCAAGCACAACAGCCGCTGATGGGTCGCACCAAGAAGCCGTATTGTTAGCTCCCAATGTTGTGGCTGAGCTCACAGATGCAGCCCAAAAAGCCTGTGGTGGTAAGCGCAGGCAACGATCAACGCTCGCCGCATGTGTGTTGTCAGATACAGCACTACAAGATACCGCAACGCAACTAGTCAGAGTTGGAATGGCTCCAGAAAAAGCAGAAGCCCTTGGTGCTGCTGCGTTAGCCATGATAGCCGCCAACGTTCTCAATCTATGGGCCAACGGGGGATCAGTACCCAATGCTGTCAGCATCGACCTCGGCACCCCGACCCGGGCACTGACCAGTAGTACTGCTATACCCTCGAAAACAGCCAGCAGTACTTCTACGTCTTCTAGCTCATCAAGGACTCCTATAGGCTCTACAACGACCGTTCCACCCGGAAGCAAATCTCAGTCGGCGACCTCCACTGCTAGCACATCGACAATTTCGCACGATTCCTGCTGGCGATATACTGGTACTGATCTCAGCTCCATTGGGTTTGACTTGAATACTTTGGAAAATACTAATGTGAATGATCCTCCCAACGCCAAATTACGGGTCCGGCGCGCCACTAAAGTCCTCGAAGAGAGAACTCGCAAGACTGTTACCAACAGCATCGGCTCCTGCGCTCTCAGCACGCCCGTTCGTATAATCCCGAACTTTTGGCAACTGAATGAGGTAATGGTGAATATGCCAAAGGAACAATGGTGGTTTGTACCATCGCAGGAAGATAGGACATATCAATCGTGTCCCGTTGCCAGTATTGAACATAAAGGGAAACGAGATGATACCAATCCAGATTCCGGCAAAAATAATTTTCCCGAACCATACAACACGATGCCCGACCGTATTAGTGTTGAACATGTCTGTAAGTATTGAACATCCTCGTTCTTTTCATATGGATTTATCTACGGCTCAAGTACGTTGCTAAACGTTATTCAGATGAGATCTCACTTCTGAAAGACTTCTTCATAGACACATTCCCATCAGGCGACAGCAGATGCGAAAAATTTACTGAGACGTTCTTGCAGCCTGATAAAAGGTGGGAAAACCCAGATGATTTCGACAACGGCAACCCACCACAGTTGAAAGGTGGATTAAGCGCACCACGCACGGTCACTCCAACCCGGTTCAAGGACTCACGTTTGCAAAGTCTGTATAACGAGCTGCCTAACAAATTCAACAACGCTTTTCTTGGCCTTGGCGAATCGATCAATGGCGTCAAAGGTTGCTTGTTCAACAAAGACTGTCAGTATATTCAGCGCGTTATGGTTGGTACCAGTGACGATGATGTCAATAAAAATCTGAATTATTGGAACGATATTTAAGTTGCATCGCCATTTCCCTTTATTATACAGCGACTGCGCACAAACTTCACGTACTTGGAGGACCGAGATTCTAAGTTTGCCAAGAACATGTACATGCAGATTGCCGCAAACTGTACAACTGTCAATCAGCATGGCAGGAATATTCCAGGACGCTCTCGAATTTTTGCTGACTTTACTGATAGTGGAATGGTGTTCGAATTGATGAGGATGCCAGCAGCCCAGCAACAACTACAGAAAGTTCACCAAAAAATCTGGGAGGCATTCGTATCATTCGAAGACATTCAAGCTTGCGACTCGTCTCTCGGCCTTACAGATCAGTGGGGAAAAGTCTACAATGACTGGTTCAATAATTTTCTCAAAAACAATCAGCGACTGGCCGCCGAACATGTGAGCAAGCTTTCTGTGGCTGTGGCCAAGCCTGAAGTCACAGAACATTCCGGTCAAAAGAATGCGTTTGGGAGAGCAGTCGATGCCTTGAGCTCATCTTTCGGCTATGAGGCAATCGCACAGGGTTCACTGACATTCAGGTGCGTATATCCAACCACAGTCCTTCTTCACTGCCATTCTCAGGCCCAAGTCTATACCCAATGCTAACTTTGAGATCTCGCAAAGCTTGATTCGCTACTCTCGATACCGCCAAGAACCACGCTTGGTATCAGACGTCGAGACGGTGTGGCTGCGTGCAGTACTACGGCCGTTGACCCTCCGGTCACTAGCCTCCCTAAATTACCCTCCGGATCAGTATGCTCGACTCGCCAAGACAAAGGTAGCGGTATCTGTCCACAAGTCATAATTCCAAACCCATCCAGCACGCCTTGCCCGCCGGTCACCACCAGTGGTCAATACTGCGCCGATCTCACCACCTCCGCGCCATCCACCCCCACTGCCACCGTATGTCCTGATCCAAGCCCCAATCTTGCAAAGAACAGATGCGATCAAAAATGTATGGGTGCCGGCTGGGGAAATTGTGACGTCGACGTGAAAGGTCAATACAAGAGGTATTCTTGCTACTGTAATGCTGGACCCTGTGATGGAAAACAATGTGGCGATCCAGTCAAGATCGACAAATTGACTGGGAAGGGAACAAAATGTCCTGTAAGTGTCCATTCACCTTCTCTACGCCTAGGCTTGCTGTCAAAAGAAATTGCTGCAATATGGGTAAAACGCCTGAGAGTGTGAGCGTTTCTTAAAATGTAGGCTTCGAAAGACGAGGTCTATCGAACACCGTCCCAATACTTGAGTACGACGACATGCTTTCGGACCTGGGTTACTCAGTGTTCTTGGGGACCGTACCCTTCAGCTTCCATCATCATTGACAGCAAAGCCTGTCTTTCAATTCTTTGTCATACATATACAGATACTAATTCGACTGATATATCCAGAATCAAAGCAACCCCGCGCTGTGGTTCCCTGACGAAGAGGCATGCGATATCGCCTGCCCAAACGGCAATTACGGTGCCGGCGACTCATGTTTCGCAATGACGTCTAGGTATCACACCACGAAGACTACTCAAACAATTGGGCCCACTGTATCTACGACTGAGACTGTGGCTACAGCAGTCAGTACGGCGTCGGACAAGAATGGGTTGGTTCATTGGGAAGCGGGCTCGATACCACTGTGTAAGTGCGATGATGATCCGTGTAAGGGATTCGGTTGCTGGGATAGGATACATGGGTTGTAGGTGTTGGTGTTGATACCCCTGGATGTTTCCTTCGTATGTCGGAGGCTAATGGCGTTCTGTCACTCTGTCAACGTCTGATGATCGTGTATATCACTTCTTCACGGACGGAAGATTACCAATAATTAGCTAGAGTAGTACACATTCTAGCATCCTCATGCTCCTCGCCTCTCCTACAAAAGCTGATCCAAACAGCCTACTCCCTCCAAAAGCCACATTCGCTACATAACAACGCCTAAGAAATTGCCAAAACAATCAATCATATCCCCACTCAGCGAACTTCTCCACTTAAATCTCAATGAAACCCTGGCTTGCGAAGCTGACTTGGCCGAGAAATTGCCACTTGCTCATCTATCATCTAAGAGTAAACGGATCTACTACACTTGGACTAAGGTACCGTATAGCTAGGATATAACGCAATGATAGGGTGGACTAGTACCTTACCCTTTGGCTTACTATTGTAACCTGAGTAGAAGCCTCTTACGCTATAACGCAAGATCCCATTCAATTACGATCCCTGGAGAGAGTTTCGCACATACCACCAAAGCAACCATTGAAATACTTATATACCACACTGATTGATCGTTTCGAATGGTATAATGCAAACGGAGTACCTGCGCACACAGCAGATATCAGAAACGCTCATCGAAAGATCAGAGGTAGAATTCGACGTCTCAGCAGTAAGTAAGGCGTACAACGCAAAAGATCTTAGCCACAAACCGCAATAGCGCAGACCAGGCATAGGGTTTTTGGGCGGACTTGAGACGTCGCGATTCTTGATTCTATTTCCACTTTGATGGTATGGCAAGTCTAATAAGCCTTCTGCAGATGGTTTGGGGAGTAGGGGAGCATCCTCCCTGATCTTAGAAGATTGTTCACAATCGCCAATGTGGATTCGTACTTGTTGTGGGCGTCAAACTTCAGACTTAGACAGCGATCAAATCCGAGCAGTCGAGTTTGTAGGAACGGTGACATGGTGCGCGCTATTTGCGTCGATTCTCTCACCCATGAAGTAGATTCCAATGCGATTCATATAAAATTCGTAGCTATCATACTTGGAATTGGACAATGATAGGACATCGACTCGCAAAGCGCCAGATTCCGAAATCTCTTTCGTTAGGTCAAAGTTTTCTATGTCTCTTTTCAGCTACCAGCTTGCCAGTGTTCTCACAAGCAGTCACGAGGACCCGGTACAGATATCCTGGCGCGCTCAAAGACTAGGAGGTAGGACTATGCGGAGATCGAAATTTCATCAAAGGCAAACATGATGACGTTTAAAAGAACCTTTTTTAAAAAACATTATAAAAAATTCGAACTGAAACCCAGGCCGTAGATGTTGAATCTTGAAGCAAGCAGAAATATAACGTAAATCCAGCACATGTAACGGACTTTGCCACGTATTTGGACGCTTCTTCAAATCACCAATACCGCCTCCTAAGCTTCTAGAGAAATGACAGGTTCGTAAAGATCAGACTAAAGCTGGATGGGCTGCCTCTCTCAAGTCGGTTTCGCTCCTGATGCCTCCCGTTCCAGATCTCGGTCCTTCCTGAATTGCTCCAGGAATCGGAAGACTTTGACCTGTCCATTCTTCTTAGCTATCGAGTATGGCGTGTAGCCGTCGTCCAGGCGGTTATAGAAATTAGCACCCTTAAAGTCAAGAGAAGCGCCCGCATTGGCCAGAACTTGTACCATCTCAAGCTTGCCGAATCGGGCAGCGAACAACAACGGCGTCATCCCAAACATCAAGGCGTCGGGCGCTGCACCAGCGGAAAGCAGCATCTGAATTGCTGACACGTGGCCGCAAACGTATGCGCTCAACATCGGATTACTGCATTCGAGCTGAGCGACTTCCGGCTTGACTCCACGTTCTAGGAGATCTTTCAAGGTGTTGTTGTCTCCGAGGGCTACCGCTTTGTACAGCCGAGCAACCTGAAGCCACTTTTCTGCTGGGCTTCTCATATTACACAACTCTGATAGCCGCCAAAGAATGTTTTCATTTCCGGCCGCGGCGGCAGTCTTGAATAGATCTTCAGTGACTTCTTCATGAGAGAAGCGTTCAAGTAAACATTAAGTAGCCAAAGGCCACCCTTCTCGAATTGAATCGTTGCTATTGCTGTTTTCAGCACGGGATGTGTGACCGGTAATTTGAATCCCCGCTCCCACAGCAAGTTGAACAGCTCCTTTGAACAGAATCGGTTGCCTACAATTGCCAAGATTACTCCTTCTCCAATCTCGACATTTTCCACTTGCTCCAGTAAGAAGAGCAAAATCTCGCAGCCACAATTTTTATTCTTCGCCGCTTCTTGCATCACATCATTAGCGACCTTGGCCATGCCGCCGCGATTCCAGAGATACCTGAAACAATGCACGTCGCAATATCTCCCGGCTGCTTTGAGTATGTCAGGGGTGACCGGAAGATGCAAAGCGTTCTCTGCTACGATGTGTCGGATGTTGGGCATTTGACAGCTGGTCTCGTATGTAGACCAAGGAGGGTCTATGCTCATGGCACTGTAAAATATCTTCTCTGTAATCTGCCCAGGATCAAACAGATAATCTGCGCCTGATGGCAGGCATGTCTTGCCTGAAGCTTGGCGAATGAGCTTCAACATGACATCTTCTGTTACCTCGATAGGACCAAAGGTTTCCTCTAGCGCCTGGATCACCTCCTTCCCGTTGCCGATGTTGCCTATAGCGTTGTCGAAAACGACGTCTGTGATTTTCGGGATGTCGGCGCCTTTCAACAATAAACGCACCAATTCTCCGCCACAATAAACATTGTTTGCGGCTGCTGCGATGAGTTCGTGTATGATGCCCTTATACTCAACGCGGTCCAGTAACTGGACGATGACAATTATGTCGAGGTTACCCATGGCGCATATAAGTAATTCTGTGGTAATATCTTCTGTCCTGCCCTTCGCCAAAAACACATACATCATATGGCTACCCCCTGAATCATTACAGGCTGCAGCCAAGAGGACATCTCCTGGGACCTTGATGCTTTGCGCTCGATCGAGCAATAGCCTCATTGTGGATCCGTTAGGTCTTGAGCTAGCCACTTCGAAAATCACATTGATCATTTCTCCAGCAACAACTGCCTCACTCACATGATCTAGCATGATTGTTAATGTGGCGTCTCCCAACCCGTGCTTTGCCTGTAGTCTTAGGATCTTGCCATCAACTACACATCCGTGTTTAAGCAGTACACGCAACACGTCTGCATTCACAACGCCGGCCACGGCGACCAGTACTTCCTGTGTGATTGTCCCTCCATGATCGAGCATTATCTGTAGCGCTTTGGTATATGGGCGCCTTGCCGCGCTGATCATCATTCCTATTGGTATATGAGCGGCCCCACCTCGTTTCATCCTGTCAAGTAGTGACGAGAGCTTGTCTGATTGAGTTTCGGATATTGCTGTGCGTAACAGGGAATTAGTCGAAACTGCGTCGGTGGCTCGAGCCAAGAGCAGCCTAAAAGAATCCTGATTCGCACTCACTACCGAGGCCATGAGCATTTGTTCGGTAATAATCAACCCAGGGTACTTTTGCAAAAGCAAAGCCATGCTTCCATCATTCTGGCCTTTGCCGACGGTAGCCATTATACGCGTAGTGAGGTTGATGTTGGTGCACTTGTCCAGCAGCCATGTTAATCTCTCGTTGTCCGAATCTTGCATAGCATAGAACAAGATTGGCTCTGTCAGTTCCCAGTCTCTTTCACCACTCACGAGAAGATCAAAGATTCCGTGATGGGTAGCCATTGACGCCAAAACCAGACCTTTGCATTTGGCTTGATTTCCGATTGCTCGATTTCGAACGCAGAGAGTAACGACTTCACTAAAGCCAAAAGCAATCGCAACAAAGAAGGATCTGAATGGAGGTCGGGAATAATCGCTGAGAAGGGTTTGAAGCTGCCACGAAGCTACGGTGGCTTCTTTTCCCAGCATGCGGCTGCAATACCATCGTACCCAAGCATTGAAGGCCGATACGAGCCCTGAATCTTCATCAAGAAACGGCCGAAGCAGTCGCTCCAAGCTGAGGTGATCTAATCTGACTCTCTGAGGAATCAACTTGCAGTGATTCATCCATTCAGCGTTAGCGTATGCGAGAAAGTCTTTGGATGCTGATTCTGCTCTTGCAGCCATTCTCCCTCGAAGACGAGTTACACGTACATCGCTTGAATTTGGATCTGGATTTGAGCAGTGTGAAGAGCCAATTATTTGCAGTAGGCAGCTTTCGGCGGCGAGAAGGTTGCAAGGAATCTGGGAGAATTCCGGTCTTTTCTCGAGAAATTCCCTCACAGAGAGATGAGCGAATCGAAACATGTCCAGGCCTTCATCATACAGAATGAAGTTGTGACAGAGGTCCAGAATAAGGTCTCTTGTGATGTCTTCGAAGGCGATATCCAGGTCGACCGCGACGGCCCATAAAAACTCGGATGTATGCAACATTCTCTGGGCGCATAGGAGCCATTTCAAAGTGTTAGTAACGATTGATCGACCGATATCGCCTGGGTATAAGCTAAGTTCGTTGTAGACCTCGAGGTAAAGTTGTTCCAACTTAGGTGGGAGTTTTCCCAATTTTCCTCGAATGTCTTCATCGAGCTTTAGAGCGCAAAGGACTTCGGGTTGCAAGCTCGCCCAGCGAAACCTGTGTGGATTCTCAGTACAAACGAGAGCGAGGAAGAAGATCTGTCACGAGACTGACATGCCATCAGCACCTTTACTGACTTGATCAATTATCGATGCTTGCATTTCCACTTTTGCCCTACTATTACGTAAAAGTCTTTGCTTTCGGACAAGTCGTTGAGTTTCTTTCTCAACAAATACTTCTATGTCTGTTGTATTCTTGTCTGAAGAGATATTCATGTTTGGGTATCCGCGTAGCGTGCAGACTATGTCTTGATCATCACGACTGGAGACAAAGATCTTGACCAAGCCAGCAGATTCTCTCAATATGTCTTCGAATGCATCGAGGAGAGATTGACGCATCTCAGGATCGCATTCGTCTAGGGCGTCCACCACGATAATTGTTATACCATAAAACCCGACCAACTCGATAACAAGCTCGAGGCTTTCTTCTAGAGGAAGGCCATGATACTTGAAGCCTTGCCCTTGCTTTTTATACTTGTCGACGACTGGAGAAGGGAGAGCTTTGCCAATTTGGGCACATGAGAGCTGTCTTAGGATGCTGGAATGACTGTGCCCGGATTCGATCGTTCTGTCTCAGCTGCACTTCGGGAACAATAAAATAGACAGGAAGAGGACTCTGGCCAGCTCTGTATCTCTCAATCATGTCTTCGATGACGATCGAGCTAGTCAAGAATTAGCAGTCAATGCAAGCATTATCTTTAGGTCGTAGAGAGAAGGGTTCCGATATCCAGTTGGATTCCTGGCATCAAAAGTCATGCACCCCAGATGCAGTGAACTTACACAAGAGTACTCTTGCCCGAACCTGGCTTGCCGTGGAGCCAAAGCAGAGAGGAAACGCTAGATCTATGCCATTCTGCATAGACTGGGTCCTGCAAAAGCCACTGACCGGATCCTTTGAGAGCTTGTTTCTTCACCTGCTGATGATGAAGTTCATATGGTTGTTCCGACAGCCAGCGGAGGATGCTGACGCGCTCGCGTTCTACTAGCATTAGAATGATCAATATTCAGCAAGGCATGGCACTGACCATCTAAGTGATCTTCAATGTTCTCGAGCTGATTACTCATACGGCAAATGGGGCCATCAATCGACTCGAGGAGGCTCCGAAGCTCAGCATGCCGTTCGCCTTGGACTAGCACAATGAGTCTCAATCAGGAACTTGGTTAGCTTTTTTCACGTACCAATTGAGATTTCTCGGAGGCTGTCGCTGATGCCGCTTCTATCTGAACTGCTGCGTTAGCGCGACCTATACCTTCGAACTGACAAACTAACTTTCAGCGTCCGCTAGGCTCGCATAACGATCTACACTCGACTGTTCAGAAGCGACCCCGCGTATGATTTCCTGGAATTCCTCTTGAGGGTTTACCAAGGCTCCCAAGGCGCGTTCTGTTGAGACACTTCAATCCTGCACTTATGCTGGAGTAAAAGTAGGACGTACTAGCCGTGCTTTGTTCAAAATACTTCTTTGCCTTTGCTAGATATTGGAAAATAGCTCCATAAAGCCGGATCAGCGCCTCCTCAAGAGATTTGATAAGCTTGGTAGCTAGATTGATGCGATGCAAGTACAGGTCTTCGAAGATAGCAAATCGTGGAATGCTGCGGGCAATGACTTCTGCGCCCTCCACAACAAAATCAAACTTCTTGAAATCGCTGGTGGCAATCTATGAATCTGTTACTAGAGAGACATTGGGAGACAGGCTGGTAGAACAACCTGCAACAAGAAGCGTACACCAGCCCATGGAAGGGCAGTGTGAGCAGGATCGTACTGAACAACGACATCAACAACCTCTCTAAAGCGGTCAATCCAAACCACAATCTTGCTGAACAAGTCGCGGAGAACCACAATTTCGTCCTCGCCTCCACGGCCCCGCCGGCGAAATTGCGACCTATTCTTGACAGAGCTATCTTTAGCGGCGTTGGTTAGATTTTGTAGATCGGTCAGAGCGTCCAGCTTGTTCTGACCCTCGAAAGCAATGCATTGTTGGTCCTCCACGCTTAACGTAGCCAAGGCAGAGGCCCAGAGGTCACTGCTTTCTTCCAGCATTATGTCAAATTGGTATAGGTGATAAGAGTTCGCTTGTCCCAGTCGCCTTCTTTCCCAGTTTCAGGTATACGTATGAGGGAGGCTGAGCATGAACCGAAGCGAGCTTAGGGACGTTCTAGGTAGACGTTATTGACAACATTGGAAGCCTGGCCGCGGTGGGTAGGGTGTTGTAGGCTCCTACTCAAGATCTAAAGAACTCTGTGCTTACACTGAAAGAAGAGGAGTCTGTAGCAACATGGAAGAACGTAGATGGCGTACGGGTGAGTAATTATCTCGGAAGAAACCCATGCAGGGTAGGAGCGCTAGCTTCTTAGCGTCAAGATTTGCGCATCCCTTTCAATGGTGAGAAACCATCTACTCAAGGTACCTTCTAGAATTTGGGGTAACAGTGACGTGTATTTGATACTCCGGCCGGAGTGTTCCAGCGCCAGCAATCCAGCTCCTCAATCCCCAGTATCAATCTCCAAGTCAAGCTGGACACCATTACTAACGCCGTAATCCTCCAGCGTTAGTTGATCCTTGAAAGGCCTCTCGCCCTGCCTTTTCAACATAATCTCGTGCGGTTGTCGGCCAATACGAGCCGCGACTTGGGCTTTGAATAATTCTACAAATAACACATGTCAGAGCTACTTTCCCAACCCGACATTACAAACAAAGAAGCCGAAGAGTACTCACTAATGGGATCACTCGCAAGACAAGGTATCTGCGCCGCCGTTCCCAATCGGTCGTTCACCTTAACAATAATCATTTCCTGTCCCACCGGTGCTATAGCTGGCTTCTTCTCTTTCCTCTCGTTTTCTTTCGTCGGCTTCTCCCCGCTCCCAAATTTATCCGTGACTTCATCTTTCCCAGCCTCCTTTCGCACCGGTGACCTCTGCCGTCCAAACTTCGCCTCCACGTCATCTCTGCCCCTCTCATCCCTCGAAACACCATCTCTCCCAGGCGGTTCTCGCCTTGGCCGCTCCTGCTCTCTATACCCCCTCTCTAACCTTTCATCGTCTCTCTTCTCCTCGTCCTCATACCGTGATTTTTCTTTCCACCTAATACCTCCACCGCCTGATTTTTTGGGTCTATCATCATGGCGTCGTCGTGGGGAGCGGCTGCGGTCGTGATGGCGGGGACGGGGGGATGGTGAGCGGCTGAATCTTCGGTTCCGAGAAACACTCCGCGGACGTTCGTCTCGATAGGAGCGCGAAGCCCGCTTGGTGTAGGGCGAGGGAGAGCGGGATCTTGGGCGTGGGGAGGGCATTGAGGGTGGTGCGTACGTGCAACAGTGGGTGCGATTCTGTGAACTAGTAGGAACTATCTTGCATTTTGAGCTAGTCCGAAGGCTGACTAGTGTGACGATTAGAACAGCTATTATCGGCGCGTCTTAACGCCGACATTAAGCCTGTTCCTGAACTCAGCCCTATCAGATTACGATCTTATCAATAAGTACTCATTCCTAAGACAAAACCCAACAGCAACAGCAATGTAGCAACACAAAATCCTCAATGCTCGCACCCCGACCCCACCTCTCCATCCACCGCCCCTCCCCCACAACCGTCGCTTTCACCGTCTCCACCGCCTCCCTCCGTAAAACCCTAACATCCCACCTACTCCACTACACCCTCCTCTTCCTCCGGTTGCTTCTAGGTCTCTCAACATTACTAGTGCTCTACATCAGCACAATCGAGACACCTATCCAAATCTTAAAGCCTCTCAGCGACTACATCGCAGACGTGCCATTCTCGCATATCGCCGCACTCTCATTCGTGAGCCTATTCATAGTCTTTCGACGCTTTTATACTGGTGCGTAACCTCCTGCTGCTCTTACTTCCAATTGGTGCTCTATCACTGTATGTGCTGCAAGCCCTCGGATCCGCACGCTGACACAACTTCTCCACTCCAGAAGAATCCCTCCTAGTCCTCTCAAGCCTCGGCATCCAGACCACCACCCTCTCCCCCAGCTACCTGCTACCTTCCAACACGCGCTTCATACCAACTTCCCAAATACGCGATATCTTCATCCATGAGGCATTCAAGGGGTTTGAGGTGAGGTATTACTTAGCGGTTATCGTCGAGGGGGAGGGAAGTGTCGTTGTCGTGTTTCCTGTGAGTGGCTTCATGTTTGGTTTACTTAATGAAAGGAAGAGGAGTGAGAGAATTGCCAGCTGATTGTGGTAGAACTTGCTACCCAAACGAGCTATTGTGGAGGAGGTCTGGAGAGGGGCGAGGGAATGCTTGTATGAGCGCAAAGGATGATTTAGGGGGGTTGCCCCAGAGAAAAGGTATCAGCGTACATGAGCATGGAAACAATGACTCAATTGACTAGAAATCATTTGGTACAATGCGTAATCAACATAGCTACATGTGAGGCCAGTTGGATGGGTATCATATCCATAACGCCTCGCTCGTACGCACATAATCTTCTGGTTTTCCCCACCATTTTTCCTCCGCTCGAAATTACCTGAATTTGGGTCAGGTATCCGAATGACTCCTGCACTCGCTCCAATCGCCTCTCAATGACCCTCATCCTTCGGTCTCTTGAGCGGTTTCCTCCCCTTCCACAGATCCAGTGCCGACATGATCCTCCCTGTGCCCAGCGACTTCTTCCAGCAAATCTTCATTAGCGAGCTTTCCGGCATCCTCCTCTTCAATCGCAGCCTTCAACATCGCCAAATCATCTTCGGTTTCTTGATCGCTCAGCGGTGGTGCACGTTGATATTCGTCTTCTCGTCGCTTCTCTTTGGCTCCAACGGTTCCAATCAGCCTAGCCCCTGCTGCGCGACCTGCCAAGCGACCAAGTACATCGCCGGCAGCTATGTGCTTGCTAGGAGCCACGATACGTGAGGAGCGCGTTGCATGTTGGGAGGCATTGGTAGCTGTTCGTTCCATATCCGGAGCGGCCAGGAAGACATCGTCCACTACGCCATCCATCCCAAGGTCTGGCTCTGCATCCGCGTTGTCTTCGACATCGGAAACATCAGCGTTGGTACCGACGAAGGATGTAGGGCTCGTGTGAGAACCCTTGGCGAGTTTGCGTCGCTTAAAATCCTCGATGACGCCGAAGGTCGCTAATTGAAGGTTGTTGTCAAGGTCTCGTTGCGAGAAGAGGCGGTCTAGAGTGTAGAGCGGTGCTGAGACTTGATGATATTCTAGTTTCGCATTTGCTTCCCTGAAGATACTAATAGGCTCCGCGTCGCGGCCTGTAGGTGCGGGAGATCCATTGTCGTTGTCACCAGGAGCTTTACGCTTCCTTTTGTTGTTACCGTTAGAAGTATCCAAGTCGTCCACTTCGAGTCTGTGTCGTGTGTGTCTAGTCTTGCGATTGCTTTGCGGGCCACCAGGGCTCGCGGCAGTGTTGAGACTGAAATGATTTGGGTGAAGTAAAGCGGCATGTGTATCAGCGATGTCAAGCTTTTCCTTCTCCTTCTGCATTGACGCTTTTTTCTGATTGAGGTTGACAATGAGGCGGCGGCGCAAAGTCTCGAGTAGTTGCTGATGCTCCAAATGGGCAACGGCGACGTTGAACTCGTAATCTTTTTGGAACTCATCGATGCGGAAGTTGTGGCGGTACTAGCACGAGAGAGCGCCGGGTCAGTAGAAGTCTTCTATAGGCACAAAAACACTTCGAGTGATTTGCAAAGCACGGGGTAACAAGAACGTACCGCGACAGTAGCTAGATCGGCATCCCTCTGCTCAATGGCATCATTGATCTTTTGCGCAAACCTGGAAGCATTGACCCCAATCCTACCAGACACAGCGTTGCCATTGGGCTGCGCATGAGCGACGACCCTTCCAGAAGTGCTAGCTGCCGCACTGGGTGTAGTGTCTTCAGTACAGCCCTCGTCACACTCTTCCAACACTTTCTCGGTGTATAGTTCCGCGTGACGAATGTAGTCGATATCGAGCTGGAAAGCATGTAATTGCTTGCGGTAGATCAAGTCGCGGTCTCGTGAGAAGTCATTACTGATCTGTGCAAGACGGTCCTCCATATTGAATCTTTTCTTCTCTCGTTTGGAGATATATTGTTGAAAAGGAGGGGAAGGCGAGCGGCGATTGAAACGAGAGGGGCCAGCTATTGACAGACTTGCTGTGTGAGGTGAAGGGGAGTAGGCCATAAAGTGAGAGTTGCGGTGGGAGTGAGTTGCTCTAAGGCTATTCCAAGGGTCCAGGAAACCCCCGGTTGGCAGGGCGCGAAGTCAGGATGAGGATCTACTCGTATGTGATTGTGAGCAGGTGAAGAGTTGTGGGAAAGGTAGGGATGGATTGCAAAGTGGGCGCTTTTTGGAGGGCGAGAATGACGAGTGAATGCCCGCTTGCAGGGGGTCGACAATAGCGCGCCAAGCAACATTGTGCCCTCTTGTAGGGCTGAGTCCGACTTCACTTTCATTTCCTCTGAGATTGGGGACGCTCTCTAGCAGTCGACGCCTCCGATTCTAGAGAGCAGATGTGTAACAAGTTGTTTGGAATGTGGCACTTGCAACCAGCTTTAGTGGTCAGGATATCTTTTGCTAGAGACCAGAACCCTCCAGTCGTACGAGTTGCATTCAATGTTTACCTTACTCATTTGAGGCCTATGTGGAAAGCTTTCCGGCACAACTCGAGCGTTCAATTTACGGGTTTCGCCGCTAAAACCCTTCACTCGCTCCTTCCCTCAATACAACATAGCTTCCACATGGTTGATAACTACTCATAGGGCTTCAAGTGGGACTGCCAAACTAAGAGTCAGACCGAGCCATATCACAGCGTGCTGACTCTCAATCTCCGTAAAAGACGGCTTTCCGAGATGTATTGGAGTGAACCACGGCGCCGTGGTTTCCCCCTCCGGCATTTCCAAATATATTCACAGGTATGTTTATCATAACTGCTTTAGGTATAATTGCCGACGGGCCAGACTCCTAACAAAGATATCCTTCGGCCCAACAATCCTTTCACTCTACGACAAGATCGTTACCAGCAACCTTTGCCATCGCGCAAATTTTGGGAAGACATTGTGATCAAAGCATCTCATCCATAAGACTTCATGGAGAGAATTGAAAGCGAACCGAATAGAGCAAGCTCTCCGGGATAAAGTGGGATTTCAGTGATTTTCACTAAGTACGATCGATGGGGTCCTGCGCTGGACCAGGCCACTTCCAACAGGATATGAGAGTTTGAATGTTGGATCAGTCTCTGCCTCTCAGGAGACCGTACTCCGACTGGTCTTCACATCCTATACTCAGGTTCTCGATATGAAGTCGGCATAAGGACTTCTCATACAAGAGGTGTTCTGCTTCTTCGCTAACCTCTCAAGAAACATCTAGGATTTCAGTCCCACTGGCTGGAAGCGGAATATGCTTAGATCCTGTTGCGGAGCTCTTACAGCAGAGCCTTGACACCGGTCCTGGTCGGATGATCGAAGAGAGTTGAGACAACGAAAATCGGAGACGCGAAGCTCTCGTTTAACACTTATGCAAGAGAAATGATCAAAGTTCTCCATCAACCTAGACGCTTACCAGCCGGCAAGCAAGCCAGCATGCCAAGACCATCAAGTTGCCTATCCACTGAAGTCCAGACAGAATCCATGGTCGCTCAGCCTCCAGTGTACCTCCGCTTGTATTTTGGCCATGGATGCTGACACTTGGAAGCTAGCTGGCGAAATAACAAATTTGTCGTTGCGCTAATCCCGATGGGGACACACATAGACGCCATACAGAGCAGCCTTCACCGAAAAGTGTCCTGTTACTGCTGTTGGGTAGTGTTACCGGAATTCAAGCTTCATTGACTTCGCCGAGGATCGAAGACTGCGTGGCTTACTTTGCAAAGTAATTGGCGCGGCTAAACGAACCCCATTCGCATGCGAGATCTGGCCCAAGTGGAATTCATGCTGGTTGGGCAAATATTCTCCGAAGCATCAATGAGCCCCTCCCCGCATCTCCAATGTATTCCCAATTATCTATCAAGCAATCTTACTACTCCTACGACTAAAATCAAGCCTCCTGCCCAATGAGTTCTGGCCACCGCCGCCCGACGCCATCATGCAAAAACGGACTTGATGACATGCAGCTGCCAGTGTGGTTGCCGGTAGCCATTTGCTTTGCTAATTATTCAATCTCGCTTGCTCGCCTGACTTCGGCCAGCTCGAGTTTAGGGCTACACTACCTGATGGAGAAGAGCCTTCCTACCTTCCTATCTCGTATGAGTTTCAACGTGCCAAGCAGCTTCCCTACAAAGGAAATACCAGGATTTGTCCGGACTTTTGATCAAAGCGGGAGGTTTGTAGATGTCTTGATCAGCCTTCACTTCCTAAGATCCATCATTACAGTTCTAGATTGTCGTGGCTTTGGACGTTCTGGGAAACTGTCCTTCGTACCCGGACATCACTAATTATTCCAGACGGCCGATATTCCACTTGGATATTCAAAAAGCGTGTATATTATGTGGTCAGATCCCATCAAGTCCTTCATTCCAAGCTGCAGCATTTGCAACCAGATAATCCAAAACAAACATGAAATTTACTCAGTCTTGTGCCATCACTGTCCTTGTTTTTCTGTTCAGACTCCATCAAGTAGCCGCTTACCCACACCCCGAACCCTTGCCCGAGGTACTAATTAAGAGGATTACCACTACTCCAACGACTACAGCGAAGATATCCACCACTAGTACAAAAACATCGACCACAACCCTCAAACCATCAACATCGACAACAACCTCGCAATTCACTACTTCAAGTGGCACCAAGTCAGTAATACTGCTCCTCATCCCGTCTAGTTCTAAGTCAGCAATATCACTTACTGTTAGAACTTCGTGATCGATATTGAACTGATCTAAAACCTGAAGTGCGTTGTCATGCCCAGCACCAGCATATCCAGTAGGA
>JAABUW010003670.1_pt1 | contig 21677 bp, 15 predicted proteins | sample 5560081 | NCBI WGS metagenome assembly JAABUW01 (sample SAMN10711882, study PRJNA513363) | rock metagenome | isolation source: Antarctica rocks | place: Antarctica: Victoria Land, Knobhead sud
ACCAGATATTGAAGGAGCTTTGCCCGAGTGAGGACTGAATGGCTGACTTTGCACGCTGCCTCCAGTAGTCTGCGGACTCAAACCATGCTGCTCCCTGTGCTCTAAGCTTGATGTTCGAGGCGGAAGGACCAGTATAGGTTGCTGTCGTTCACGGATCGGCGACATGATCTCTTCTGGCGGGCCACCCATGCCGTTCTGGAACTGCTCCATAATGTTCTGAATCTCTGACCCGGTCATCTCCATTGTACCTTGAGGGGCCTCGGGTATCTCGTGGGATGACTCGTCGTTCCGTGGTGGGTGCTTCTCGTCGTACTCATGCTCTGACTGTCCGTGAGATGTCGATGCATCCTTGTCTGGTACGGGCGGGGCTGGAGGTGACGCCGGCAGATCATCGTCTTTCCGACTCTCCGAGTCTTGTGGTTGCTGGTCGACAGTCTCTCTTTCATTCTCCATAGACATTCCCGCTGCTCGACGTGCCAGATGCTCACTTGCTTCTTTCTCAATATCTTCAGCTAGCGGAGATCTCACATCCATACTGCCTGTACCCTCTTCAGCAGCCATTGAAGATGATTCTCCCTCTTGACTCATGGCTCTATGCTCCCCAGGCTGCTCAACACTTGCTTCCAGTTCATCCTCGTGCTTGAGAACGGGATTCGACGTCTGTCCATTGTCCGCAGTATCTGTCACGATCTTGAGCGCAGTGTCCTTTCCCGATGTATCTGGCCCTCTCGCTATTGATTCTTCTCTATCTTGAAGAGTCGTTTGCTCGTTGTGCCAACTTGTATCGGACATAGACGCATCGATCTCGGTGGCTCGGAGATGTTGTCGCAGTATCGTCTAGGCCGCATACCGAAGTCAAGGGGACCAGAAGTGGTTGACGATGTCGAGCTACTCAATATGTATTTCCGTATGTAACTGTAGAACGCGTAGTCTCGAGAGTACGTGCATGGCCATGACGATCCTCACGTGGCCGGAGCGCACATGCACGCTACGCTGGTGCCTGAGGTACACCTTACATATATCTGACACGTCTCCTTGCAGCCGCCTTCCACACTTCAACGTGACTTGACATACTCGTACACGATGTCTCACGGCGATTGGTAGACCGACTTGACATGCGTAACGAGGTCCTTGTGTGACCTCCACGCGCTCACGAACTCTCCGACATGATCTCGAGGCCTTGTCTTATACTTGTACACGGCTATAGCTTAAGATGACCTCCACCCTTCTCGCCACTGAATTGGCAAACCTGGTGTCAGAAGCAAAAAGGAGAAACGCAGATCTTCGAAGCGCAGCAGAGAAATCGCTCCAGGATCTCAAAAGCCTTCCCACAACCTCAGAGCAACGACTGGCAGCTGGTATTTCTACATTATTCCTCTAGTATCGCTGTTCTAGCTAACTTGTAAGAGATCTCAGCCGATGTTCTTCTTTTATCGAGCCATTCCTGCTTGCCTGTGGGACACGGAATGCCAGATTTGCTGGGAGCGGTTTGACATGCCTTCAGCGTCTCATCATATCCCGAGGCCTGCCTAGGTCGAGACTACAAGAAACCTTGGAAGCGTTGAACGCCTGCACGGATCTTGGCCTCGACCTCCAGCTGAAGATTCTGCAAGCTTTGCCGTCTCTACTGCAGAATTATGCCGATGACTTGAAAGGTGACCTGCTGAGTGGTGCGCTCGAAGTATGCTCCTCCCTGCAGAGCGCAAAGGCGCAAACCGTCAGCGGAGTAGCAGCGGCAACTCTACAACAACTTGTCACGAGTGTCTTCGAAAAGGTCGGAAATGAGGACAAGCATCCCGGCGAAGTTCAGGCTCAGAACGAGGTGCCTGGCGACGACGGCCCCATCAATCTACGTCCAGCGGCGTTCGACGCGTATCGAGTGTTCCGTGACCTTGCACTGGCCGCAGAGGACAGAAAGACCAAGTTTGTACGATTCGCGTCACTCTCGGAAGAATCGAGCCTCGAGCTTATCTGGTCATGCATAGTCGCCAATCCCTCGCTGTTCGCCACTCACCAGGAGCTTAGCAGCACTATCAGATCGAATGTGCTGCCATACATCACCCGAGCGTTGTCAGAAAAGCTAAACTATGCCACCACTTTACGCTCACTTAGGTTGCTGGACTTGATCATCAGTCGTTACATGAAACAGTTTCCGGCGGAGTGTGAAGTGGCTCTTGGGCTGGTAATACACACGCTGGATCCTGATGCATCGCCAATGTGGAAACGAGCGACCGCAATGGAGATATTGCGAAACTTTTTCGCCGAGGGTAGTCGTGTCATCGATGCTTACGCACTGTACGACATGGCTGATGGCGGCAAACCGATCGTCCAGGATCTGATGTCCGTCTTTGTGCGTCTCTCTTCAGAAAAGCCATCTGCCATCGGACTAGGTCAGCAGTCAAGCGCTCCAGCAGGACCTCTCTCTGCGAGAGATGTTACCCCCGAAACACCATCCCTCGATGCGGCAGGAGGCGTGGCGGGAATGATCAGTTCCGCCCTTGGGGTCACAGAAGTCAATGTGGCTGGTATCAGTTCAAGATGGAGCTTGCCACGCTCTCCCTGTCTGGAGCAGCTAGACAAGGCTGAACCACCTGCTGTACCGGAGACCTACATATATGCACTGGTCTTGGAATGTCTCAACAGCTTGTCAGATGGGCTGGCGAAGCTGACTTTGCCGTTGACAGTCCACCACGAGAAGCCGCGACCAGAGGACCATGTCCAACCCGCAGCGGACGGATCGCCATCTAATGGCAGCGTGAGCACTGGCAGGAATCGATCACATTCATATCGTAAACGGACCGTACCATTAAATCCACTGGAGTACAAAGGTCACGCTGCTGCTGCACGAATCCGAGCAGTCAATGGCTTTGTTGACTCATGCTGGCCTGCTGTCTTGGCCACGTCCTCAACCTTTCTCAATGCTGCAATAGACGATCTCTACTATCGAAACTTAATCAAGGCTTATCAACGGTTTGCTCAAGTAGCTGGCCTCTTGAGACTCAGCACTGCGAGAGATGCACTCATGACAACTCTGGGTAAGGCAGCGGTGCCACCCCATGTGCTCAACGCCGCGATAGCCGATCCGCCCAAGACCCCTTCGACTGACAGCCCTCGCGTTTTTTCAAACCCGAAAGGTCTCTTGAGCGTAGACACGCTCGTGAGTCAGACATCGTCACTCTCGATCGACCGTGACAGGCGTGGCTCTTTTGAGCCTTACCGACCAATGCTGACGACGCGCAACCTTTTATGCTTGAGAGCACAGCTCAATCTTGCTATCGCGCTCGGACCGACACTCGGTTCAGCGTTTGCCGTCGTCGTCGATACCCTGCGTCAAGCCGACACGGTATTAAGTGCTATCGGGCCACAGCAGATGGCTCGGCAAGGTCTCACATCCTCTCAAAAAGGGTCGGAATCGCCAGACGTGGTGCAAGCATTCACCAACGAGATCAACGCAGTAGAGTCCGCGGCTTCGCGGCTACTCGAAAGCACGGCTGACTATCCCAACGAAGCATTTTTGAACGTACTAACCACCTTCTGCCGTCTACTTCGTGGCAAGGACCCCAGTACACTTTCCTCTCCGCGGCTCGGTCAAGCATCTCCACCTGCAACGCCATCATTGAAGTCACGTACATTCTCTGGCTTGACGGGAGCGAGCAGTCTCACGGAGATGCAGCTGAGAGATTACAAGTTCGTCGTGCCTAAGCTTGGAAGTCTAGCTGCACTCAACGTTGCTCGCTTCGTGTCAGATGACCCGGCCGAAAGTGGTTGGAACATCCTCGTGGACGAACTCGTTATTCTCGCGTCGAGCAACACCCACCCGAAGGAAGCCCGAAGAGCTGCTACCGACGTGCTGTGCAAAGTCGCAGCAGAGATGATAGCTGAGGCCTCCGAAGAAGAGAAGTCCACGCAAGCGACAATTCAGCGACGCACTCTTGCCATACTGTTGCGCCTGATAGATGGGATCTATGGTGAAGATGGTGAGCTCTCATCAACTGACATCGACATACAAGGACATGTTGTTGAAGCTCTGCGCACTATCTTGGAACGCTGTGGCGAGTCGCTCGTCTCCGGCTGGAACAGAACAATCGCGATAATTTCCAGTGTCTTCGAGCGAAGTGGAACACCACCAGACAGGCAAGATGACGAGCAAGTGCATATCGACTGGGAAAACATATCTAGAGACTTAGTCTCGGTCGAACTGGGCAAGGCTGCATTTGCGGCAACGCAACTGATCTGCTCGGACTTTCTCTCGGCTTTGTCCGGTGCAGTCATGCCTTCTATGATCGAGCTGCTATACCGCTTCGCTGCCCAGAGTGACGAGCTGAATATCTGCCTCAGCACCATCACCATGGTATGGAACATGTCCGATTTTCTGCTGAACGACATTGCCTCGAACGAGCTTGCCGAGGCTGCGACACAGGTGAAAGAGGCGGACGATTTTGAGGAAGAGGTGCAATCAATGGCACGAAGCTCCAACTCAGCGCAGTGGCTACTACTTCTACTGCGCCTCCGAGACATCATTGGCAACGGTCATAAAGAAGTTCGCAAAGCTGCATTTCAGACGCTTTGCAGTATCTTCAAGAATCATGGCGAGCAACTGGCGCCATCAACCTGGGATTTGACTCTGCGAAATATCCTTTTCAAAGTGGCATTCCACGACTCGTTTCTGTACCACGATCAGACGCACGGCGATGCAGCTGACGGTGCAGCGTCGGACACAAAGGACGAAGGCATCTCTTGTGCTATCATCGCAGGGACCGCAGAAGTGGTGTCGCAGCATCTGCGCGTCATTGAGCAGATCACACAACTACCAGGCTTGTGGGAAGCATTCCTCGCTCGGATGGAAAACTACCTCGATGTTGAGAGCCTGTTGCTCAACGCCGCCGTCTACCAAGCTCTTAAGAAGGTCCTCTCCCATATTTCAGCAGATTCCAAGGTCTGGGCAGGTCTCATGTACCGGACGCTCCATCTGTGGCTGAAGAGAAGTCCGGTCAACAGTGAGACAGCAAGTAAAGCCTCCAATCAAGAAAGCTTCAGCGCCTATCTCGAAGCCGGGACTGAACTCTATCGCCTCACAGAGCAGGGCATGAGTGTGTCACAGACTAGGACTCTGGTGGAGAACGTATACCGAGTCCTCCGCCACTCAAATGGACCCCGGTATGGCGCTGATGCGAGCAGTCTCAGTCCGCTTCAGAGCAAAGCCTTCGATATGTTCAAAAGTATCCGGACAGATACACCCGCAACACTTATGATAGTGGCTTCAAAGCTTGTTACACTGCATCATGACACAGCGCAGGAGGGGCCGACATCTGATAAGCCTACTTTCATCGCAATGGCTGGCGAGGGGATCGAGTGGCTCGAACGACTTGTGGCGACTGGCATGGCTGATGCAGAATTGTGGGAGACTGGAACAATCAGCACGGCTGTTCATAGCCTGCGGCGTCTTATCGAAGTGAAGTATGCCTACAAATCCGACTGCAAAGGCACATCACTGTGGCGAAAGGCAACAGCAACGGCTGTAACATTGGCAAGTCCAGTCATCGAGCATTGCTCAATACTGGACATCGATCAAAGCGTCAAAGGCTCATTATTGTCAGAGTACGTGGGCGTGATGAACGGCATCGTGGGAGCCAAAGGGCTGGACAACGTACAGGATCCGGACAGAGTCTACGACGACGAGCTGCTTGACATCGAGAGCTTCAAATCGATCCGACACATTCTCGTCCCGCACCTCGGAGAACAAGAGGTACCCGACAGCGTGCGGGCTCAATACGCACACGCGCTACTTGATGCATCGATAGTCCACCCAACTGAGTCCGAAGAACTCCCACCCGATGGCAGCTCGCCGTTGCAGGACATCGAACAGATACGCCTCGGTCGAGTCAAACGAGTTCCATACTCAAAGCGGGAGCAAATGTGCTACGAGTGCATCTCTGAGCTCATCAACCTCTCTTGCGGGAACGATGGCTCATCCGGGAGTACAAAGCTGGCCCAAGCTGCTGCTCCGTTACTGATCCTCCGTCTCGCCATTCCGATACGTGCATATATCGCCGATCAGCCTCTTCGAGGTCGGCGGCCACAGCCACTTTCGGAGCTGGAGGAGCTTTTGTATTGCTTTGACACCATCGGCAAGCTCAAGCTCCATCCTGAAGCACTCGCATCGGATCCACTCGCCAATCAAAGGCGTGGAGATACAGCGCACTTGCACTATCTGTATCCTTTGCTGGTGAAAGCAATTAGCACAGCTGGAGACAGATGGTCTGGAGCCGATGAAGTACTCACTCCGCTGCAGGCAGTACTTCAGACGATCACCCCGTTGCCGTGAGCAATCAGCATGATTTCGTAATGCTCAAGCCATATACTCCCACGTCGATGTATGGTGCGAGTTCTCGAGGATAGTATATGCATGACCATCGAATGCATACACATTCATTGCGAACCACGTGTCACCCGACGATCTGAGAGCTGCAAGGTAGATATCTTGCACCCTCTGATAAGGCATGAATCCATGCCACCGCACGCGAGCCAAGTCTTGAGTCGACACATCTTCTACTGCATCACCGGCAATGTTCGGGACCTGGTATCGACTGAGGTAGGAGTCTGCGATGTCTTGAGTTCGAATGCGCGGCGAGTCTGCTGCAGCCAGCGTGACCCATTCCAGCAACTCGATGGCGACGTCGTAGTCTTCTTGCTCGGAGATCTGCGGGAGTTGAGGCACTGTGACTTGAGATAGAGCCTGTGTTTCTACTTCGATGGTCTTCATCAGGGGCTGCTGGGTCGAGATAGGACCAGAAATATTCGTAGGGCTTCTCAGATCGTAAAACAGCCACGTTACAGAGCGATCAAGCACGTTCTTGAAAGCCCACAAGATCCTCTCGAATCCTTTCTTTCCACGAACCATCGATGGTAGTCGCAAATTGAGTTCAATGGCTAAAACCGAGTCAGCGAAAGAAACCGAATGCAAATGTGAACAGAACTCACCATATCGAATCTTGACATGCTTTCGTCCTGCGGTCGGTATCGGCTTTCCTTCCAGACCCATTCGCTCGAATGTAGCTTTGTCTACCTCGATTCGAAGTATACCGTCTACAAGCGAGAACATGTGGTCTGTACCTGCTCGACCTTCGGATAACATCAGGATGTTTCCTGTTGCATCTGTTAGCTCATGACATTCGAAGAAACTTCTGAACATACCAGTCTTGATGTACTGGTTAAAGAATTCGCCAGAAACAAGCTCGCTCAGCTTCATATGAACTCTCGCGTACATGAGTTTGCTTGACGCGTCTTGAAGAGCTTGTCGCATAGCGGGTTCGACTTCTTGTGGGACAAGTACATCGACCGGAGCGTCAGTCAGACTTCGTAAGGCATGCTACGACGTACAACGTGCTTACTGTGTGAACGAGTGGGTGGTCACTGAATGTCGAGAAAGGCCTCTTCCTGCTTGGAATCTGCTCGGCATTGACGAAAGACGGCAGCACTGAAGTGATAAAGAAGCATTTCGGACTAGGTCCTTGTGTGCTGTTTAGCTGGAACATCTCGGCCTATTATACAAGCTGTCTTGTGGTTGCATGATCTTGAGAGTCGGCGTGATTCCGGCGAGGGCTCTTGGAACGTAAAACAGTCTCGCTGCAACTAAGGTATCCAGAGATTGATTTTTCTACAAGGCACAAGGCACGGAATGGTCAGGTTCCATGAGTCGCAGGGAATAGAGTTCACGCTATTGCCAGATCGGGTGGTTTCGTCGGCCTGAGGCAAGCCATTGAGATAGTGGGGGAAGTATGGCCAGCAAGAGCATTCCCGATTACCTTTCCCACGAACAAGACTCTGCGCACCCTCAAGACCTGACGACACTATATCCCTCGATGAACTGCATATACAGCCATTTCTACGACAAATCCCAAGCTGAACGAATCTTCAACAAACACCGCCTTCCACCATAACAGCGGGAGGGATGAGCAGCAAAGGCGCACTGCCCGATGCATGGGACGATAATTGGGAGGCAGTCGCGGATGTACGAAGACCTGGACGTCCCCTAGAGTGGCCTCCATCAACTGACCAATATCGCTACAGAAAGCAGAAGCCAGACCCACCCAAACCGAACCAGCGCCCAAACTCACCAAAGCGCAACGCCGCGCCCAACACCAAGAGCAGCAGAAGCAGCTATGGGACTCTGCGGAGACCCCGGATCGCTTCCACTGGCTTGAGGCACAGGGTGTCGTTCCGCTGAAGCAGGAATTCAAGACCCCAGTCACGCTCCTTTCACGCAAACCCGGCGCTCCAACACTTGCAAAGAGGGGTGGTGGCCTCGCAAATGGCGTAGCGAATTTGAGTGTAGAAGATGACGAGGACAGCGAGGAAGAGTCGCGCAAGAAGAGAGAGTCGGAGCTGGAAGAGCGTACGCGCAAAGCGAAGCTAGAGCGTGAGGAGAAGCAGCGCAAGTACGCCGAAGCCAGGGAGAGGATCATGGGGTCTTCGGGTTCAACTTCCACGCCAAACACTGCTGCGAGCGCTGTGCGATCACGGGAGAGCTCGAATGGGCGCGACAACAGGCGTGGACGAGGTGGTGCAAAGGTGGGTGGGAGAGGTGCCAGCCAGCCAAGCTCATCTGCGGACCAGTCGCCTGCCCGGCCTACTACTGGTGGGAGTGGGCTTTTCGATCCTGAAGACATGGGACGTCGGATGCCGAGGAGGGATGGAAAAGACACGAGCAATGTTGTGAAGGAAGACCATCCGCTCAGGCAGCCCAAGGGCCCGGAGAGCAGTGGTGGGAGGGGTGGGTTCGGCTTTGGGGTGAGAGGTGGGCAGCCCGTCTCTTGAAGGAGGCATGGCTGATTGCCACATCATCGAGTGTGATGGCCTAACTTGGATTATACATCGCGACTGGGACAGCACTCGCCTTGTACGACTGGAATCCGATTGCCCGAAAGATACCAGATGACCCTTGCTCGCCTTACGGCTTTGCGATTACACCGACCCGCGAAGCGACACCTAGGCCCGAATCCAACAAGTCACTCGGTATGATCAGTCCTTGGCACATGAGGACCAGCTCCGTCTCCAGACCTTATCACACTTCGGACTTGGATTGTTTAAGGCTACGCCACCGGTACTACTTTTAACACAATCTTGGCCTGGATGATCCGAAGACTTGGCGACAAAGTGCGAAATGCTCAGTCACTGCCTCAACCCAAATCACTCGCCACGAGCATCTGCAGCAGATGAAACGCATTTCGCTTGAGACGCTTCTTTGACAGGACCCTGATTTTCTTGCAACAATCGGCGATTAAGCTTTTTAGCCTCGCGGCTCACTCCCGCTTACCTTTAAATTGGACCACACGAGAGCACGAAGCAAGATTTCGTCGAATTCGTGAAACAGATTGCTTTCTGATACGCCAGAACATCTTGGAACCCCGCTGGTGACAGCTCATTTTGCTGGAGCGTCAACGGCAGTTGCAAGAAGCGCTGTCGTAACGCGGCGAAGCAGAGATGAACCTAATTTGAGCACAGAGGGCGAATATCCCCTACGATGGGGCCGTAATGTCTTTGCGGTACCAGAACAGACCAGAACAGACTATCGACAAGCTCCAGATGGGGCTTATCACGTTTTATCACCTCCGCTGATTGCCGCAAGAAATTGGTATTTCGTGGTCTACCAACATTTTCTCGCCCGTGTCTCAAAGGCTCTCTTCACCGAGGCTTGGCTGCCTGTTTCAACGATGCAATAGGTCTCATCAACGACCAATGGCCCTTCTTTGCAAGTAGAGGAGATAGACCGCTGCTGGTCCATAAGTATATGTTTAAGACTGCTGCTCACTGCGATATTTTGGCCCTCTTCCTGCACAGTCGCTATATTTGACTTTCCCAAAATTGGTTCTCGAGGACCACTTACTCTCGTTATAATTCTGCTTATCTCTCGTTTTGCAATTTCGACTACATATCGGAGCGCTGGACGCACGATGGCAATTCGAGCATATCTTTGAACTCTATTGTCAACACTCATATACATAACCAGACCTGGTTTCTCGGCAGAGCGGCCGCACACAGAACATATCTGTGGACGCCGACACAAGACCGACACCGACATTGCGATATCTGCAAACAGCGGACATGAAGCTCCTCAATCTGCTTTTCGCAACCCTCACTGCCCTCGCAACTGCTTCACCCATAATCACACCTCACCAGGATACACAACTCTGCAATGGCAACGCCGAACTCTGCTCTCGCAAGTATTCAGAGGTCTCGTTCATCGGAACACACAACTCGGCCTTCGTCGGCGACGTAGAAGACCCACGAGTCAATCAACACCGCTCCGTGACCCAGCAGCTAGACGCCGGTGTTCGCTTCCTGCAAGCACAAATGCATAAAGACGACGTCCTAGGACTGTCTATGTGCCACACGAGCTGCTGGCTCTTGTACGCAGGCAGTTTAGAAGCTTACCTCACGACGATCAAGACATGGCTTGACGGCCACCCGGATGAAGTGGTCACTCTCCTTCTAACGAACGGCGATGGCGTGCCCATAACTGACATCGGCGACGTCGTCAAGTCCAGCGGCTTGCGCGACTACGCCTTCGTCCCGTCCAGCTCACCGGACCCACTGGTGACAACCGACTGGCCAACCTTGGGCGACATGATCTCCAGCAAAAGCCGCTTCGTCATGTTCCTCGACTACGGCGCTGACGAGACCAAGACGCCGTTTATCCTAAACGAGTTCAAGTACTACTTCGAAACTCCCTATGATGTCACGGACCCGACGTTCAACCAATGCAGCATTGACCGGCCTCCGAATGCTTCCCCAGATGGACGGATGTACATCGTCAACCACTTCCTTGACGAAAAGGCGTTGGGCATGGATGATATACTGATTCCGGAGGAGGATAAGAACTTCCAGACCAACGCTGCAACCGGGGTGGGCAGTATTGGAGCGCAGGCTGGACTTTGCGAGGAGACATATGGGAGGATGCCTAATGTGGTATTGCTGGATATGTTTGATCGAGGGGAGTGGGCGCAGGCGGAGGAGGCGATGAACTCGTGATAATGGGTTTAGCATTTGTGGGAGGCTGGAAGGCGTTTAGGTTGTTCTGAGGACTGTGCGAATGATACCCTGGCTATGATCTCGTATTGAACATCATCAAACATGCATACATGCAATTGCTGAGATCACTGTCTTCTGTCTGCTTGTCCAGTGGATACAAAAGCGCCGGAAGGTAACGTATTCCGTAGAGCCAGGCAAAACACACCCTATGATTACTCCACGCTCTATAAACAAACACTACACCATACACGATCACGAGACTCTATTGCGGCAACTTCACCTGATTCTTCTCTCCCCACTTCAGCACCTTCCCTTCGAGATCCGCTTGCATGAACAGCCAGATGAACGGCGTGACCAACGCAAGCATGGTATCCTTGAAGGCAGCATTCCTCGGCACTCCTCCCATCATACCAGCCCGGAGCAATGCCCCAAGCCACTGCGTCGTGATCAGATAGCCACCCCTTTCGAGACCTTTGATAGCAGCAGCCGCGACTTCGTCCTCGCTTTGCCGCGGGTCGCTCTCTTCCAGAATAAAGGTTACCGCTGGCTTGGTCTTGTTTTCGTTCTCCAGGCCTGGCGAGAAGATTGTACCAGGAGTCACGCAGTGGATCTCGACATCCGTGGCGGGACCTTTCGAGGGGTTGGCGCTGCGGTACCCGTTGTACACCCGAACCTCAGAACGTAAGATGTCTGCTAAAGAACGGAGGGCTGATTTCGCAGGCGCATATGGTCCATAGCCCGCGAGACCGATATAGCAGACCGTCGAAGAAGTGATGATGAAGTGTCGTGGGGGCATAGCTGCTGCCGACTCTTCCGTCTGGTTGACAGTGGTGGGTTTGAGCCAGGACCTGAGGGTTGCGTGGCCAAGGAAGGCGGCTGCGAAGTAGTTGATGTCCATCTGCGAGCGCAGGAGTTCAACTGGTGTATCGATGAAGAGCTCCGGATGTGCACTTCCTGCGTTCGCCCAGACGACATCAGGGGGGTTGCCATTGTTCCAAGCAGTCACTTCGGATATGATGCGAATGTTTTCTTCGGATTTGGTGACATCGGCGCTGATGGCGTGGAAGCGTTGCTTTGCACTACCCTTGGCGGCGGACTGAGGGAATGTCAGAATTTTGTATAGGAGACCTGTATACGTATGCTACATACCGAGATGTACTCCAGCGCAGCATCCAGTTTCTTTTGATCTCTCGCTACGATGACTACATTGGCACCTTTCTGTGCTAGTAACTTGGCCAATCCTCGTCCCATGCCTTGAGAGCCGCCTGTGATGACTACAGTCTAGGTTGGCATCGTCAGCACCAGTTTACATCAGCAGGAGTAGGCAGGACTTACCTTGCCATTGACATCGAACTGGTTCTTGGGCTTGAAAAAGCCCATCATGTCGGCAGTGCTGATGAGCAAGAAGGCCACCAACGAGATCGTGGCCCAGAAGATTCCGATGCCCGCCATCTTGGTAGATATACGACTGGTAAGGCCTGGGATACATTTTCCGAACCCTGGTCAGCCCTCAGGAGATGTGGTGAGAAATAAGCGAGTCCGAGTGCGACTTGATGGTGGCCCGAGCGTCTTCGAATAGATATTCACATGATCGTCTCGCGAGACCACTCTTTTCTTCCTCCAACGTCTTCACCGTGCTCACGATATACACTTCCTGGATTGTCACCGCCGTGATGGTGTACTACTTCACCAGCAACGTCGTTGATCCGCAGGCCTTCATATACGTAGGTAAAGACAAAGAAGAGAGTAGGACTTTCCTATTTCACCAATATGGCTTGCCAGCTGACTTGTCTAGAGATGAGGACCTCATAGCTCACGGCTGGCCGGAAGACGTCTGGTTCCATGCCGACAACCTCTCCAGCGCACACATATACCTCCGACTTCCGAACCCAGAAACCGAACCATGGACGGCAATCTCACAGGACCTGCTCACTGACTGTGCGCAGCTCACCAAGGCGAACAGTATCGAGGGCAACAAGAAGGATAATGTAACAGTTGTCTACACGCCATGGTCGAACCTGAAGAAGACTGGAGACATGGCGACAGGGCAGGTGGGCTTCCATCAGCAGAAGCTGGTCAAGAAGATCCGAGTGGAGAAGAGGGAGAACGCTATCGTGAATCGGCTGAATAAGACGAAGGTTGAGAAGAACCCCGATTTCAGAATGGAGAGGGCAGATCGGGATGCCGAGGAGCGGAAGCGGGAGAGGATGAGTGCGCAGGAGAAGGTGTGTTGTAACCGCCATGCAATCTGTAATCCCGAAGCTAACAACTGTTGCAGAAGAAGGACGACGCGCGGATTGCGGAAGAGCGAGCCCAGATCAAATACCAAAAGGAGCATATGTACGATGAGCTGCACACGGAGGAGAATCTGGCTCAGTCCAGCAACCAGGACCGCGATGCGAACTTCGAAGACGACTTTATGTGATGCCGCCATCTGCCTCACATTTCCAAAATGAACCGACAGCGTCGAGATGGTATGCAGACAGCTACGAACTGATGAGCCAAGGCATTAATTTTGTCTCGAGTGTTCGCATCCATTTCAGAATCCGCTGTACCTCGCATCTTCCTACACTACGGAACTAAGATGGCCCTGCCTCGCACCTTGCCAGCAGATAGGTCGTCGATAGCTTGCTGGAAATCATCGAGCTTATACTTGGAAGTATGCAACGTCACCTTTCCTTGAGCGGCGAGTATCATTAGTTCCTGCAAGTCGTTGTACGATCCGACCAGGTTGCCGATGAAGTTGATCTCCGTGCTGATGACATCGATAGTGGGGATGTTAAGATTCTCGCCGTAGCTGACAGACGTTAGCAGAAGATCCAGTTTTCGTTCTAGTCACAAGCTCAAGTACTAACCCGACAACATAGTAATTTCCAGCCTGTCTCAGCATCTGCACGCCAGTCTTCATCGAGCCACCCTCGCAGACGAAGTCAATAACTGCTTCCGCGCCTTTGCCGCCGGTTAGGTCTTTGACTTGTTTGACGAAGCTGTCGTCCTCTCCGGACTGGATTACGTGGTCCGCACCAAGCTCCTTTGCTAGCTTGAGCGCATCCGCATTCTGGTCGATGACAATGAGAGTCGCGGCACTGATGGCTTTCATCACCTGGATACCGATATGGCCTAAGCCACCTGCTCCGATACAGATGCAGAAGTTGCCTGGCCTGAGAATCTTGGCTGCTTTGGCGGCGGCATGGTATGCTGTGAGACCTGCGTCGGCTAGGGCGGCGACATCTTATCATCTGATCAGCCACGGGTTCGTTGGAGAAGTGTGAGCATTTGACACGAACCAGCTGGCTCCAACGAGTCGTCGAGCTTGATGACACTACGAGCGCCTGTCTTCAGATACTCCGCATAGCCACCCTGAGTTTCGGATCAGCTCGACTTAAACACGATGCTCGAAGCAGGACGGCCCACATCAGCATTAATGCCCGGAAATGCACTGTTCTCGCAATGCACATCGTCGCCGAATCGACAAGCGCGACAGAGGCCACAGGTCACCAGCGGATGTAAGATCACTTTATCACCAACTTTGAGACCTGTCACAGCATCACCGAGCTTGTGGATCCATCCGGCGTTCTCATGGCCAATGGTATATGGCAGTGTAACGCCAGACTTGCTCTCCCATTGGCCTTCGAGGATGTGGATGTCTGTTCGGCAGACGCCTGCCTGCAGTAACGCTCAGCTTGTGACAATTTACACGACGATCGATATACTTACAGCGCCAATCTTGACAATCACATCCAGCGGACCTTCTATCTGCGGCTCCGGAGCTTCTTGTAGCTGAAGTGGTTTATGATACTCGACGACACGTGCGACCTTCATCTTGTCTCTCAATACAACTTTTCTAGTAAATCGACCTTGATGTCTGAGAATGGAGTTGAGTCCGTCATATTGTTCGGATGAACGGGAGATGCGTGGTAGCTCCTCGAGGGGAGACAATGACAACGGGTCGTCATGTAGGCTATCTATGCCCCTCAGTGGTGGAATTCGCTTTATGGGAACAGGGACATGTTCATGCAAGCCTGGCGAGGCGTTCCACTACGTATCGCATGCTACTGCTCATGGGAGGAACGAAAGGTATACAGTACAGTAGAATAGCCGTCATGCTCACCAGTCCCGAAGCAACTAACTTCGGAGGGTCAAGCCATCATGACCATCGCTTGCCTCGGCTCTTGCTGTGACGTATGTGTGCAGCTCTCGACTGCGGCTTTGACTGCAGCTCATAGTTTCACAAGCTACAGGTACACTCGAATCGAGGTGGTGCATCGGGTTGAGAAGATCGTTCCGAAGTCTATACCATTCCGTCAACCTCATCTAAAGCTCCATCTTCCCCGACCTCAGGCTCGGCTTCACTGGCAAAGGAGCCATATAGCACAAGATGTCCAGCTATCAGATTGCTGTCCCTGACAGTGCCCTCGACGATCTCAAGCAAAGGCTTTCGCTTGCCAGGTTTCCCGATGAGGTACGATATGAAGTTTAGGGAGTCAACAACATTTGCTGATCGACGACAGCTCGACGGATCTGGTTGGGACTATGGCGCGCCACTGAGCGACATCAAACGCCTCACAAAGTACTGGCAGGATGGTTTCGACTGGCGTGCACAGGAAGCGAAGCTGAACCAGCTGCCAAACTACCACCGGAAGTTGAAAGCAGATGGCTTTCCTGAAATCGACATCCATTACTTGCACGCGCAGTCTACGTCCGCGATCTCGATCCCCCTGCTGTTCGTACACGGATGGCCGGGATCATATATTGAGGTTACTAAGATGCTTGCTGCGTTACGGCAGAGTACGAACGGCGTGTCGTTCCACGTGGTTGCGCCGAGTCTGCCAAACTATGGTAAAGCACCGATGGGAAAACCCTTCATCAAGACACTGCTAACCATTGACCCTTCTGTAGGCTGGAGTGAAGGTGTGAAGCAGAAAGGGTTTGGACTGAGAGAGTACGCCACGATTTGCCACCGTTTGATGCTGTCGTTGGGATACGACAAGTACGTGACACAAGGAGGTACGTCCCAGCTTATTCTCGAAGCGCTGAAGAGGCCGAAATGAAAGCATCTGATCTTGTACACAGGCGACTGGGGATTTATGATCACACGAACCATCGGCCTCTTATTTCCTGAGTCGTGTCTAGCCTCACATATCAACATGATCCGATCGGACGGCCCACCGAAATGGACACAAAACCCATGGCAGGCGCTGAAGCACGCAGTCACTCCCTACAGCGAGCGCGACAAGGCCGGTTTCGAGCGTACCAAGTGGTTCATGGAGGAGGGAACAGGTTACCGCCTCGAGCAGAGCACCAAGCCACAGACTCTCGGCTACGGCCTTACGGACAGCCCTGTAGCATTGCTTGCGTGGATCTATGAGAAGCTGCACGACTGGACGGATGCGTATGCATGGACGGATGACGAAATCCTGACATGGATAAGCATATACTGGTTCTCAACAGCCGGACCAGCAGCAAATCTGAGGATATACTATGAAGCGACCCATCCAACATCCGAACAGCAAGTACACCGTAACCGCACGAACCAGTGGATTAGCGGAGTCAAGCTCGGCCTGTGCTATACGCCCAAAGAGCTGAGCGTGATCCCGCATACTTGGGGACGCACGTTGGGTCAAGTAGTGTTCGAATCAGACAAGCAAAAAGGCGGACATTTCGCGGCGTGGGAGATTCCGGACGAGATCACGTCGGATCTGCAGACGATGTTCGGGAAAGGGGGTGCTTGCTATCGTATTACCGGTGCTCAACCCAAGCTGTAGAGTTGAAGTGCTCGAGATGGTTCTCGGCTACGTGAGGCGGCTAGGCTGCTGGAAGCACTGGAGATGACAACAAAATTGAGGAGGCTTCCGAAGAATCGATATTATCGTTGTGTATCTTGCGTCTCCGGAAACACAGTTTTGATGACCTCGTCGACGAGCGAGAACAGAAGATGCGTGCTGTAAGAAGTTAGCTGCCATATATCATATAAGTCGACCCAATTGAACTCACTTCAGCCGCTGATTGTTCAGCATAGCAACAATCTTCCTGCTCGCAGCCTGAGCGTTCGCTTTGCCAACTACACTTCCGGCAAGGTCCGGCACCAGAGCATCGAGAATGATGCTCGCCTCTTTCTTCGTACGCGCTTTCTCGGCCAGTGTACGAGGCACCGGCGCCTGTCGCACTTTGCCGTCCGGCCACATTGTGTTCCTCAAGAGATCTACGTATCGCACAAGACTGTCATCTTCAATGGCGGCTCGGACAGCGTCACGAACCCGCCGCTCGATGGTGCCGCCGAGGAGCTGATGGAGTACCACGACAACGGTGCGACCACGAAGCCAGCTGGTGCCCTTCGACAGCTCAAATGTCTCAAGAAATACATCGCAGATGGGCTTGACGAGTGGTTCTGGGCCTTTGGCTTCGTAGGCATTGAGCTCTGCCTCGGCCTCTGCAGATGTCGCAGGGTTCTGCGCAGCAGGGTCAAGGCTGTCGATAGCTGCTTGTGTACCATTCGTCTGAGATACAGCTGAGATCAGGTTCTGGCCGGCGACTGACAGCTGATCCAGAACCGGGATGTTGCCTAGAAACTCTTCCATACCGTCCGACACGGAGTTGTAGATTCGTGTCACGAAGTCTTTGGCATCAACTTGGGTGCCATCACTGCCGCCGGAGGCGATCGCAGACTGCGAAAGAAATGCACGGAGTTCCCGACTGCGGCAGATGGCCGGTACGAGCAGCAGTGATCTCAGGTACCGCTCTAGAACGACACGGCGTTTCTGAACGAAGTCTTTCTGAAGCGTAAACAGTGCCTGCCGACGCGGGAAGTTGAGTTCGCGGACCGATGGGAACCGAGCTCTGAGCCGTTTGTGCAGTTCGTGGAACTGGCTGTATCGCCTCGTGATCGTCCAAGTCGCAGCAGGCATCTGCTCGCCAGCTTGCCGCTTGACTTCGATGACATACACCGCGTACTCATGGCCGTCGTCCTCTTTACCAATCATGACCGACCTGATACTAATCGCTGCACGTCCGTACAAGCTGTTGTCGCTTTCTTGGACGACGTACTGTTGCTTCTGCATCTCCTTGCGCTTGATCTCGCGGTCGAGGCTCTGTTCCGACTTCCGCAGGATTCGAAGCTCGGCAGCATTATTAGTCAGCTCCGCTTTTGCGGTCAGAGAGTCTACAATCTGCTTCTGGGCTGTGAGCTTCTCGATGTCGGCGTTGAGGACATCGATGGCTTCGATCAAGCCCAAGTCGCCAGGTGCAGCTTCCTGGACTCGATCTTCATCGCTGTCATCCGGTCCATTGGAGTCCTCGCGCTCATCTTCGACGAACTTTTGCGCTTCTCCTCCAAACAGGTCGTCAACAAAGACGCCTCTGCTTGATGGTCCACCCACAAGACCTAGTGACGCTATGCTCGGCTTGTCAAGCTCAGAAGGTCGAGCAGAAAGTGGCGGTTTACTGCGATCGACCGATGGCCGAGCAGAAATTGGAGGCCTTGCGGAGTCCTGCGAGGGTCGCGATATGCTTGCCTCCGTAGTCTGTCGCTCGGCCGGGTCTGGGAAGAGCGGACTTCTGTCTTCATCCGCAACAATGCCATCCAATGCAGCTTGCATCGCATTAACAGCTTTCGCCTCATCGTGTGCCTGCTGTGCTGCCTCGGAGTCCGAATCGTAGCTGCGTACGCTTGTGATCGAATGCGACATATGGTCATCGTCGTCATCATCGTCGAAGAGACCGGGCCTTGTATTGGTATCATCTAGCGAGCGGCGTGGTAAACTCTGAGCTTCTGACGCCCGCATAGTGTCCTTCAGGTTCGATGATGACAAAACCGCTCGTCTCAGTCCTAAGTCTTTGTTCATGGTTGCGAGTGGTGGCCGCCGTGTCCTCACTGGTGAGGTTTCCGTACTCCTTGGACTTTCTGGCGAGAGCGGTGATCCGAGCTGCTTATTCTGCATGCCAGTCATGGAGGTGTTGTCATCGATAGCCAGCCACTTGTAGTATAGATCTGAGCGTTTGAAGTTCTCGAAGTGAGTCTTTCTCATCATGTTGTATACCTGCGTCTGAGTCTGAAGTACGGCTTGTCGACTGGCAACATAGTCCTGAGCGGTAGCGTTGACGCCCTTTTTGAGGTAGGCCTTCACTGTGTCGAGCGCTGCATCACTGCTCCGCAACTCGGACTTACTGAGGTAGCCTTCGTACATCTGCGCAATGTCCATACGGTCTGGATCATCTGCGATGCTTGGAGCCGATTCATCGTTATCTCCTTCAAGCGGGCCACGAAAGCCATCAACGACCAGATAGAACTGCACCAGGCGCATCAATTGGTTCCGATCCATGTACTCCATGAAATAGCTTAGGCCAGAGGCATCGTATACAATTTCTCTAAGGGAGGCCTGTCGCTTTCTCGCAGCAAACTCACCATTGGTCGCCGATGGTTGCAAAGAGAGCTTCGGCTTGATCTCGCCGTTTGCGGACAGAGCCGTGATCTTCTGATCAAGTAGACGTTTACCAGTCTCCAATCGACGAAGGTAAGCCGCATCCTGGCCCTCTACCGCAGCGTCACGTCGAAGTTGGCTCATGATATCGCTCCGGAATCGTCTAGCATCTGACAGGTTCTGTACATGCCTGATAGCACGTATGTACTTTTCGAACTGTCTTTCGCTGTCATACGGACGCAGCCGTGGAAACTGCGCAGCTCGGACCGTCTTGGGAGACGCTGGTGCATTCTGGTCCAAAGCAGCGCGCACTTTGCGGACAGCCTTTCGATCCTGTAGCATTGGTCGGCCAAGATTGACGACAAGTTGATTCCACGTGTCAGGATCCTCTAGTAGCCGCATCACTGGCCCAAGCACAGCACAAGTCACAATCTCTCGAATCATGACCGTAACAGCAGGACTCGACTTCATATTATCCGGAAGCACCACTGGTAAGAGCTTCACCACGAGTTCTCGAATGTGCTGTTGCTGTACGGCACTCGTGTCTGCATTCGCCATTGACGCTACAGCATGTAGCTTCCGGAACTTGCCAGCAATAGCCGTATGAAGCTCCTCGCTCTCCGTGACATTGTGTGATAAGTCCTTGCCGCGCACAGCTCGCTCGGCGTCGTAGAAGTCCTTCATATGCGCCGTAATCATGGGCAGAAGATCCGAAACCCCTATCTCCACGATGTCGAAATTTGTCATCCTGGCGACGACCGTGAGCAGCACGGATCGAATGCAGCGATCGATCTCATGCTGAAACAGTGGCCGCTTACTGATAGCACCATACCAGCTTGTAACGTAGTCTCGCAGTATCAAGTCCAGTAGTCCATCGACCGCTCTCGAGAAGGCGACCGCTTCGGGGAATATCAAAGGCCGTCTATATTCTGCTCTTGACTCCAATGCTGCTTTCTCCGTCTCCCACGACGCCGGAGATGTGAAGGCTGGCGCCACGGGCGCGCGGATCGTATAGTCGTCATCGCGATCGTGTATACCCTTCGAGGTCGTCAATATAGCATAAAGTAGTGCGCCGGTGGTAGCAACAACGCCGGCGACAAAGGCGTGAGGGATCCATCGAAGCGAAGGGGTCCAGTCCGTGAGGAGAACCCATGATACGAAGGCGATGATTGCAGATACTATCACATACTTCAGGTCAAGGGGCATCGTACGCGTGGCCGGAAGCGTGCTGCGACTGCATGCTGGTGGGTGGTGGCCGTTTTATCGTGAAATAACGTCGAAAGAGGTGAGGTGCAGAACCCCATGCGAGAGGAAAGCGAGGCTTGGGATCGGCACGAGCATGTGACAGAGACAGAATTATGGACAGCAACACGGCGACATAACACTGATGCAGATGTTATTTGTTTCTCAACAACAGCACCAGCTACTCTACATATCATCGTCCTCATCATCCCCGCCAATGAGCTTAGCGTAATCCTCCGCCGACGCAAAGGTAGGCAGTTGCTTCAACTTCTTCCTCTGGTTCCTCTTCTTCTTGCTCTCCGATACACCCTCGTCCTCAGTAGCCGGCTCTGGCACATCGAAGTCTTCTGGCAACAAGTCATCGTCGCTAAGCATAACGTCGTCGTCACTCTCCAACTCCGCCATCGCATCTCCTTCCTCGCCATCTGACAGATCTTGCAGATCGGCAGCTTCTTCGCCATCCACTTCGCCACCAAGGTCAATGCCGCCTTCAGACCCATCGTCGCTATCAGAGTAAGCACTCTCCAGATCACCAAGACTGATATCGTCGTCCTCATCGCCGCCTTCGACCTCAGGTTTGGAGGCGGTGATGGCTTTCCAGATCTCTGCTTCGCCTTCTTCATCGCTACCTTCCTCATCCGCGCTATCAGCATCCTTGTACCCCTTCTTCTTCTTCGGAGCTTTACTCTTGATAGTCCCGCTCTGGTTGAAGTACGAATGGAAGAACACCTCATCAGGCGCGACATCCTGGATCTTCTTCTGCCAGAACGCCTCGGTGTTGATCTCGAGCGACTTGGTGCGTTCGGCGCCAGGTTTGACGAGGAGATCGGCTGCGTTGCTGCCGGCCATCGGCTGCATGATCGATGTGCCATGCATGGATGCCGAAGCTTTCGATCGAGCGGTGCGGTATACAAAGCGGTCGAGGAAGTGCATGAGGGTGTAATGTGTCGGGTCCGGCTTCGGTGGCATCGCTTTGTTCAACAGGAT
>JAABUW010003672.1_pt1 | contig 21662 bp, 22 predicted proteins | sample 5560081 | NCBI WGS metagenome assembly JAABUW01 (sample SAMN10711882, study PRJNA513363) | rock metagenome | isolation source: Antarctica rocks | place: Antarctica: Victoria Land, Knobhead sud
GAGGAATGGGAGATACACGAAGAACCCCAGCAGTAGTTGGTCGTCAGAATCCTAGAATCCTTCGAGGAGTGTCAGCAGATTCCACTGACTCGATCCAAAGAACGTACCCGACCGTTCAGTGTGACGGGGAGCGTAGTATTACCCTGCCAGTCGCTAATATCAAGATCGAAGCTATCGACGGTCAACGCGCTCGAATTTGCATGGCGAACGACGTAAAAGCCGGCGTGGGTGTCGGGATTCCGGAGCTCGTCAACCTGGATTAGGCCTTCCTCGGCAGAAGTGCCCGTAGAGTTGCCCGATTCGGCGATCCACGTCTTCGGTAGGTCATGAGCGGAGCGGATGAAATGAGCAATGAGCTGGACATGGTCAGCTCTGACGACAGAATGCGCCTAAGATCCTCCAATATAGTCAGTAAAACTCACCTTGAGCTCGTAATACTTGTCTCTCAGCGCCCGGTTCTCCTCGATCGCGGCCCAATAGTCATACGATGTGAGCGAGCCTGTCTGCCATCAGCTCGATTTTCCAGCGACAGTGGCGAAATCACTAACGGGAGTAAGCGGTGTGCCCAAAGTTGGTCCCGCCATAGACCATGTATATATTTTGCAGCTTGATCGCTGACATCAAGGGATCAGACCAAGGTCATCGGCGCTACATCGACGTACATTGCGCAACATTGTTGAGATAGAATACGCGCTCGAATTGACTGCTGAAGAGAGGAAGACATTGGCTTAATCCCTTCGTGTCGGTTCCGGGGATCCACCCGGCTTGAAACTCGGGCTATACTAGGGGTGAGCGTGGTAGAGGCCACCGACAAGGGTACGGACGATAAAGAAAGGTTCTCCAACAGCGCCAGAGACGTTTTGGAAGTACTGCGAATGATCAGTCGACATCCAATTAGACGTGTACGGCCGGCATCGCATGATGTAGGGCATGTAAGGAAGAGTAGACCTGACCTACTTACACCACGAGTGTACGTCTGGACCGAGGTCCAGTAATCAGGCTTCGAACAGTCCGAGTTTTGCGGATAGCTGTCCGCGCCATCTTGATGTTGGTCAGAGCGAAGCGCGTGAAGTAGAGGTCAACTCACAGAGATTTACCGAGCCTTTGCCCTTGACCAGATTATCGCTTTCAGGGTTCTTTCCTTCTTATCAGCCTTTCCTCCCCGCTGTGACGAGGCAAAACTGACATCGTTGAAAGTGAGCGGGACGACAATCCCATAACTCCTCATCGTGACCTCCAGGTTCTGGATGTAATTAAAGTCAAGATCGCCGGAAAGAGAGCCATCGAGATAGTATTCTAGAAAGATCATCCTTCAGTGGTACCTCCAGCTGTGAGTACTCACCGTTTTCCATCTGAACGGCGATGACAGGACCTCCATTGGTGATCTGGTACTTTGCTAAGGTTTCGCCGATCATTTGCCAATAGGGTGTATATGCAGCTGTGAAGACGGGATCGGAAGTTCGAAGGGAGGTCTGAAGACCGGTGACCCAAGCCGGGGTACCTGACGCTGAGAATTCGCCTTGCTGTGGGTCCCTCTCGTCAACAGTCACTCAGATAAGTAGGGCAGCGAGGACACGTACGACCCATGGCCCAGGCCGTGCAATCACCCAAAGTCCAGCATAGTTCGCAGCCCCAAGGAAAGGTCCCAACGCCTTCCATCCCGAAAAATCGAGCACACCCGGTGATTCGCTGTAGATAGCCCAGAAGAAATAGGCGGAAATTCCGTTGAAGCCGAGGCCCTTGATCCTCTGCATGAGATCGGGATAGAGTGCCGGGTTGACGTTGCGGAAGTCTGCTCAGTGATGTTAGCCGTAACTTGTGGGGAGGAAGGGTGTGACCTACTGTGTATCTCGCCAGAGTAGAGGTAAATTCTCTGGCCCTTGACGAACAGACTGTAGCCATCCCATTGCACATCGTCCGTCAGTCCTGTGGAATTGAGGTATGTCGAGGGGGTGAATGTGTTGAAGGGGAGCTGCTCATATGGGTCTGCCATGGCGACCCATGGTAGAACGAGCCCGATGAGGGCTACAAGGAGGCAGAAGTTCCGCATCATGAGTGGACGATTGAGGGGACGAAATTTTGTCAAGGATAATCAAACATGCTTATTAGTAGGGCGTCAAGGAGTGAGCTGCAGGGTAAATCGATGTGCATGTGACTTTCATGTAACCATCCACGCCCGAGATCCGGAACGAGGGAGATAGAAGTAGAAGGGACACGTACGGCAAGATCGCCGCTACCAGCGGCGATAGCGAAGGGGGCTAGCGGTACCTCAAAACATGCGGTCGTCATCCCTGTTAATCACAGCCAGCGACTCTAAATGAGGGTACTCCATGCGACAACAGCGATGATGGGAGCTAGTGAAGGAAAGAGTCAAAACAAGGGTGGGGGGGGGAAGAACCTTGGGACATCCGAAGGAAAGGCCAGTGGAGCGGGTACTGTTCATGTGACCATGTACGTTTAGCGATAGTCATGGAAGGTCATGAGCAGGGGAGACGCTTGGGGTGATACGGCCGTGAGGGAATAACAAGTGGGGTCGGGAGGACCGGGGATATCCGAGGGAATGTCACGGAAGTATATTTATTTTGGGCGCAAGCGCCGGAACCGACTCCCCCCTCGTGTCGTCCAGTATGCAGACGGCGTGGGCTGGGGAAAGGGGACAGAGGATAAGAGTCGCGTGAGAGACGTGTCAGGGGGTTGCATGCGTAAAATTCAGCGTGAGAGCATGCCGTGAGGTATCCACGTCACACTACTCTGGGCGTTAGTTCGCCTTTCCCGGGAATAAGATTCCCCGCCATAAATTACGTCCTACATCCCGAACAGAGACGCCGCTATCGATCGGGCAGAGCGTGTCCGGACTAAATCCTCTCAGCCTCGAAGGGTCGCTCGCTCGAATGTTTTTCCCATTAAAGAGTCCAAGCTAGCGCAAATCGTTATATCGTCTTTGGGATAAGGGGGCTTAGGGGCCCCTTGTTGACTTTGCCTCGGGCTTCGGACGCCTGAATCTTTGACGCCTTGTCCGGGACTCGACTCGGTTCTGATTGAGTAGTCAATTCTAATGGCCCAGCTATACCAGATATCGAGAGCACGTGACACAGACAGAGGTAGTGGGATGTGACGTGGACGTACCGGACGAAGGGTTGTACGTATAGCCTTGTGGTGATGGTCATGTACCACCACGCACCCCGAATGACACGTCATGGCTCAGTATCACAGCCACTCGTCCTCTTCGACCTCGTTCCGTTTTCGTTAGCTGAACGTCCACTCGCTCCGTTTCGTTGGTTGAACGTCTACGGAGAAGGAATAGATATATAACACAGCTAGCCTCGTCTTGTAGGAGGTTTCCCAGTGATCCTCGATTGACTCGTCCTGTTCTCCGATCTCGTCTACGCGGCTACACTCATTTGTCCTCGCTTAGACCCACGTCCCGCCTGTCTCGACGACTTGGTCGATCTCGACGACCTCGTAGTACCTCCCTGTCTGTTCGTCGTGTGATTGGGCTACTTGATCGGAGGCGGATCGGAGCATCGTGACACTTAGACATTGGTTGATGGACGAGTATAATGAGGTGTCTCTTTGCGAGTAGATGGAAGAAGTAACATGTGATGTTTCATCTCTGGGAAGTCTGTCGACCTTGCCAGAAGGGCAACGTATATGCCTTGTCACTGGGTGGCAAGGTGCTAGTTGTTATGACTCCATCCCGTCATAACCGCGACCTACGCCACCATACGATAACACCGCTCCGCATGTCCGCGACTGTCTTCGACATTTCCCGACACACCCATGGACTCGTACCCAGAACAGTCAACTTTGCGGGACCAACCCCTCGGACCAAGCATGATCGATGTCCAGAACTGTCGAGCACATTCCACGACTGAAGGACTACGACCAAAGATATCCGGGCATATCAAGGTTTCAAGACTTAACTTACTGATGGTACCTTGATCCACACCGGGCAGCGGGTAAAACTTCTTAGCCACTGCGCGTTCATAGCCGCCCTCCAGGCCGAGCTCCGTATCACCCTCGCCACTACACTGGCTCCTTGCCTGAACGCCGGCTATGTCCGCACCTTCAAATGGTTCATAAGTCCGGCGGACGAGCAGAGACCGCAGGTCGGTAAACCTCTGGAATGCCGTAGAAACGGAGAGAAGGATCTTGAGGCCTCGGGCTTGGAGGTGGCAAGAGCGTAAATGGCCAAGGTACACAAAGGTATAACAAAACCAGATTGGCTGATATCCGCAAGGTTCCTGCAGCTAGTTTATGTAACGTCGTGTAACTAGCGGACCTACCCTACCGACGAGCAGCTTGGCGGTGGAAGTGTCCACCCTCAGGTTGAGCGATCTCTCGTGCTGTGCAAGACTAGACTGGTAAGTCTACGTCTTACCCGCACTCGCCGTCGATTGTGTTCGACAATTGTTGACCGTGTCAACCTGTCTTTAGCTTTATAGTCAAGACCATTTCATACCCACGATTGTGTTCGACAATCGTCTCCATTCATTGATAGTCCATGGGGCATGAGGGAAGCTTGGGCGTGAGTTCGATCCAAATCATAGTTGGCTGGATACGGTCATAACAGTATTTCTGGTCGTCTTGAAAGTTACCCAAATTGGGTAATCTTGGCCATCTAATTGTATGAACGACGCGTAAGCGGTTAGGCTACCTTATCAGGTGACGTGTGTGGCTCGTCTATGAGCTTTGGGCCTCGCTAACAAGTTGAAACATCAATCTCACTTGGGTTCTCCCACCATGGCCTCCAACATCTTCACCTCCACTGTCACTTACATCCTTTCCTTCGAGCTCTTCCTAGGCGGTCAAGCCCGTCTCACCCCTCTGCTCACGCCGACCCTATACAAACGAGCAATGTCAAAAGCGGACGGTACTCGGAAATACCTCTCATTCATCCCCATAACCGATCCCATTAGGCATTCGAACTTCATTGGCGGACTCATGATACTCGCCGGAGCGCTACTGCTTGGTCAAAGCACAAGGGTTATCGGGAGTGTCTTGTCGGGTAGCTTGAGCCTGGCTGGGGTTTATTCTCAGAACAAGATGGGGATACCATATTGGCTGCCTTGCGTCAATGCGGTCTTGGCGGCCATTATTTTGCTCAATAAGAGTGAGGTTGTTTGAGCTTGCGGGGTGGTGATCATCGCTGACGTGTCGGTCTTGCCAGTTTGATGAGAGGCAAATATCAAATTGCGAAGGTCGACATCATTCTGGACCGGAGTCATAATTAGACACTGTGATCACGACTGTACGACGATAAACGAGGTGTTGACATGGCAACGATTCCTCGAAGGGTTCTTTATGGTCAGGGCAGAGAGCAGCTGGTTCGATCATCTTTGAGCGCCAGAGGATTCTCAAACACAGCACAACACCGCTTGAGACCGACGGGATGTCATAGCGTATGAAGGCCTCCTCCACGAAAGAATCAACTATTTCGTCAGTCTCATATCTACCCTCACAGCTTCAAACCGAGATGAGCCCTGTCCTGCGCCCTCGCCTTGTTGAGGGTTGGTCCCTTAGCCGGTTCTTGAGATCCATGTCGGACGGCTAAAAGCATCTTCTCTTTCCTTTTGCATGATCAGGATCGGCTCTCCGCAGTCCTACTTGTTCAGATGCCGCAATAACCATCCACTAAATTTTCATTCCACAAGTTGTTCTACGCTTCACGTCTTCGCCCTTGACGTTACCTGTAGAGAGCCATGTCCACCTCTTACGCTACTTCATCGGGACATCCATACTCACTCAAGGTCGCCCAGACCCAAGATGAGATCGAGGCGTGCTATGACGTCCGGATGGAGGGTGAGACTGGACATCCTGACCGTCAAAGTGTCGTACTAATCCTGCTGGGACAGTTTTCGTCGTCGAGCAGGTCGGCTCACACCTTTATGCTCCAACCGGTCTTATCAGTGACTTACTAGGGCTTTCCAGCCGAAGTCGAGATAGACGAGTACATCGACTACTTTGCATCTTCAGCCTCGGCTGACGATGATGGTGCATAGATATGATCCCATCTCGACACATTTCCTTCTATCCGTTCCTACCACATCACCACCGCCAGAGTCGACGGCCTCCCTCACCGCTTCCTCGTCCGACACGTCGTCCACCCCAAAGGTGATTGGTACGATCCGCTGGACGTCATCGAAAGCGAAGCTCTCCCGATTAGTGGTGTTGGCCGAGTATCGACAATACGGTTTCGGCAGGCTGCTCATGGAGGCACTACATGAGCGGGTGGTGGAAAGTGGATACTCCGAGGACATGCGGGAAGTCATTGAGGAGAAGGAGGGGAAGAGGGTAGTGAAGATACGTCTCCATTCTCAGGTGAGCTTCAGCCGAATGAGCGAGAGTCTGCATTGGTGACTTTGTAGATCTATGCCATCCCGTTCTATAGGAAGTTTGGATACATATCCGAGGGGCCAGAATTCGATGAAGATGGAGGTGAGACTCCTGCTCGTCCGCTAAATCACGCTGAACCGTACGGTATAGCTCCACATCAAAGGATGGTGCGGGAAATACAGCTGGAACCTATAGATCAGGCAAGCTGAGTCTAGAAGTATATGCATAGTCTGCAATGCCGATCGAGTTGGTATACTGATCCCAGGATATTGACCACGCCCTCGACGCCGCCGTCCATCAATGCTACCTCAAATCTGACCTTTTCGACCTGCCGCCTTCTCCTTCTTTGCTGCGGCCTGCTTCGCTACCTCTGCAATACCGTCAGACTTATCGATGCGATGACACAAAACACTCACCATCCGCTTCCGCCTGCCTTTGAGCCGCTGCTGCCTCACGTTTTCGACGAACCTCTTGCAGTCGGGCGAGGTCAGATTTGGCTTCCTGCGTCTTGCCTTGGGAGCGTCAGACGGTCTCATCGAAATGACCCTACCTTGCGCATGCAGCTTGGCATATCGGTCTGCAGCAGCCTTCTTATCCGCGGCTTCCCTGTACCTTCATGTCAGCCTGGTGCATTCATACCAGATGGGATCACGAACCTCTCCTTCCGCGACAACTCTGGTACCGCAGTTTGTGGCGCCGTCTTGGCCTTTGCCTTCTCCCCCTGCCTTGTCTCCGTCGCCTGTTGAGGATTCAACAGGTCATCATCGTCCTCGCCATCCTCCTCGTCCTCGTTGTCCTCCTGAATAGCCTCCTTCGCCGCCTGCGCCTTCTTCATCGCCTTCCTGTCCGCCCGACTTGTCTCCTCTTCCTGCACCGGCTCTGTGTTTCCCAGCTTCAGATTCATTCCCGCCATCTCTTTTGGTAAAGTCGCAGTGGATGCGTCCGGTCGGATGGGTACCGTCCTCCCGTCATCATCGTCCGAAGACTCCTCGTCCTCTTCTTCAGACGACTCGTCCTCGGGGTTATTCAACCTGTTCCGCTCGGCGATCCGTGGGTCAAGATCACGTGAGAAATGCCGACCGCCCCCTCGGGAGATCTTGAATTTGCTGCATGAGCCAAGTCAGCAAGGGCTCTTTGGGCAAGAACGCGTAGAGGAGACCAAGACACGTACCCTCGTCCACGGGAAGACATTCCACCTCCTCGTGGCATCTTGTGAACTGAGGTGGAGGGGAAGAGTGGTATCTGAAAAGGAGCTGATGGTAGGCGATGGAAGCTTCACGAGCTTGGCAGAGATGTGAAGAGAAGCTAAAGAGATGGAGTCAAATTCAAGCCCCGCCTCTGTTGGCTTTTGCCCGAAACGCAGGAGTCACGTGACGGAGACACTCATGTCTCCTCGATTACTACTGCCGTTTGTCCTCCACCGACCGAGAAATGTGGGGAAAACACAAGCGCCATGTCCGCCCTCACTGGTAGATCCGGGCAGCACCTGGATTCTTCCGTCTCCTTCACCTCCACTTCATCTTCCACTCCATCCTCGAGGTCTTCCTCACTCGATGCCCCTCTTCCGCCGAAACCGACCCGTTCCGAATATGCCGCTTACACAGCGATGCTCCGTGACCTCGAGGCGCGGGACGAAGGAGATCTCGCTCGGTATCTCATCAGATCGGACAGGCTAGCACGGAGCTCCACCTCGGAAACCGATATAGCGTCGCACAGTACGAAACGGAAGAGCCGAATCGATGGATTGTCGACTCACTGGCCGCTCAGTCTCGATGAGCTACGGGAGCCGACGGCGACACTTGGGGAGGCCATCATGTCGTTCGTATCGAGCTACACACGGAGTCATCGCCTCAGCTTGCCTCGCCGAACGCTCTCTACGACGCAGGATGAGGATCTGACACTTCCGCCAAGCATGGTCGACAGGACGAGGGAGCTCATCAATGCGACCCTTGTAAGAATGGCCGGGATGAGGCCAGTGGCCGTCGCGGAGAAACGGAAAGGGATGCGACAGATGGGATGGGAAGCTGTGATAAGTGCTGCGAGCTGGACACGGGACGACCAGGAGTGAGTGGTTGCATCGCCATAGCGACAAACAAGTTCGCTGATGGCTGTAGAGTGGTTCTGCGAGCGAATGAGAAACTGAGGAAGATCATCAGGCCTTCACAACCTCACATAGACTGTCAGCCGCCTCTCTGCCGTCGAAAGACGCTGGCTGATGCATAAGTATCATAGTGATGCCACATCGCCTGAAGATCGCGTCTCGGGCGACCGCTCATCGCGCTTCATCAAATCTCGCGAAATCACTGTATGCTTCCGTCTTGCCCAAACCGGACCCTATAAAGCGACCTCATCAGTCCAGAGCTGGCGAGTACCGCTTAGTCACACCGCGCGACTCCCGCTAACGTCGAATTAGAGATCGAGCGAAGAGCGGAGAAGAGGCGACAGCGTTATGAGAGAAAACGGTCACGCATTATCGAATCAGCTGAACATAGATGACGATGTCATGAGGACTCATATAGTGCAGCGATGTCAATGTGCGACGCCTTTCGACCCTCCCTCTCCCAATCGGATCAGACCCAGCTTCCTTCCCCTCCTCTCAAACCTCATCTTCTCCTGCCAGAAACCGATACCTTCTGCGAAAACGCCTTGACCAGTTGAATGTCTAGCTTTCTTTACGGAATAGCGATTGGCCGCTCTCGTCACTTGCTCGTAGGTGAATGCTGAGGGCTTCTCATCGATAACCATACGTTCGCTCTCCGCCTTTGCCTTCCCTTTGCGGCCCTTCTCGACCTGCGCACGCTTGCGTTTCCGCTCGTACTTGCGGAATGCGACGTAGACGTCGACTGGAGGGACAAAGGGCGGACGGCGAGGTTTCGCAGGATCTGGGGAGACAACGAGCGGTGACCCGAGGGCATCGTGATTTCCTGGCGGCTGCAGCGAATCAAGCGGAGAGCGATCCTCCTTCCCGTTGTTCGCCTCATCCACCGCTATCTCCTCACTCGTCTTGACCTTCCTTCCAGCAGCCAACATCTTCCTTAACTTCTCCGTGTCCGAATCGACCCGGTGCAGTGGATTGTGGTACCACGGATGAGGAAAGATTGAGCTAGAAGTGGCCGCGCCAGATCGATAGCCAGCAGTCGCCTCACCGAGGACTGCCCAGAATGGTGTCTCCTCATCTCTCCTCGGCGCAATGATGTCCTTGACGTCTTGCAGCTTGCCCTGGGAGGAGCGAGACGACCGGGAGCGACGCAAAGGGATCGAGGAGGATGCAGACAGTAGCTTAGGTGCTGGTGGTTGGTGGAAGGGCTGGACGGAAGCGAGGAATGCGAGGGGCTCGACGGTGTCGTCGGTCGGGATTGGTGGAGTAGGCCGAGGCACTGCGTCGACCAGCTTCGGACAAGCTTCCTGCCGAATAATGGGGTCTCTCCATGGCTGCGAGACGCCATTGCTGAGTCGTGCGCTAGACGAGGTGACCGAGCTGCCGCTGTCTAAGGACGAAAGAAGGAAGAGACTCAGCGCTGCCCAAATTAAGTTGATATGTACCTTACTGTGGGACAAACTATGCTTCTCAACCAAAGCAGCGAGGTGGTCACGCTCGACATGGTATTCGAGCCCGGTAATGGGATATTGTTCCCCGCAGCGGTGCCAATGACATCGAACGAAGTTGGATGTCCGAGCGGTGCCGAATCGATTGGCTGCTTCACGTCTCACTTCAGAGAAGTGTATTCTCTCTAGATGCTGAGAGTTGTCATCAGTTTCACCTTCTGTGGGGACGAGGACAGAGAAGCTTACCAATCGGAAGAGTTCGAGACTCGCCAACTCCGCATCGCATCCCGACTTGTTCTGCCAGGGACAACGGATCAAGCAGATCCGCCCCCGGTGAAAGGTGTGAGCTGTGCAAGTTTTCTCAGACCACTCATTTTCCTGTCTGCTGCTACTCCCAGCTGCTATTGGAGCCTGTTGTGATGAGCGTGAGATTTTGCCAAGGACTTGATTAGTTGTGCCTGTTGGAAAGGGAAGTTGAGGGATTCCGAAGCCGGCGGGCTTCGCCGGACTAGCTGATACCGGGACGGCGACGGGAGCATTATTGAGGGAGTTCACTCTGGGTGTCAATGGATGTCGGGAAGAAGTCGCGATGGGTAATGTTGGATAAGAGGAAATGGGAGATGCAAGTGGTGATGCCTGGTGATACATTGAGTGATGAGGAGAAGGCGGGAAGGCGGAAAGTGGAGGAGTTGGTGAGGACATCATACCAAGCATGACTGCTTGGTAGGAAAACGATGAGGGTCGCGATTCCGGCAGAAGAAGGGCTCTCAATGATATGTGACTTTGGGAGCAGTGATCAGGTCAAAGAGTCCGGCATAATTAAATGGGGGGCAGATATGTATGTTTAGCTATGGAAGGAATGTGACATCTCACACCTCTCGGCGTTATGCGGCTTTATTGCGTGAATGGGAAGAAAGAAAGACCGCAGCGATTTCGCAGAATGGCCACAAGTCGGTTATCGGTGAGCGTTGACACCGTCTCAGTCCAGATGATCGATTGGTGCATATGCTATCATGCAATAATCTAAGAGGATCTGAGGTCTACCTTTTTCCATCTGATACATCCCGCTCCTTCGCCATCAAGACATGAGATCTACGAGATCTGAGAACGCGTCCTTCTTCTGGCCCTGCTGTTGCTGTTGCTGCTGCCGTTGCTGTTGTGACTGCTGCCCCGTACCGGCTCCGTTGGATTGAGCTGGCTGAGGAGACAACGAAAACCCTGTCGGTGTCATGCTCTGGAAGCCCATTGGATAGATCGCCTGTCTTTGCTGTGATCCTGGTAGACCCGTTCTGGGACTAGGTATTGAGCCTCCGAAGGTTGAGTTGAATGCTGGTGGTTGAGCCTGAGGAGGCGGGTTCTGCCCGAAGAACGCCATGGGGTCCTGTTTAGGCGTAGCTGAGGATGATGAGTACGCCGGGATGCCGGGCGAGCTTGACGGTGATGGGGCGGAAAAGAGATCTAGAGGGAGGCCAGAAGATGTCATGGCGCTGGTCGACGAGGATGGCGCTGCGGAAAGGGAGTCGGTAGGAAGGGAAAGACCGCCGTTTCCCGACAGTGGAGTCTCGTCGGCATCGTCGGCAAAGGCGTCGAAGGAGATAAGGTCCGCCGCCTTTTGATTTGGGTTCGCACTGGGAGACGTCAACATCAGTGTCAACAGAGAAGAAGAGGCGACACACGACTCCACAAGAGCCTGCGCTTTTGCCCAATCGCCGGCTTTGCAGGCTTCAAACCGGTCCAGCGCATTATTGATTAGATCGTTGCACAACAGCAGGCGATCTATGCTGTTAGTGAACCGAAGTGCAGGCCACATACCCATCATGCCTTCCCGCTGGCCATTCTCCTCCTCGATCCACTTCACGATCTTCGGTCTCGCGCCCCGGCATGCCGAAGCAACCTGCGAATAGACGTCGCCCTCGAGACCGACTCGTTCCCCCTCACGTGCGTTGTTGAGCATATCATTTAGAAGTATCGCCTTCGATTGGACTTTGTCAAGCTCGCTCAAGGTCTGAGATGCGTAGTCCGGGGCTTTCTCGGGTTCCTGCCAAGAGTCAGCAGAAGAGCGATAGTATAACAAAAGACAGAACGACGTACCGCTCCTGCAAGCGCTTTCATCAGATCCTGAGCAACAGCAAGATCGCGCGGTGTGCCCCGACGGATGAGCTCTTGCAGTTTCTGCGCGACGCGAAAAGGATAGAGACTTCAGCTCGAGAACGACTAGGCTTTGGATTGATGACGAACGGCACTCTTCGCTGCTCGATCCTCCTCTTCCAACTCTGCCGGCGATTTGAGGGCCTGGAAGTGGGTTCATCACCTGAGTCCGCTCGTGAAAGTCCCACTGACCTCGTTCGGATTGGTATCCGCCATGGCTCGAGCCGCGTCGAACGATTTAAATCGATACCCTGGGAACAAATGGGTCAGCATGTGCTGATTTAGATCGACTGCCTTGGCTAGGCAGATCAGCGTTGGATAGTATCGAGCCCACCCTTATAGCTCAATAACCGGTGCATATCCCGAATATGCACGAGGTCCTCCTTGTACTTCGACTGCACACAGAGCGTGTTCTTCCATTCGTGTATGAGCTAATATAGGATGGTCAGCGTTCGCCAAGTGTCTTTCTCGGCCTCAAATGAAGGCTCACCTCTAGTATACGCCCCATTACACGTCCCGTCACCATCGGCGGGCGTTCAGGAAATCTTCTGACCAGCTCGTTGAGGAATTCCTTGGTCGAGATCTGAAGGTGAACAGCATAGCCGCAATCCCGGACGAGACGTTCGAGGACGCTGAGGGCGAGAAGGGATTGGTTTGGATTTCGGGAATTTATGTGAGTGAGTAGGGCGTGACATGCATCTCGGGCGCTTGAGGTTTCATAAGCAGCAGCGGAAGGAATGAGGGAATTATGCACCTGTTGGCTTTCTTGCGGTTGATGAGCTCGGCCAGCTCGATGTTGACGGCGTGATTGGGTTCGGGAAGAGTGGGATCACACGCTTGCTCTAAGATGTCACGTCAATGGAGCTTGGGAGACTCAAAAAATGAGAGGAAAACCGATGCGCAGAATTTACCGACTAAAGCGTGTACAGGCGACAAGCTCGACCAGGGGCGTCCTGAGCCAAGGGGTAGCATTTTGATTCCAACAAGCTGATTGGGAGCGCCGAGCTGGAGGGTGAATCGGCCGAGCCTCGAGCATACGGTTACCCAGCAGTTTGTCCGACAGAGAGAGCAGACGCATCGCATTGGAATTAGACAAGGGGCAACGTGACGAGTCGACGGAAGCAAACTTGATGAATCTCGCCGTCTCTGTTGCCTTGAAGTTATCGAAAGCTGGGGATTGGACCCGGATTTCCTATAGGCCTGCTAACCATTGCACTAAACACCCAAGACATTCATAGGAGGTTCTACGCCCGCCGGATCCCGAAGAATCCGGTCGTCTCAGGCTGCGACTAAAGGTTAGCCGTCCTCGAACCCACCCTTAGCCAAGGTGAGACATCCCAGAGAGCGCTATAATCGACAGTCTCTCCTACTCGAGACCTTTGCTGGAGCTGTTGATTCACGCATCTTCACATAGGAGAAGGAGTTGGGATGTCGCCGCTGTCATTGGGTTAGTGATCCTCTGATGAATCGCAGTGTCTCGCTGAGATCAGCTGCTCAGCAGCTCCCCTTCGAGCGAGCGCAGCAGCGTCTCGAGGCCCTCGAACTGCCGTCCGCGTAGGTCAACGTCGACTTGGCTGTACGTGTCATGCTGATCAACTTGCAGCATGCTTCCGACCTCATCATCCAGCAGTCCCCGAATCCAAAACGCGCATCCTCAGCCATCATTAAGAAAGGCCCTCCCACCGGTGGGCGGGCTGCGGCTTCAGGACACACCGCTACGGTCTTTGGCTGCACTGGCTTCCTTGGACGCTACGTCGTCGCCAAGCTGGCGAAGATAGGGACACAGGTCATTGTGCCGTATCGAGATGAGGATGAGAAACGGCATCTGAAAGTCACTGGGGATCTTGGGCAGATTGTACCAATGGTACGTGGGGGTGGTATCTGAGCTGATTGAGAAGGAATGGGATGCGCGGAACCCGGATCAAATACACGAATGCTTGAGTCACTCAGATGTGGTATACAATCTTGTTGGACGGGACTGGGAAACTAGGTAGGTTCAACCGGTGTAGATGCTTTGCTAAATGTGGCTTAGAAACTACACTTATGAGGATGTCAACGTCACGTAAGTCGTCGCGCTGGGGTCTCACTCACCGTCAGAGCTCCCGGTCTGATCGCCTCCATCGCGACCCAATCCACCACTCCTCGCCTCATCCACGTATCGCATCTCAATGCCTCGCCCGATTCCCCCTCGGCTTTCTACCGGTCAAAATACCACGGCGAGCGAGCCGTACGGGATGCGTTCCCAGAGGCAACAATAGTGCGGCCATCCACCCTTTTTGGGGCTGAAGACTGGTTACTCAATGCTATTGCTCGTGAGTGATTTCCAAATTCGCCTGGGCTGATGACAGAATATCCTATCCTATACCAGCTGAACGGCGGGAATACCAAGACTGTTCCCTCTCATGTCCTTGATGTCGCCTCAGCTCTCTGCACCATGCTCAACGCACCGGTCACATCTACCGCCTCGACATTCGTTTTTCCTGGCCCTCAAGCGTACACGTACAATGAGCTCATCAACCTCGTCACTTTCTTCACGATGAAACCCGCCGCAAACTATCCCACCCCGCCTAAGGCCCTGGCGAAGCTCGTCGCGACGGCAATGAACCGAGGCATTTGGTGGCCCACTGTCAGTCCGGACGAGATCGAGCGCAAATACATCGATGATGCAGGTTTGGAGGCGTTGTTTGCCCCTCAGGAAGATGCGAAGCCGGGTGGATGGGGTCAGCCGGTTGGGAAAGCCGCAATGACGGGAATAGATGGAGAGCCTGTCAAGAGCTGGGCGGACCTGGACATCGAGCCGAGCTTGATCGAGCAGCACGCGATCAAGTATCTTCGACGATACAGAGATTCGTGAGTTCGGTACGCCAGAGATCACTGCTGATTCATCAGCGTCAACTATGACACTCCTGTAGAGCTCGGTCGATTCAAGCCACCAAAGAGGTATCGAGTAGTGCCATAATGAATGCATGGGGGCAGCATGTTTTTAACCAAGACGCTTGAAATGGCTATATTCGAAAAGGAATGCTTTAAATGTGTGTACCCTTATTGTATCGGAAACGTGCACGATCGCAATATCCCGTGCTCTGGTGCTTGTTCTCATCGCCTCTCCAGGTCGTCCACGCTGGAGGGCGAGGTCATTCCTCTCATCGAGTCCGCTAGGTCATCGTCAGCGTCGGAAAAGGCTCTCGCTGCTGCTGAGATCAAATAGATCGACGAAGCGCTTCTGCCTTCTAGGACTTCCGCTTTCCTTTGTGTCGACGGTTACCTACACTTGATCGATCCGCGACTTTCGGTCTCCGTGACGACAATACCACGTTCTCTTTTGGATCCACTTGGTTTCAACCCTCGTCCGCCATGCCGAACGTGCCAGCTCCTCGGCCTCACAACACGTCACAGACCCCGCCGAAGAAGCCGACGCTCAACATGGATCGTCCGGTGAATCCGTCGCAATGGCTCAATTTCTCTCTTCCGCCGCGTCAACCTCGCCCTGTCCCAGGCAGTACACCTAGGCGGAGTCGTAAGGGTGAGTCATGGAGAAGCGGGGTGATGACTAGGGAGCGATACGTCCACGCGAACTTCCGATTCGTACTCAAGCCGACCGAGACGCTGAGCTATGGCGCGCACTTTGCGGATCCGGATATGTAAGTGACGCTGTCTGACAAACGGCTGATTTTGTAGCTCGTTGCACTGGCCATACATCCTGCAGGTACTGGTGCCGACGCTCTCGGCGTTCTCGGTAGCTCAGGGCTATGTTTCCTCTGATCCGTCCGCACCGCATCACGACGAGGATCTAGCGGGATCCTTTGACGAGGGGGAAGTTGACGGCATGGGAGAGGAAGCAGCGGAACGGCGAAGACGCGTGGAGGAGGAGAGGAGAGGGAGGATGTGCCCGATCTGCCTTGGCAAGCCTGTCGCTGGGCGGATGACGAAATGCGGTCACGTAAGTCTCGTAAAGAATCGTGGAGCTGATGATCCAGATCTTCTGTTTCCCCTGCATCCTTCATTTCATTCAACTCTCGGATGTCCCGAGGTCGGCGAAATGCCCTATCTGCGGAGACACGGTACACGAGAGGATGCTCAAGTCGGTACGATATCTCGACGCCGCAACTATGCTCGCTGCATCCCACGGTCACGAGTCAACCCAAGACGCGTCAGAGCATGAGACTGGGATCATTGGCGAAATGGACGGTTTCGAGGAGGCCAAAGCCGTCGATAATGTGGAAGAGGAGGAGTCCGGCCATCGCATCCACATGCGCCTGATACAACGGCCACAGATGACGACGCTCGCACTTCCCTCCTCATCGACCTGGCCGTCAGATGCTATTCCACCACATACTGCGCCATGGCACTTCCTTCCGGATGTCCTCAGCTACTCTCGGTTCGTCCTAGCTTCGCCCGAGTACATGCTCGCCGAGCTTGAGCGAGAGCTTGGGGAGCTCAGAGATGAATGGGGATTGCTCCGTGGAGACACTCTAGGACGTGATTTTGTGCGAGCTGCTAGGGAGAAGGTGGAGACCCAGGTCGGCAAGGTCAAAGCGGAGCTGATGACGGAGATGGTCAGAAGAAGCGAGAAGGAGAGTCGAGCGGCCTGCGATGAGGCGGCGGGTCACAGTAGGAGTGAGGCAGAGCGACGGCTGGAGGGAGAACGCTTGGCTCGCAACCGCGATTTGGAGAGGGATGTCCCCGGCGACATACCCACCGAATTCCTTGCGACGCAAGACTCGACCTTCACCATTCCACCCCATCGTCCTGTTGAGCCAAACCCATTGCCTTCACCTAAGAGGTCTCGACGCCGAGCTGCGGCTACAAATCCCGTTGCTCCTATTCCCCCTAGCCCATCCTACTTTTTTTACCAGTCCTCTCTCGGCGCCAACGTCTTCCTCCATCCACTCGACATTCGAATCCTCCTTGCCCACTACAAGTCGTATTCCCTCTTTCCCCACATTCTGTCACTCCGATCTACCGGTTTTGATCCTGGCACAATCAACGACGAGCTGCGTAAGCGGTGCAAGTACCTTTCACACCTTCCCGCCGGAACAGAAGTTGTATTCGTCGAAGCGGAACTGGAAGAATTTGTGGGTCAAGAAGGCTTAGTGGCGTTCGAGCAGCCGCTTCGAGCTCGGCGGGAGAAACGACGAGCGAGAGTGAAGAGAGAGGATCGAGCGAAAACACGGTGGGAACAAGCGGAGAGGAAGAAGATACCGGTCATGGCGGTGACGCCGGGAGAGGACCGCGAGTTCTCCCTGGCCCTGGCGAGATCGACAGTCGAGACCACCTTGATAGAGTCGACAATTACATTCCAGCCTGGCTCAGCTTCGTCCTCCGCGTCGCATCTTGGCACGCTTCCCGCTCCCGGTCCTTCGCCGTCAACATCTCCCTCAAACCTCTCCATCTGGGGTCTAGACCCACAGCCCCGGCCCACCTTCGCCTCCGCTCTTCATTCCCACGCTGTTTCCATTCCGACACCAACTCGTCGACGCGATCCAGGCAAGAATGAGATGGAAGCCGATGTGGCGTGGGAGGCATTCGAACGGCTCTCGGTCGGTGCGACCGACGAGGTAGATGTGGGGACGGCGAGAGAGAGCGTGAAGGGAGGCGGAGGAGGAAGGAAGGGAGGGAAGAAGGGTCAGAAGAAGTTGATCTTAGGAGGTGGAGGGGGACGAAGAGCATAGCGAAACTGCCAAATGACAAAGCATCACAGTGAAATCATAGTTGTAGCAGTCAAACCGCGATGTCCGGTCCGTGATTTACCGGTGTTTCCCACTTTCATCTCCGCATTGTTGTTTCCTTTCCCTCATCATTGTCACCATGCCTACTCCGGGTACTTCGGGCACAGACTACGTTGGTCAGCTCCTGGTATCTCCTGTCGCTGTGAAGCTGACATGGCCCCGCTTCAGGTTACAGCTCCGCTGCACTGATAGCAGTCGGCGGTCTAGTGGGCGCAATCCGACGGGGCTCCATCATCTCACTCTTGTACTTCCTTCCCAAAACCCCTACTGCACCATCTTGATGCGGGATCCAGGGCTGGAGGTGGCAGTGGAGCAGGGGCCGGATATGGGGCGTACCTAGTCTCCAAAGACTCGCATGACGTGAACGTCTCCCTAGGTGTGTAGCCGAAAAGCAGTTGACTCTGATGGCGTGACAGTGGTCTGGTGGCTCCTGTGCGCGGTCACGTCGTACCGATTCGTCATGACGGAGAAGTTCATGCCTAGTGGACTGGGTGGGTCTCCTTTTCTATGACCGTGATGAGAAGACGGAGCTGATGGAGGTGGGCTGTTTTGGAACAGTCATGGTGAGCTTTAGCTGTGGTTTGGGTGAGTTGGTGGTGGCAAGCTGACGAGCAGTTTAGCTCGTGTCTATGCTTCTTGGGATCTATTACTCGCTTCTTCTCGTCGTGGATTGAACAGCGGAATGCAGCTCCTTACAGATGGTCGGCACCCTCCCTCGTCGCGATTCGGGAAGTCCCTCCTTTATGCTACAACGCGGAGATGCAGTATGCAAGGATAGTAACCAAACGGCTGACGCACTCACTCTCTTCGCCCAACCTCTTGAACTCACGTGAATCGCTTTGTCCAGCCCATACGCCGTCCACTTTCGACAGAAGGAATATTTGGGGAAAAGGAAGGAAGCTTGCCCAATCTGAGGCGCTTATGCTTTCACAGTACTTGCTTTCAACATTCCGATCTCGTCTTCAACTTCGAGTTACGAATGATCTTTCTCAATCAAGCCTAGACGAGTCCCACGCGCCTCCCCCTCCAGGCTCAGCTAATCGCTCGTTCCCCCGAGTCTGAGTCGTGCGTCCCGACATTCGATGGTATCGGCCGAAAGCGCAGGCATTTCCACGACGCAGCAACTTCCAGCGACTTCGATTAGCCCATTGAAGACCCAAACAGAATGCTGTCTGCGATCATCCGGGGAGCGCTTGGCCTTGGGATAAGCTGGTTTGCTTTCTTTCCAGGCAAATCCAATAACGGTTCGACCGAATCCTGTGGAGATGCTGCTCCGCACTCCACAAAATCCCATCGGTTCGGAGTTTTCGGAGAATGACAGCGATATGTCATACAGTCCCGAGGAAGTGGACTCTCCGCAGCAGCGGGAAGCCGCCCAAGCACCAAGGCCAGCTCTCGATTCGGTGATTCCGGATGCCAACATGAATAGACAGACACACACGACATGACATTTTCAATCCATCTGAATGTTCCTACGTTTACGCATGTTCGCCGTGGGGTAACGAAATTCTTCACGGATCGGTTCGACTCGAGGTTGCTTACATGCCGAAGCGCGGCGGTTAAAGGATGACGGCGAACCTGGGCATGCCATGCCCGAACCGGCCGACAGCGATCCTGTGAGGGAGCGTCACGACAAACCGTGTCCAAGATGGATGAATGAAGACGTGGAAGCTTGGCTGAAGTCGTGCATGGCTCTGGCTTGGACTTGCAAGAAACCCGGCGGCCATCAAGGTGATCTCAAATCAGACGATCGATCCCCTCTATGTGCGACATATGTATGTTCGTCCAGGGTGGTCGTTGGAAAGAGTCAATGCAACCGAGAACCATGCGGACTCTGACTCGAGAGTACAGTACGCCAAGCCATTGCATCGCTCTCCGAAGATCAAGCCCGTTGTGACGGGGAATATCGAGAGGTCTTGGAACAGGCATAAAATTTTGGTAGCCAAAAGATTCCGATCGTTTCGCGAAGCGCGCCAGCCAACCTCAATCACCTTTGTCGACCAACGGCAACGTAAGTACTTCAAGGCGGCCACCGACGAAAACACGTATGTCGACACGACAACGTTTGAAACCATGTTGATGCTCTGCGGTCATGCGCTCAATTGTAACCACACTAGGCCAGAGATTGAAGAGGGCGGAAATGAATCCATGGGCTCGAGCTTGATCGCGGCGGCTGCAAAGACGCTGACCGAGCGAGCGGAGGGCAGGGAAGCGGCTGTTGAGTATACCAAATGTCTGCTCCACCTTGACACGCATGGGGCCAGCCTTCATGTTAAGTAGGCGGCTCGACGTGAAGGACGCTCTGTCGGGCTTGGTTTGGTGGACATGGGGATGCAAAGGTTGGTAGCGGTGAGAATCTGCCAAGACGTACTGAGAAGGGCTGAAGTACTGGGGCTGTTCGGTAAAGACGTTCATAGAGCGTTGAATTCGATGATCGCTTGACAACGCTGGGTAGCCGTATTGTATGTAGCGAATGCGCAAGTCGTCGTAGTCCACAATCGCAACAAATAGTAGGCCAGACTCGTTCTTCCAACTGTGGAACGCTCCAGCGTCTTCCCTGGCGGACTGGGCTTTGAGATTAACTTGGCAGCCATCCATCAGACCGATGCAGTCGGGGATGCCGTAGTTGCGCTCGAATTGCTCTCTGATGACGGATCGCTGGATGGCGGTAGGTCAGGGGATGAACTCTGGGGCCCTGCGGAGGATGGCTTTGAGGGCGATCTGTCCAGTGGTGGACACCACCCACTACAAGCGCTATAAGCTCGGAGAGAGGGAGAGGAAGTGAGACGTACTTGAGACGCGAAATCTGAAAGACAGCTGGGCGAGCCGGTAGAGTAAGATACGAATGCTAGTAGAGTGAAGGGGCTTGTGGCTTGCTTGCGCAAGATACGAAGACTTGTCCGTCACTAGAAGTGAACTGCCCCAATGCGAGAGGCGAGCAAGGGAGGTAAAAGTTACCCAACAATGTCGACGGTGAAACACCAAATTTGTAATATGGAATAAGTTTCATTCGTAGTTGAGCTTCTCTCCATTTTGCATGTAATCGACAACTTCTCACACCCCTCAGGATTCGAGCTGAATCACCCTTCGATTCCGGGATAAGACATCCTCATGTCGGTGGCCATGTTTGATGCACCGTCTGGAAACATCCCACGTCGACGAGCGGTCGATGAGCAGGATTTCATCGCGGTGATCCTGGTCGGCTATGGCGAGAAGTCAGACCAACTGAACCCTCTCTACCATCCTCTGTGCTGATCGAAAGCTCCCTTGTCCAGCTTGTACCCGTTGAACGAAGGTACCAATGTCGTTTCTAAAGCGCTCCTTCCCGTCGGAGACGTCCCAATCCTGAATCATGTCCTCGACTGGGTTCTCGAAGCCGGTCTCATGGGTGCGTCTCTTTCAAAGCTCTCAGCTTTGCCTGTCGACTCGTGTGATCGCTCACACGATCGTACCCAGATATCTTGCTCATCGTCCCTCCTTCCTTCCACGCTGCCATCTCCGATCACATGTCCGAGAACTACTCCATCTCCTCACATCCCCGAGCCAGGATCGACCTGAAACGATACAACGACGGGGAGAGGGAGGAGGATGAGGAGCGGAGCGAGATCACCTCTATGGGTATTGGCGCGAGAGGAGGCAGAAGGGAGGGAACAGCGAGGTTGTTGAGACGTTTCAAGAACTCCATCAGAGTTAGTGGAGGTCCCCCTTGGCTCGAAGAAGGCGTACTGATGCGGGTCACCGATCAGACGGACTTTGTGCTGCTACCTTGCGATATCGTTCCGCCAAAGTCCCTGTCTCTCAGCTCGATACTCGACAACCATCGGTCAAAACCAGACGCTGTACTCACATCAGTGCTGTACGAGCCTGTCGAGGCGATCCGGGATGGTGGGTAATACGATCACG
>JAABUW010003673.1_pt1 | contig 21651 bp, 27 predicted proteins | sample 5560081 | NCBI WGS metagenome assembly JAABUW01 (sample SAMN10711882, study PRJNA513363) | rock metagenome | isolation source: Antarctica rocks | place: Antarctica: Victoria Land, Knobhead sud
GCGCCCAGACCATGCTAGGGTCTATCAGTCCCATGCTGGGCATGCCTGGTGGCATGCAGATTCCCAGCCAGCTTCAGATTCCTGGCCCAGCTCAAATGCCTTCCCATCAGCATGCACAGCAGCTGCAGCAGCAAGCTCTCATGCATGCACAACAGACTATGCCCCAGGGGAACCCCCTGGGCGCCCAGCTCAGTACTGCCCAGGCCACAGCCCAGCAACAGATGCTAGCAGCCCACAGGGCTCAGATGGATCCCAGTAGTTTGTACTTTAACATGTATGGAGGCATGTACGGCGCACCCTGACAGGGCTTTGCTTTTGAGCCGTTCCATCTCCTGACATGCCATTTATGCAATAGAGCCAGACTTGTTTTTTTGTTGAGATTTTTTTTTTCCTTTCCCCTTCAGTCCTCTCCAGGAGCAATGCTGGATTCTGACTCTTGGCTTGTATGGGCAATAGCCTCTCTTTGAATACATGACCATGACAACACATTGCTTGTCTGATAATCTACAGTTTTCCCCTTTTTGTTCTCGGATAATTGTAGTACTTTACAGGCATTCCAGCTGATCGATCTTTCTTGTTCTCTGCCACTGTATTACTATTCAGCCGTCAGCTTTGGCATAATAGATGACCTGGAGACTTGTAGCTCAGCTGCCAGGTATTCTATGCTTGCTTTTGACTGTCAAAGAGGGCTCATCGGGGATTTTATACATTTGCTGCAACAGCTGAATGCAGCAGTGGCATTTTTTTTCAGCTGCCTTTTCAGGCTGACAGTGAAGTATGCCGTGTTCACAAACAATAGTTATGCTGTCGGGTTGGCAGCGAAGCTTCCTTGATAGGTTGGATCTCAGATACACTAATTTGCAGAGCTTGGTAAAATGCCTGGATTGCGGCAAATACAGTATTCAGTCAAGCAAGGTTGTTTCAGGCAGCACAATGCAGTGAGTGCATCTCGGAGGGTACATTCACAGTCACCCAGAGTAGAGTCGCTGACTGAGAAGCTGCTGCAGAGCTTGTGAGACTTGCACTTCTGAATGCGAGTGTCATGTCTCGTCGTTAGCTATACCTCCAACGTTAACTAGTTCTGGATTGTTATCATGACCAAACATTTGCTGAGGTTTCCTGGCGGCCAGCCATGCTGACTTCCAGACACCTGCGCATGTGTGTGCTTGCGCAGCTTCTTACTGCTCTCAGCGAGACTTCTGAGACAATTGCTACGATTGCAATCATCTCATGGCCCTCCTTCTTAGGCAACTGCCGCCGCCTTCGACCTCACAAATTAATTCAGCAAACCAGGATTTGACAGGATTAGCAGCTGTGTGCGCAAGCTCTGACCCAGATGATCATCTCAACATTAATGCGGTGAACGTGGCGTTATTTCCATTGGGGCGTTTTCTAGTGTAATGTGAGGCCATTTGAGGGGACCAAGCCTGCAGGCCAATGTCTCATGAACAGCATATCGCGTTTCATTGAGCGCCACTTACCTTTTCACATCGTTAACGCAAAAGTGCCAGAGTCGGAGAGCCATATGGATGCATCCAATGTAATTCATCCTCCAACTGGCCTGCAGGCTTGGTCGCCGTAAATGGCCCCACATTACACTAGAAAACGCCCACGTTGAAGATGACGCCACCTTCACCGCATCAATGTCGAGATGATCATCTGGGTCAAAGCTTGCGCTCGCACGTACCTGATGCCTGCTGGCCAAGTACATGTATTAATTATTATTCTTATTATTAAAGCTTGCGCTCATCCTGTCGAGTCCTGGTTTGCTGGATCATGTGCGACGTCGAAGGTTGCTGCAGTTACCAAAGGATAGGATATGTTGTAGGAGCTAGACTTTCCAAACTTGGATGTAGCTGTATGCATGCCATAGTCAGTGCATCCTATCGGCACTGTATTGGCATTGCATCCCCCATGTCAGGCAAGGAGCTGATCAGCTGGTCATGACTTGCGTTTCATACACCAGTCTTGTGAGAAAGAATGCGTATCAGATAAGGTCACTACCCGGCATGCTCATATTTGCACCCAATGCACGTAGACATGCATTGACGCACACTCTGCACATGAATGCCTTTGACTTGCATGCCACTAGCTATGCTTCGATGGCCCCCTGTGCTTAACTGCAAACTGGCATCGTCTCGAATGGAATCGTCCTGAATGGGCACGTTGCTGAGATAACACTTAAGACAGATAGATGATGCAGCCCTCAAGGCTAAATACACAGGTCATTCATAGCACGTTGTGTTCTGTGTCTCAACAACTGCCATGCAGATGTACAGCCTATATCAGGCACATCTTGTGCAGCACTGAAAAGCTCGATTGGCATATGATAAGGAGACACTGCAGTGCCGGAATTCCTTCAAGTCACCAGATTATGACTGTAGCATTTATAGCCTCTACTGTCAAATCGTATGCTGGTTTGCTGCACCTGTGTTGCATGCTGCATGGCGTTCTGTGCAATCTCAGCGTGCCATGCTGTTGCTGGGCTCTATCTCCAAGCTTGTCCAGGACAAGTTGATACCGCAAATATAGCCAATTTTGCCTCGGTTGTTTCATACTAGCTTCAGTTTCGCAGACGCAGCTGGTCAACACTTTTGTGTGCTTTGATAAGTTCTCGTGCTTGTGCCTGAATGGCAGGGTTGCTGCTGTTCAATAAGGTGCTGGTCCAGATGCTGACAGTGCTTTTGTCCTTGGGTCAGGCTCAGCCAACCTCGTGCCAACATGAGCACAAAGCGGTGTAACAAGTCCAACATATCACTGACGAGTCCGCGTCAATGTCGTGATCCCACCATCCAAGCCTGCGTTCAAGTGTCACTTCGGTGTTATCTATCTCCCCCCCTGCTCGTCTGAATTTCCTGAGGCAGACTCAGAAACCTACCGTGATCAGCAGGGTTTTCTGTACCATAAAATGCATGTGCACTGCAAACATGTTTGGTCAGTGAGCGCAATAGCTGTATCTGCAATGGCGAGATCAAGATCGGCATCAAGGAGCAGACACTTGGAGGAGCACGGACGCAAGCGCAGGCGTGCTTCTCCAACCCCGTCTCCTGCCAGGTAAGCTGTTGACCATTCCCTAGATCACTCATAGTGGTCGCTAAGTTGTGTTAACACGCAACAGCCTTGCCTTGAGGTTGTGTTTCATGCTCTCCAGGACGCGAAGGCACGACAGCAGAGATTCTCCACGAAGGGTGGACAGGTCTGTTGCTCTGCTGCAGGCACTGCTAGGCTGCCTAATGTTGTTCGTCATGCTGACTATCGGGGTGCGCAGGTATAGACAGAGATCTGAAGATGAGCGGGATAGAAGCAGGCACCGCGACCACATGGATGACAGACGACCAAGGTCCAGGGGTGACTCCAGGTCTCATAAAGAGACTGACAGGTTCCGAGACAGGCTTGGCAGCAAGGACCCTGCTAGCAAAGCACCAGATAGAGTTGAAAGAAAGCCAATTGATGCCAGTCTTGTTGCTGCACCAGCAGAAGATGCAGTGACAGAGGCTCCCAAGGAGAGGACTGTCCTGAAGGCTGGTCCTGCTGGTGGAGCCTATATCCCTCCATTTAGGCTTGCACAGGTAGTGTGTGCTGTTGAGGCTGCTGTTCATAGCCGGCATTGCAGCAAGGCCTAGTTCAAGAAGCAACAGTCCTTTCATTGTACTGGCTTGCTATGTGGCAATGGGACACTCATGTGGGCACCACAATGCGCACCTGCTGTGCAAAACTGATGGTCATTGTGTGGCGCACATTTTCATAGCCCTTTCTGCATCCAGGAGCATCAATATAGACAGCCGAGGCAATCCCAGATTCTTCCTGAGCATTGTCACTACCTGCAAGCTGCTCTGGCAAGTTGCGTCTACATCATAGTTCTCATGAAGCTGTTCACCCACAATCACAGCACATCAACTGTCTGCATGCCACAAGCTGGTACATTTTCCTTGGTAAGGGCCTGCAAACAACAGCTGTGTGTGTGTGCCACAGATGATGCGTGAAGCCAATGACAAGTCTGGTCCCCAGTTTCAGCGCATGACTTGGGACGCCCTGCGCAAGTCTCTCAATGGACTCATCAACAAAGTCAATGTCCAGAACATCAAGGACATCCTGCCAGACATCTTCAGGGAGGTACGCAACCAGATTGCACTCTCTCTTTTGTAGCCTACTTGTGCATTGCACCCTCAATTTTGTCATACTTTTGTGTCGAACAAATCAGATATGGCCACTGTGACGGCTTGTGGCAGCAGTTATTTGGCCCTAAGCCAAATTTTTACTGCAGAACTTGATCAGAGGACGAGGTGTGTTCTGCCGGAGTCTCATGAAGTCACAGTTAGCGTCACCCACCTTCACACCAACCTACGCAGCTCTCATTGCCATCATCAACACAAAGTTTCCTGAGATTGGAGAGCTTCTGCTGAAGAGGGTCATTTCCCAGGTAGGCATGCATGACAGCCTACTTCTGTGCCTCTGCACATTTCCAAGTGCGCTCTTTTTCGATAATGCATCTCAAGGTCAGTCTCACGCCACAGAAAAGCATGGCAGCCTGGTTGTTGTTTCTACAAACAGAGCCTGGCATGACTGTGCATTTCTGCCTTTCTTTGTCATAGCAGTGCTGACTGTAGTTGCAGGTCAGACCTTAGATCCTAACACCAACGTGTGTATGCAGTTTCTCAAGGCCTTCAAGCGCAATGACAAAGGCATGGCAGTTGGCTGCCTGAAGTTCATTGCTCACCTGTGCAACCAGCAAGTTGCACACGAGGCTTTGGCCCTGGAAATCATGGTGCTGCTCCTGGAAACACCAACAAATGATAGTGTTGAGATTGCACTTGAGTTTGCTCGTGATGTGGCTGCACTTCTGGAAGACACATCGCCGCAAAGCTTCACCATGTGAGCACTCCTCTTCAATTTATTGCTGTTATTGGCCTATTGTATACGGTATAGCGCAGCATGAATTTCCCATTCCCATTCCTGCTAAGGCTAGGGCCATACTCCATGAGGGGCCATAAGCTCTTTTCCTCTCTTTCCATGCAGCAGTGATGTGCATGTATAGGCAGTGCACAGTGTGTATGTGTTCTGACACTGTCGTGTTGATGCATGCGCATTCATTCACATGCCTGTAGAGCAACGTCACCTCAGGCAAGACAACACAGATGACATCCCTGCAGAGCAAAATCACCTCAGGCAAGACATCACAAATGACAACGCCTAAAACAAAACAAGCCAGCATAACTTGAAGCCTAAAGCTTTATGGCTAACTGCTCATCTTTGATGCTTGCGTGCTACACAGCCGCCCAGCATATTCTTGCTCTTAGAGTAAACATGCTCTTCTATGACTGTGCATGCATGTCCCAACGCAAAAGGCATGCTTGGTACGCTGCCTGATCAGCACCATGACACTGCCATCCAGGGTACAGAGTGGGCTGAGGACCATCCTACAGGAAGGCACTCTGCTGCCCCGTACCCAGATGCTCATCCAGAACTTCTTCTCAGCGGTGTCCTACGGCGTGATGGACCCAGACAGCGCCAAGGAGAAGGCTCGCCTGAAGACCCAGGAGGACAACCGCAAGCTGGGCATCCCTGACCGCCCCGTGCACGGCCTACCCCCCAGGATCCCTGTGGGCCTGGATCTGGTTGACGCTGCTGACGCCAGGTGTGCCTACTCAAGCAGCCTTGCAGAAACACTTGCAGTATAAGAAAAGCATACGCTTTTCAGCGATCATAACGGAGCCTCCTAAGGCGGCAGCCGGGAGCTACTTGCAGGATATGCACAAACACCAGATGTGATGTACGCCTTGCCAAGCAGCGCTGTAGAAGTAGTTCCATCACATGAAAAGTCACAAGATGTGACACCAATTGTGTAAGAGTCATGCTTGTGTTGCTGCTCCCTGATCCCATGTCTGTCAAAAGATGTTGCACTCACCAGGTCTGTCTCTGACTGATCACCTGCACGTATCTGGGCACTCATGTTGGACTGAGCGCTTCCTTTCCATATGATGCAGCTGTATGGCAGTCTATCACTGCATGCTGCTCCTCAGCAGGACCATGTTGTTGGGTGTTTCTCCCTGCCAGCTGTGGTGCGTTGCACTGATTGCTCACAAGCCATGGTATACATGTCTCACATCAATGACACTAGGCAGGGTTCCTGAGGCTTTGCCACGAGCTTGTAAACCTCCTCTTCTTGTTCGTGGTGTTCACGGCTGATGTGCTTGTCCCTTTCAGGTGTCACAATTACGATCCGGACAGCCCGCTGGATCGTGAGACAGGGCTGGACATCTTCAAAGTAGATCCTGAGTATGAAGAGCATGAGGCTGAGTATCAGGTAGGCGTGTTTCCAAACGTTTATGTGCTGCATCATCACTGTTATGCTGTGCTCGTCAACCAGCCAATGACATACTAGATGCTTGCTTGGTTACATATTATCTGCATGTTGCAAGCAGCAGCAGGCTCAAGCTTCTGCAGCACCTCCAGTGCTATGCTCATCTCTACTCACAAGTTCTGGCAGTTGTGGACAGCAGTCACTCTTGATCTTCACTGCAAAGTGAATGAGCAATGATGTAATCAGCAAGGCTGTCAGCATGTTGCATGCGCTTTGCTGGGCAGCCAGCATGGCAGTGTTTTAATCCTATGAAAGAGACAAAAAGTTGCATCAGTGTTTTGCAAACACCGATTGATTCACAAAATCACAGAAGCAATGTGCAGATGTGAACTGTACAGGCCATCAAAGACGAGATTTTGGGCGTTGGAGGATCTGAGGATGAAGAAGATGATGACGGTGAGGAGGGCGACGAGGATGCAAGTGATTCTGAGGAAGAGGAGCAGGAGCAGCAAAAGATGCAGATCCAGGTTTGGTGCATGCTTTGCATTGCCATGCTCTGAAGCTGCTCTGCAAAAGAGCGGCCTGCTGTACACAGTCCATGAAACCCATGCATTGCTCAAAATACTCTCTCCGTGTATTATATAAGACAGCAGTGTGCATCTGCATAAACAGTGTCTCTACTGTGGTCTAGGAAATTTGTAGTACGATCTATCTACAGAAGCTTCTACATACTTCTGACATGCGCTGACACCAAGGATCTGGATGTGAACAGGCATTGCTGCATATGCATCATGTGCAATTCCAGAGCTCCAATCGTACAGAGTCCCTAACTCTGTCCTTGAATAATGCATGTTGAACAACTGCAAAAACTGCATACATGGCCGTATGCAAGTGCCAGAGCTTGCACTGTCCCTGCCCCTGTTCTTGAGTACATCCTGGATACTGAATGTCAATTTTCGCCTCATGCAGGACCAGACCCAGACGGACCTCATCAACTTGCGGCGTACCATCTACCTCACCATCATGTCGTCAGCCCAGTTTGAGGAGGCGGGTCACAAGCTCATGAAGATCAAGCTGGCACAGGGCCAGGAGATCGAGGTCGTCACCATGCTCATCGAGTGTTGCTCACAGGAGAAAACATACATCAGGTAATGCATCATCAAGGCAGCATCAAGCCATTTGTCCTTTTTTTTTTTTTTTTTTTTGGGTTGCAGGAGATTTGTCCAATACTGCCTGCTGCATTGCTCTACCTGGTGGGACACTCCACCCCTAGGCAAAATTTTGCGTTCTCCAGCCCTGTATTGTGATAGTCTGATCACACACCACAGACATGCTGAAAAACCTGTGAATCACGTATGTTATGTTACTCACAGCGCCTGATGTGCAGCAGCTAGCACAAGCAAATACAGTTGAGGCTGGTGATACATGACCCAGTCTACAGGGTTGCTGGCACCCGCGCATCACCTTGCTAGTGCCTGTCCAGTATACACAGTTGCTGGCAGCTGCACATCACCTTGCTGCTGGTACTGTATGTCATACAGACTATAGATGACTCTGATCTGCTTCACAAGGAAGAGTCAGCATTCTCACATACGACCGTCATACGTTACAGTGTGAGACATAAGTACACTGCTGTGTGTATTATCATGAAACTTGTGTATTGCCCTGTCGCAGCTACTACGGTCATCTGAGCCAGCGCTTCTGCAACATCAACCGCACCTACCAGGAGCTGTTTGAGCAGTGCTTCAGCAAGCAGTACGCCCTCATCCACAGACTGGAGACCAACAAGCTGCGCAATGTGGCCAGGCTATTTGCGGTACGTGCCCAAGCCTCCTCACAAACTGCTGCTTTGACAAGTCCTTCTGTAGTATGTCACTGCGGGTGTGCTAATGTGTTGTATCCCCAGTGGCAAGAGTTGTCAGGAGCTTTGCTCATGTTCTAAATGGTCTCTAGGGCTTGTTTGTGACAGGAGATGACTTTCCCTTATCAGTCAAATGTGACAAGGTCACATAGTGTTTGCATCTGATTGCTAGCCAGGATTTGCTGTTGCAAGGGCGCCTTTAGCTGTCCAGGTCTGACATGCAACAGCCTGCCGAATCACTCTGAAGCCATGTCAAACTGAGGACTGTTTACATGGCTGCCAGGCAGCATGTCTGCATGGGCACAACATGCATTCTCAGCTGGTTGGGCCTATGTCCCTTTTACCCTGACAGCACTTCACCCAATTGCCCTGTTCTGTTGTACATGCCTTGGCTTACTTGAGGTTTGACACGTTTTGCTAACCATGTCTCATATTTTCAGCATGGGACCTATATTCATTTATGTTTCAGCCGCTACAGAAGATGCAGGAGATGCAAATGGATTGGTGATTGATGCTGAGCACTGAGTGTATGTGTGGTGTCGGTGCAGCATCTGTTGACGACAGACGCGCTGAGCTGGTCAGTGCTGTCATGCATCCGCCTGACAGAGGAGGACACCACTTCCAGCAGCCGCATCTTCATCAAGATCCTGTTCCAGGACCTGTCTGAGAATCTGGGCCTCATGTCCCTCAACCAGCGGCTGCAGGAGCCCACCCTGCAGATGTTCTTTGCCGGCATCTTCCCCAAGGTTTGCCCTCATGCTGATGCACTCCTGCGTGAGCTGTGCCAGTACATACATGTAGCACCCTGCAGATGTTCTTTGCCGGCATCTTTCTCAAGGTTTGACCTCCTGCTGCTGCACTCTTGCTTGACTTGTGCTGGCACTTGATTGTACCCCTGCAGATGGGCTTTGCACACAACCTCCCCAAGCCTTGCCCTTATGCTGCTGCACTCCTGCTTGAGCTGTGTTGGCACCTCCATGTACTCACATTCTGCTGTCAGGCATTTGCAGCAGCATCATAGCTTTAAGCGGTGCGATGGGACATCACAAAGGGTGTTGTTCTGCATCACACATAAATGTTCCAGCTTTACAGCCTTTGTTGCCTTGAACAATGGAAGACACCAAGGGACCATATGCACTCATGCACAATGCAGTCATTCAGTCATCAAACATGCCTCTTCACCGTGGGGTCATGTGTCTACAGTCTTAGTGCCTCCTGGTTTCAGACACTGTTCTGGCAACCCTTAGCCTAACATCAACATCAGGCAAAAATGCATTCAGAGGTCATCGCCAATGCATTTGTCTCGTGCATACAGGACACGCCCCGCAACATGCGTTTCAGCATCAACTTCTTCACCTCCATTGGGCTGGGCCCTGTCACAGATGGCATGCGAGAGCACCTCAAGAACCTGCCACGCCTCATTGCCACTCAGCAGCCTGCTGCTAGTGATTCAGACTCTGACTCATCTTCAGGTGAGCTTACTGCCCTGTATGTGGGCCAGACTGCCAGCCTTTGTTCTTACAACTTGCTACATGCTTACTGCATGTCTACATTGTTGGTGGAAGCACATTCATTAAACAGTACACTCCACAAGTAGCCAGCTGACGTAAGCATGTGTAAGCATGAAACAACTTGTAAGGTCGTGGGGACCCTCAGCGCCACACAATGCCCTGTGCCTGGTTGCAATGCTGAGGTTCAAGCTGTGTTTTCAGCATTGCTGTTTTCTGAGACAGAACATCTGCCTCACAAATATCATGTTATGTTCTTGATCTGTTGGCATCTTGTCCTTTGCAGATGACTCCGCATCTGACAGCTCGTCAGACTCTGACTCAGACTCAGACAGCTCAGACTCGTCTGATTCAGACTCATCCAGCTCGGACTCAGACAGCTCTAGCTCCTCTGACTCAGAGGATGAAGCACCACCCAAAAGGTCCAAGGGCAAGGCGCCCCTTCCGCCCCCACCTGCCCGCCCCACCACCAATGGTGCACACAGAAGGTATGATCCCTTTGCCAGATGCAACACTGCTAAGTACAGACAGGCTCACGTAATCTACATTTTGCCCATGTGTACACTAGCTGTTGAATAGCAGCATATGGTCAATTGCTGTTTCTGAATGTGCGTTGCAACAATGAGGCTTTGCTAATTGCTACCTGCAAAATTTTTGTTTTGCATTGTTGACTGCCGGCATGGACCATTATGAGGTGTGTGCGGTTGGGACACTTAACAGTTTTACCTTTGACATGTCAACACAACCCCAGCTAGCTAGATGCACATCATCACCAGCATTGCCTGCCATTATAACTTTGAAGCCATCACAATGGCATTGTGCAATCAGCAAACTTACTAGACTGGTGGTACAGCACTATAGCACAGAAGGCTGATGCTATCTGATTGATTTCAGGAGCTCGCACAGAGAAGACCTTGAGCCACGCGTTCAAGGCCTCTCAATTGACAAGCGCGCTCATGAGCCCCGACACAGCTCTAGAAATGGTCATTACCCCTCTGACTATGTAACTGATGGTCATGAAGACCCATACGAGGATCCTCAGAGGGTCAGGGGAAGCCACAGGGGTCACAGAGAGGGTAGGGATGAGCATGTCAACGGGGCAGGCAGCAAGCATAGGCAGGGCAGCCGTGGAGATGAAGCAGCACAGTATGAAGCTCGTGACAGAGGTCACAGGGACAGCCGGACAGACAGACGCAGCCATGAGGAAGAAGATGATCGGCGTGATGATGGGGGCAGAAGCCGAAAAGATCAGCATGCTGCAAGGGAGGCAGAGGAAGGGTATGATGACAGAGGCAGGGGCCATAGGGACAAGGATGGATATGAGGAGGGTAGGGAGTATGCAAGGCGGGAGCACCGGAGCTCCAGGCGGGACAGAAGCCACCGGGATGATGACAGGGGTCATGACAGGTAAAGCATGTGCCTGAGTGAACGGTAACCATATGGCAAAGCTGCAGCTGAGATGTTTTCTGCTGCATCATTGTGTTGCTTGCATACCTAGCCCAGGCTTGCCCACCAGATGCGCTGCATGGTGTCCAGATTTACAGCCCTGTAGTTGCTGATCTCTGCGGTGTGGGACCTTGTGTGCAAGTTGGCACAAGCGCATGCAAGGCTTTGGTCTGCTTGTCAGCAAGGTGCGACACCAAAACGTGTTTGCATTTATGTTGATTGTCTTGTGCTAAGATCTGATGAAGGCAGGCATGAAAATGATAGGCTAGCAAGTTCTGTGTCATGGACAGAAGATGGTGACAGATAGAAAGGCAGTCTGCCATAGTCAAGCTGTTGTCCATCTGGATTCTAGCCTATCTTTGTCTTGATTGCAGGCAAGGCCCAATTTCCGATGATGATCGGTGGGATGGCAGAAATTGACATGTTGCCAGTGTGGATTCCAGAAAAATGCCTGGCCTCTCAAGCTCGCGTTAGCTGTTGGTGCCAGGCTTCAGCAGCACTTGAAGAATAAGACAGCAGCGTGCTACACCTGAAACTGGTCCACCTCCTGCTGCACCATGAGGCAAATTGTCAGCTGTGCAAACTGTCTGTGTGAGTCATGGCAAAGTTTAGTTTCTGCAACGGTCGATCAGAACCCAATATGCATATGGGCTTCTCAGCATATGCTGCTATTGAATTGTACTGTTTCTGGTCATTGACAGGTTGGTCAAATGAGCCAGACTATGAGCATTCTTCATACTGGTTCTAACTCAGGAAGCTTGCTGATTTGACCACTTGCAGCTGCGACCAAATGCGGCAAGCTCATCAGAAATACCAGCAGAGGTTGCTTAGCTCGTGTGTAACCTTTGATGCAACAATTGACCTCGTGAGCATGTACTACAGATCGTCATGCACGACAGGATTGCCAAGAGGAAGTTCTGACATCACTCAATGTTTTGTCAAAGGTGCTCTGCTGGGTTCGCTGCTGCCTGTCTTGATCAATGCCATGCCCAGCCCGCAGAGCGTGATGCTACAAAGGCATGTCCTTTTACCTTGGAGGAATGCTGTGTGTAACTGACACTGTGTTGCTGATCTCTTCAACTACTGACATTTCTCTGCAGCAAGATCAGATTGGGCCACTGAAAAGTGAAATCTAGACCAAATCTACCTATAGATATAATTTAGCTAAAAGATCCAAGTATTGCACACGTGAAGGACAGGAAAAAGTCACCCCAACTTGCAGCGGGGAGGGAGAGACCACAGCGCAACTTCAAGGTGTCACTGGTAGTACACACTCGAGGCCTGTCAGGGATGATGACTAAAGTAGTGCAAAGACGAACGACCTCAACAGTTGAGGCTCAACTTCGTAGCTACCTTCCTGCAATTCAAGAACGTGCACAACGGTCGCTTCCATGTCTTCATAGATCTTTGAACCTGAGGTTTCCGACATTACGCACTTCTGCATGGCATCAATGTGACCATACATCGTAACAGCTGCAGTCGCGATCACGGTACAGGTCGAGCTTCAGGTCATGCTTGACAAAACGATCACAAATGCAAGGTAAGACGGCTGCTGAGGGCGCTAATGTGAGAGCGACCCTTGGAATGAATATTTCGACGCCGCTGGCTTGTACTCAGGGGACATAAATTGTATGTAAGCATATACGAAACCCCTGTGGAGAACAAGGGGTTTATTTTGTTTCACCACGGCTACGGCTCTCACACTGGTGTCTATCATTCCGGTGAGCGCTGCAGCAAACGTTCCCCAACACGGCATATGACACAAGTTGCACGAATTGCAGCAAAACACAACAGCGTTGGTCTTGCAGCCTACCAAGCATGGGCAGCTCAAGGCATGACTGTGGTTGCACATGACTCACAAGGGCATGGCCGAAGCAAAGGCGACGACCCAAAGCTGCATGTATGGATGGACAGTTTTGATCACTGGGTCAATGACATCTATCAAATCCGCAAGGTAAACAAGTGCTTCACTATGTATTCTATGTTTTGTATTGCTGACATAGACTCTGTGAACATTGTGCGTGTTGCTGTGACTGCCAACACCGGCAGTACGGCATCTGGCTTTGATGCCAGCTTACATGCATTGTGCCTTGTCTCATTGTCATTGCTGAGATTCATGGCTTATGCCCAGCATCTTCTTCAAGTTTCCCAGTCTCACAAGAGTTCTGCCACCTAAATCCATCATTTGTAAGCCTTCAAGCTCAGTTGGTGTGCTTACACCGTAACAGGTGTGCACCATGTGTTCACTGGCAGCATGATGCAATTTCCCCTTCTGCACCAATGCCATTGATTGTCCACTATATTACATCTACTTGATTTCAGCCAGATGTCTCAGTTACTGAGCTGGAATGTATAGTGCTTGTCTGGTGATCATCTGCCCGTCCCACACTTCAGCGCAAAGGACACCAGTGCAGCTGCAACTGGGATGAATGGTGCAGGAGGTGTTGGAGCCAATGCAGCCTGCAGGAGGGCGCTTGCCGGTCTTTATGGGGGGTCAGTCTATGGGCGGCACCATGACAGTCTTGACAGCTCTCAGAGACCAGTCTGCCTGGCAGGTGTGTTACGGACCACCTGCTAAGCCTAAATATAACTGTTTGAAACTGACCATCAACACGTACTTGAGCATCAACACGTACTTGAGGCGAAGGTGAAACCCCTAAGTGGAGATTGGAACAGACTCTTGAACCCCAGAATGTCACAACTTATAGACAATTGAAGCTAATGCACCTCGAGGCGCTGTCATCCCATGCTGAACCACCATGATCTCGCTGCTGCAAGGCTGCAAAGGTGTTTTTTGGTGTTGCATGATCCCAGACGCTCTGTCCCTGTACCTTGTTTGCGAATCGGGGACTGTCAGGGTCCCACTGACACATACATGTGTGACAGCTGTATCTCACTTATAAATCTGTGACAACTGCTTGCTGGTGGCTGACATGCCACGCACTCATCAACACCTGACAGGTGCATGTTGTTCATGTGTTTCACACTGTGTCAGTGTCGCTGCAGGGGATTGTGCTGGTATCTCCGGGAATTGATGCGGAGCGCAACCTGATGCTGAACATCCTGGAGAAGCTACAGAGCATTGCCATGATCATCTGTCCCAATGCACGCATTGTACCTTCACCTCCCTTTGAAAAATGCACCAATCTGCCTGAACTGGTACACCTCAATCCACAACTGCAGACTGACACAAGTGACACCACATGAACTCACCTGCCATAAAAAAGTTGCTTGCATGTGAGGCAAGGGAAGACTGTCAGCCAGTCTGCATTAGCTTTCTGGCCCATTGTGCATCAGCCTCCGTCCTCAGTCTGGCTTGCTCAAGCAGTCTGATCCTGATCATCCCTGCTTCAGCATTGCTCAGCATAAGTTCAGGATCATCATGAGCCAGCATTATGCTTGTCTCCCACATGCAAACCTGTAGGATATGTTCACTCCTTCCTTCATGTCTTCTGTCTTTCATTCATGCATCTGTTCATTCATCTATTCATTACATATTCTTTCATGGCCCCAGGCATTGAGCACAGACAGTCCTGAGCAGCTCCCTGTTTGAGCTCCTATCGAAGCAGCTGGCATACCATCAACAGCGTGTTCTACCTCCAATTCTGTAGGCCATGTGCCCAGCAAAAAAGCATTGATACATCACTTTTGCATGTGGAAATTGCAGGTCCATCAGTTCAAGACTGACCCTTTGATGGATCAGGGGCCCATGCGTGTCAGGACAGGGCGCGCTTTCCTTGATGCCTTTGCCCACATTGCCAACCCAACCACTGGAGCCAGGATGCTCACACTGCCCATCCTGATGGTGGCCAGCAAAACAGATCAGGTGAACATCTCCAACAGCAACAGCATCAGAAAGACGCCAAGTAGTATTTTTTTCTCACAAGGAGAGCAACTTGCATAAGACAGCGGCTACAAAGCATTTGCCATTGCTTGCGCTGCCATCAGGATGTGAACATGATCTATCTGCTGCTGTAAAGCCGCACACTTAGGCTGATGCTTTAGCAGTTTGCCAGACAAATCTTGTGTCTATTTTTAGCTTGCAGGAACTAACCATGGCTTAACTGCTCTCCTGATGAGTTCTGCAAGTTGCCTCTCTCAGTCATCTGAGAAAGAGGCGTGATTCAGCTTTCTGAGGCTCCAAACAGGGAAACAAACCTCAGCTTCAAGCAGTCTCTGAATCCCAGCTACAAAACCAGCCTTTATTGTTTTGGCTTGTTTTGCAGTTGCCCTGTTGCATACCGTAAGATCCCCTGTTTGTCCTAGTTGTCTCAGGCTGAGCAAGAATGTGAGCTAGATGGTGCCTACAGCTGCAGCAGGTAAATCTAACAAAGTCATGATGCATGGAATGTTGCCACTGTGGACAGCTGAAGCAGAATATAACAAGGTTGACAACAGCCAGACATGATTGCACGCCTGATCTGATTATGTTTGTCTGCAATGCAGATTGTGAGCGTGCCAGCTATTCAACAATTCTTGAAGGATGTGCAGTCCAAGGATCTGACTGTGCACTGGGTGGAAGGCGGCTTCCATGAGCTGTTTCTTGGGCCCTGGCAAGCTGAGTCCCTGACTGCAGTCATGGACTGGCTGCAGACGCACGTCTGAAGCTCAGACAGGCAGTGCCAAGTCTCAAACAGGCTCAGCATAGCTTGCAGTGCATGGCTCCTGTCGGAAAGAAAAGAAAATACAAGAAAAGTTCACGCTTTTCAGCGATCATGACGCGAGCCTCTTAAGGCGGCAGCTCAGAGTGCCTACAGTCGCACTGGCAACTTCAGTGGTGCTATGGCGGTGCTCTTCATGGCGTACAAGCTAGCATATGCATACAGCTGCCCAACTCTCAAGTAGCTAGCCCTGCGCCTGAGCAGCCCAGTATAACACTTGGCTTCTCATCAAAATGATGCCAGTTGGTGTAGCTTACCGTAGCCTTTTTTTCATTAGCTGGCCTTTGTGAAGACACATGTATGATGCATGTATGAATGAGTTAGAATGGTGGAGCAGGCTCAGCATTGCTCAGAAGATCCTATCTGCAACAGCACAATTGTACTCAGCAGCAGCCGAAGCAAGCCTTGAAATGGGGCCCTAGGCAGGCTTGCTATCAGCAACAATGACAAGGCACATCATCTGGGCCACTGTACACCATAGAATGTATGGCATATATGTTTAGACGTTGTAAGGATGGGTATATAGAGCGCTTTGTACTCGATTGTTCAGGTTCTTGTGCTTGTGGAGGTTTGGATGTTGAACTATGCAGTGGCTCTTGGACATTTCCGGTCAAGTCATTCATGGATATGCTAGAACATGCTAGTAACTGCAACACTGTTATAACACTTAGTCTGCTTCTGTGATAGCTGCATGTACTATCCCGCGTCCTGCATCTTGTGCTTGCCGACTGCACACTGCATCTCAAGATTGCTTGCATCATATACTGCCATACATACCTTTGGTCTTGCAATCTGTGCATCGCTGATAAATGATTAGTGTCATTAAAGAGTATTTTGTTTCAGGAAGAGGTAGATAGCAGCGCAGTTTCAAAGGTATTGGCTTGATGTTGTAAGGCACCAGCCAGAACACAACAATGATGTGTATCCTCTCTGGTCAGTTGCAATGCATATTCACCCCAGCAGGAAACCCTGTTCTGATAAGCCCTAGCTATCAGTCAGAGCATGGTTGGGATTATGACCCAAAAGCAGTTTGGCAGGTGCACAAAGTATGGGTTCTGCTTCTCTGCCTGTAAGATTAGCCTGTCTAGTGGCAGCGTGTTCTGTCCATCTGCTGCACAATGCTGTATTCTGTGCTGACAGGATGCATGACCAGAGGGTCACACCTTCCCACTGCATAGCTGCTAGCCTGTCACCCACTGTGCAACAATGGTGGTATACTTGGTGGAGGCTGCTGCCACAGCCAGAGCAGGCTATGCAGGAATTGTGCACTCGCTTTATGTTGATGAATCACCTATATATACCATCAACACAGACACTATGGTTGCGCCATGCAGAAGGCAGAGGCGCACAGGCTGCATGCCGACGCACTCCTCCACAAGCATCTGGCTGCCTTGCAAGACTGGGCAGCTGTGCCCAATGTAGAAGTGTTAGATGAGCAGCCCATGGGCCAAGCTGCACAACAGTCCCCACCACAGTGGACTCTACCTGGTGACAGTGTGGTCCTGCCTGGCGTTGACCCCCCAGAGAGCAGGGCAGTGGTGAGTGGCTCCTTCCACCACCCCCAACCCCTGCTCAGCCTGCAAAAACTGGGCCTGCAGATGTTAACCTGCCTGGCGTCGACAAGCCAGAGCAGGACAGTGAAGAGTGGCTGCCTCCACCGGTGGTACCACCCCCAAGACCTGCTCAGCCTGCCAGCGCTGTTGCTGCAAACAATGCAGATGCCCCATCGCAAAAAAGACAGCGTCTCTAGGTGGGCTTGCTGCTACAGTGCAGCCATCTTGTACTGCATTGGAGACTGGTAGTGCTGTTGGATGTGATGATGTAGCCTATCTGATCCTGGCCTATGTAGTTTGTACAGTGTCAACTTGTGTGCTCGGTGTACTTTACCGCCATGTTCTGCGCCTGTGTCATTACAGGGAGAGAGAGAGAGACTGTGTTGCTAGCCTCTGGGATAGCATTCCTGATACTGTAGGACTACGCAGGTTTAGGCTTGCAGTCTGTGTTGCGATAGCTTTCAAAGTTTACATGATTTCATTACACCAGCTTGCGTGACACTTCTGTCATTACTTCAATTCATTGTGTCTATTGACTCGTGCTAGATAAAGGCAAAATCCTCCAGCTTGACCAGAGGCAGGTCGCAGCTAGTTTGGCACCTTTATGCTTGATGTATGCCGTTGTACATCACAAACTTGTTCTGCATCAGCCGAGTCCATCACTACACGTGGAGTGGTGCACGCAACATACAATCGAATCGAGTAGGATTATGCAGCAATCACCAGCACACCAGAGGAGCTCCTCTCGAGAGTGGATTCAATATGCACATAAGCAAGGAACATACAGACTGTATAAGCCAAGCTTCATCACGGTAGGGCAGAGCATCTTGGACCGAAGGGAGGTGTGAACATCACACCAGTTTTGACCGTGTCTCACATTAACTGATTCCTTGCCTTGTGGCAAGGAACCTCACCATAGTTCAACTGGCTGCAGATGGCTGAGAGGGCCATGGTGTTTTGTCAACACCACCAAAAGCTGGATGATACTAGTTCAATAGTGATCACAAAGTTGTGTCTTACTTAATTGCCTTTCAGATTGATTCTTTCAAAATCATCACCTGACTGCACCGCAGTCCTGTAGGCTCCCAGGGTTATCATGAGTTGCTCCACCTCCAGAGCAGCAGATGATCCTGATGTGTCATGTGTCATACAATGCTGCATCAAGCCATGAAGATGAGACGGGATTTTCTGATAGTTCGATTGATTCAAACTTTCTCGAACAATTTGTTGCTGTTTGATGTGCTGTGCCGATTTTGTGCAGCATTGTGGCTATGCCAACTGCAAACCTGCTGCGTGTATGCCATGCAACAGACGGCACCAATCATGCTCTGCAGTATTCAAACTCAGTAGCACAGTATGGTTCAAGCTGTAACACGATCATCGAAAGTATATGTTTTAACTCTCACAGCTCGTTATGCCAACGCGTAAAGATTGCGCCCCTACAAATCTGTTGCAAATAGCCACTGCAGTCATCACTCAACTTCATGCTTTGCTGCTTACACTGTAACAACACAATAGTCTGTTTGAACTCGGCAAGTCCTGTTCATCCTGCGCATGGTCTCATGTCCAGTGTACTTGCATAAAGCCTGCTGCCGCATCAACTGTTAAGTCAACTTCAGTAGCAGTGCAATGCCATTGTCATGATGATCGATATCAACCACAGCGTCTTGAATTCATGGCAATGTAAAGCACAAAAGCTGTAGCATCTGTTTTAACTCCAGAAATCAGGCTCACTTCATGCGGTTGGAGCCCAGTGTCCTCAATCGAAGTGCCTATACAACCACAGCACGCATTGAAGGCCACTCTCATCATGGTGAAGCTGCAAGGCATGCAAGTTCATGGCAGCACAGCGCGGCACAGCACAGCACAGCACAGCAGAGCACAGCACAGCACAGCACAGCCCTATCAACGCTTTTACCTGTAGCTTGATGAAGCCTGCAGCATCTTTCTGGTCATACAGGCCCTCATCGTCTTCAAAGGAAGCAATCTTCTCATTGTATAAGCTGTTTGGTGACTTACGCCCCACAACAATGGTGTTACCCTGCATACAAAGAGCACCACATTCCAAGTCTGCCACCTCTGGACTGAGACACACAAGGCAGTGACAACAGCAACGGGCAAGCTGATAATTGCATGCAATCCTCTTTCCAGCAGCGTGGCCTGTTCAATACTATGTCGTATGCATGGCAGCATTGCCTATGCTCTGAAAATAAATCAAATTTTGGCAGCATTGCCTATGCTCTGAAAAGAAAGTAAGTCATGGCAGCAGCACAGCCCACCATGCCAGGCAGCAGCATCATGCTTCACAGCTGTGTCAGAATCAAATGAATGACTGAGTGTGTGAATGGGTGGATTTGGGGAAAGGGGGGGGATGGAATGGGGGGAGGGTGGATGAGTGCATGGGTGGGTGAGTGAGGGATGAGTGAATGTGTGGTTGGCAATCCAGAGAGGGATGCAGAAAGATACCTTGTAGAGCTTGAGCCTGACAGTCCCAGAGACATATTTCTGGGAGACATCAATGGCAGCCTGCAGAGCTTCTCGCTCAGGGCTGAACCAGAAACCATTGTATATCAGCTCAGCATACCTGCAATGCCAGCAAAGGTAAACATCACAGAATGGCTCAGTCCATCTTGTTGGAGTTGTTGGTATGAAATTCAAATTGGTCTATTTGGTGGGTCATGCCATGTGCACCTGCTGTCTGATAGACAACGAAATGACAGCATGCAAACTCACATCGTTTGAATGACAAGCACAGCACAGCATTTTGACAGGCAAAGCATTCAGGCAAAGCACAGCATGTTGACAGGTAGAGCACAGCATGGTTATATGCAGAGCTCAGCTCACAAGCAGCCTCAGGTACACAGCAGCCTCAACATGTGTGCCTTGGCATACAGATTCTGTCTCGTGCCTTGCTCATTCAATGTGACAACACAGAACACAGCATACACAACAAAGAACACAATTCAACATGAAAGCCCAAGTAATCCCATTTGACTACTCACTTAGGCATGAGCTCATCTTTGAGGTGCATCTCCCCTCTGTCTAGACAGATACTCTCCATGGCTCTGTGGGCTGCCAGCAACACTGTGCCTCCTGGAGTCTCGTACACACCTCTGGACTTCATGCCCACAAACCTGCTCTCCACTATGTCAATGCGACCAATGCCATTCTCTCCTGCAACCTGCATCAGGTCCATACTTTCACCACAAGTATCACTATGTTTGAACACATTTGTCCCTGTGTTTGAATCGATGTATATTATTTTTCTATGACACACGCGTGGGGGTTAGCCCCTAGGCGGTCTTGGATGCTGTTTCTTCTGTTTCATTATGAAATGGGTGGTAGATTTACAACTACGAAACGCATGTGATTTGGTGAGAAGTAATATTTCTGTGTCCAAAAGAGCACCTGCAGCATTGGCAAGCAGGCCAGTCACGTGTTGAAGCATAAGCTCAGACAGACAACTTGGGTCGGTGGAACTGCCTGCAACCACTAGAAACATTTGGCCTCTCTAATATACACAATGACAACAAACTTGCCCAGAGACAGGTCCTATCTTGTCAACATGTGTCATATGCCCGGCAGAGTTTGATCCACTACCTCTACCCAAGGTGGGAAAAAAAGAAAAGTTTATGCTTTTCAGCCATCAAACCGGGAGCTTCAAGGTGGCAGCCCGCAAGTCTGCCTCAACCCATCTTTGCCTGCTTTGCCCCACCTCAACTCCCCCCCCCCCCAAGGTCAACAGGTCAAAGCAGCAAGTGTCATCTTGTTGAGCTGTATGAAGAGACTGGCAGGTCAAAGCAGCAAGTGTCACCTTGTTGAGCTGTGTGAGGAGACTGGCAGGCGACAGCTGCTGCCCATCAATGGCCACAGGGTTGCCCCCTTCAAACTCCAGGTCTATGTAGGTTGCCTTGTCTGGTGCTTGCTCCGGGCTGACAGACCGGGTGTACATGTCCTCCCTTGCCTCCTCCCATGGATCCTCCAAAGCATTTCTGCACCCAAGAGTACAGTGTCAGAGCAACGCATATATTTTTGGTACTTCACAGTCTGGGAGTGGATCCTCCAAAGCACTTCTGCACACCCAAGTATACTGTCAGAGCAACATATGTATACTTGTTACTTCACAGTCTAGGTGTGGATCTTCCAAAGCACTTCTGCACACTCCAGTACAGTGTCAGAGCAACATATGTATACTTGTTACATCGCAGGGCTCTGGGGTGTGTAGTCAGTGGTGACTATCAGACATCCTGGCTTGCAAGCTCAGGTGGATGTGGTATGCAACAGAATCAAGCAGATGACACATGGGAGGCACATGGGAGGC
>JAABUW010003675.1_pt1 | contig 21646 bp, 19 predicted proteins | sample 5560081 | NCBI WGS metagenome assembly JAABUW01 (sample SAMN10711882, study PRJNA513363) | rock metagenome | isolation source: Antarctica rocks | place: Antarctica: Victoria Land, Knobhead sud
TCGGTCTGCAACACATTGCGCGCCTTGGAGATGGCCCGAGGACAGCATGCAACTTTAATACATTACTTGTGGTGCAGCCGTATGAGACCAAAGCGCGAGCTGACGTTTTCGATTCTTGGGAGATCAAAAGTGAGGAGCTCGATACGTATGGTCTCACACTCGAGTGCTCTCTTACTCCAGAGGCTGTGAATATTGACGCCAGGTTCAACCTGGATGCTATTAGTGCATGGCGGCTGCAGCGCATGCTACAGCAGCTCGAGCATGTCCTGCAGCAGCTATCAGACGTCAGTTTCGCCAATACTCCTCTGAGTAGGATCGAGGTTCTATCAGAGCGTGACCGAACTTTACTATCGCGCGTGAACGCCGAAATACCACAGGCCGTCGACAAGACCGTGGTCGATCTCTTCCAAGATCAAGCAAGAAAGCAGTCAGCCGATCATCAAGGCATTCACTCATGGGATGGGTCTCTGACGTACCGAGAGCTGGACCTATACTCTCAGAATATCGCAGGACATCTCCAGAGATGCGGCATCGGAAGTGGAGCACTTGTGCCGATTTGCTTCGAGAAAACGCTGTTCGTGGTCATCGCCATGATCGCTGTATTAAAGACTGGGGCAGCATTCGTTCCCATCGAGCCTTCAGTGCCTGCGCACCGACGACAAGATCTTCTGGATGAGATCGGAGCGAGCCTCGTCATCACTTCCTCGTCACACACTAATCTGTTCGATAGCAACAACTACCAGATCATAGTCCTCGACCATAATTTGGCTCGGGAAATATCCAACAATAAGCCCACGATCGCACAGCCTATGTCAGCAGACAGCACCGCCTACGTTCTATTCACTAGCGGCTCAACTGGTAAACCCAAAGGCGTGGTATTGGACCATCGAGCCGTCGCTTCGAGCTGCACTCGGCATGGTATGATGCTGGGGTTCAATGCCGCATCTCGCGTGCTACAATTCTCTGCTTACACTTTTGATGCATGTATTGCAGAATGTCTGACCACTCTAGTTAGCGGCGGATGCATCTGCATACCCAGCGACGAGGACAGACTCTACAACCTCACGGACTCCATCAACAGAATGGCCGTCAACTGGATGTTTCTCACTCCACCCGTTGCAAAGCTACTCGACCCGAGCGCAGTACAATGTGTCCAAACGATTGCGATAGGTGGAGAGAAGTTCAGCGATGCCGATGCTAAACGATGGACGCAAGATAATCGCCGTGTTGTGCTTGTCTACGGACCGACGGAGTGCGCCGTATACTGCACCGGCCATGAGTTCTCGGAGCAGGCTGACTCTAGCATCATCGGGAAACCCATCGGTTGCGTGGCATGGGTAGTCGATGTCAACGATCATCAAAAGTTGGCTCCAGTCGGCGCGCCAGGCGAGCTTTGCACCGAAGGTCCTATACTTGCTCGTGGATACCTCAACGACAGCCATAAGACTGCTACCTCGTTTGTAGAAGTCCCGGACTGGCTTGAGGATGAGCGGCTCATTCCAACAGCGGAGCGAAAACGAAGAATATACAAGACTGGCGACGTCGTTGAATACACTCCAACAGCTGACGGCTCACTCACTCTCAGGTATCTTGGTCGCAAAGACACTCAAGTGAAGCTTCGTGGTCAGAGGCTGGAGCTTTCTGAAGTCGAAAACCACGTCAGCAGTTGCTTTCCCACTGCACGCCAGGTCGTTGCAGAGCTAATACAGCCTCCACATCATGCGTCTGGCGGTCTACTTGTTGTCTTCGTCTCTGTTGACGGCACCGTAGATGATCAGGCCTCGGATCCAATCGCTCATATGACTGTCCAACCTGAGATCAGGCATGCAATTCTGGAGCGACTTCCTGGTTACATGGTTCCAAGTCAATTCTTCTCGGTTCAAGGCGAGATGCCTCGCATGACCTCCTCGAGCAAGACAGACCGCAAACAGCTTCGTGAGATCGGTGTGGCTTTGTACATTGAACAACAAGCTCGAGAAGGCCGCTCTGGAAGTGACAAACGGCAGCCCACCAACGATGCTGAAGTCAAGCTACGGGCCATCTGGGCAAAGGTTCTTGGCATCGACGAGGCCAGCGTAGGGACTGACGATAGCTTCTTCAGACTCGGTGGCGACTCGATCTCCACGATATCATTGGTCTCTGAGGCTCGCAAGCACGGTTTCGCCTTGACTGCTAGCACTGTCTTCAGTGCTCCGACTCTCGAACAACAAGCTCACCTTCGTGCTCAGACAAATGGCTCTGGTGAGCGTTCTGTTGCTCCGTTTTCCATAACAAACCCCGGCGTCGATGTACAAGCTCTACGGGAGGATGTAGCACTGCTTTGCAGTGGCAATTTGAAGCCTGCCTCCGTCGAGGACGTATATCCAGCCACACCTCTACAAGAGGGTCTGATGTCCCTAGGCTCAAAGCGATCTGGAGACTACATTCTCCAGAGTGTGCTGACGCTGCCGCCTGACCTACGTATCGCAGCGTTCAAAGCAGCGTGGGAACAGACAGTGACTAGGGTGCTTACTCTGCGAACCAGAATAGTACAACACTCCGAGCTTGGGCTGTTGCAAGTTGTGCTCCAGTCGGCAACCGAGTGGGAAGAGCAAGATCAAACACTTGAAGAGTACCTGCAAGCAGACAAATTCAACTCTATGAGTCTAGGGCAAGCACTGTCTCGATTTGCAATATTGACAGACGCTGATCGTCCCCGGTACTTCGTTTGGACGGCTCATCATGCGGTATATGATGGATGGGTGCTACCGCTGATCGCTCGCACAGCCGAAGCATTCTATATGAACCGCCCTCCAGCGACAGATCTGCTTCCATTCAACACTTTTATCGACTACGTGGAGCAGCAGAAAGGCTCTATAGCAGATAGGTATTGGCGAGATACGTTGAAACAGCACGACTCGAGTCCGTTTCCAGCATTACCGTCACACGTCAGAGAGCCTGTGGCAGATTGTACCATACATCGGAGGTCTTCTTCGTTACAGCGACGCTCGACGCAGGACACGACTGATACCACGGTGTCGACCATCATGCAGGCAGCTCTTGCGCTTGTTATTGGACGCTACACTGGATCGCGAGACGCGATCTTCGGAACCACAGTCTCTGGGAGGAATGCACCTATTGCTGGTATCTCAGCCATTGCCGGCCCAACCATCGCTACGCTACCACTTCGTATCAGCATTCCATCAGCCTCGAATACATTGGTCCAGGATCTCCTACGTCTGGTTCAACGGCAAGCCTCCGAAAGGGTTCCCTATGAGCAGATCGGGTATGCACTACTGGGGGAGGGTTTCTTGTCGAACCATTGCTAACTCTCTTACCCTCCTCATGCGTAGGCTCCAAAACATTGCTCGGCTCAGCAAAGATGCTCAAAGTGCTTGCAAGTTCCAGACACTTCTCGTAATCCAGACCGGCGAGGATGAGCTGCCCAAGCAGCAGGCGTTCGGCACCTGGACATCGAAGGAGCAGCTCGGCTTTACCTCATACGCTGTCACGATAGAGTGCATTCCTCTCGAACACGAGATGAGCTTACGAGCCAGGTTTGACTCTGCGGTTATCGAACCATGGAACATGGAGCGGTTATTGAACCAAATCACCCATGTGGCGGAGCAGTTAAGTAATGCCGTGAACGATGTTCAGATGCTGCTGATCGATGTTGAGGTGCTGTCGCGAGAAGATCATGTGGTCATCCAGGAGTGGAACGCAAAGCCACCTGCCACCGCAGTAGAACGTTGCATTCACCACATGATCGAAGAACAAGTGCAAGTTCGCCCACAAGCGATGGCAGTGGATGGGCACGATGGCAATTTCACCTATGCAGAGCTGGAAAATCTGTCTACTCGACTTGCGCAACAGCTGGTAGATCTCGGTGTTGCACCCGAGGTTTTCGTTCCATTATGCTTCAGCAAATCATCATGGACTGTTGTGGCGATGCTGGGAGTCCTCAAGGCTGGTGGTGCTTTCGTTCTGTTAGACCCAACGCATCCAGCAGACCGCTTGCGGATGCTATGCAAGAAGACTCGTGCGAACATTGCTGTGGCGTCACCATCTACAGTCGACAGACTAGATGCGTTCGTGAAGCGAGTTGTTGTCATAGGCCCAACTATGACAGAGCGGCTACCTTATGCTCCCTCGGCCGCTCCAGTCGCATCATCATCGCCATCCGCCACTGCATACACTATCTTCACGTAAGTTCACCTCCGTCTTAGCCTCTGCGCAAGATATACTGAAACCAATTAGTTCAGGATCCACCGGTGTACCGAAAGGCTGTAAGTTGGCCGCACAGCAACCACGATCCTGGATGTATACTGATCGTTGAGGACAGGCAAAATCGAGCATCGCTCTTACTGCTCTGCCGCGGTCAACCATGGATCGGTGATGACCATGTCACCGAGTACACGCTCTCTGCAGGGGGGGTCGTATTCATTCGTGAGTTCGACTGCTAGTGGAAGGGTTTTTCGAGGCCTTCCACGACTCACTTGCAGGTCCGGGACACTCGCTAATCCGTCTGATCATTGCTTTAGGCAGGGGCCATTATGGAGATTCTTATGACTCTGATTCATGGTGGATGCGTTTGCGTTCCGTCCGACGAAGAGCGGACCACAAAGCTCGACCAGGCAATAGTTCGGCTGAACGCCAATTGGGCATTTCTCACGTCCTCCGTCCTCAGTTCGCTCAATCCAGACATGGTCCAATGTCTCAAGACCATCTGTGTCGGCGGAGAAGCCATTCACGCTGCTCAGATTAGCCAGTGGTGTTCTCGTGTTCATTTGCGACAAACGTACGTCAAAACGGGGGCATCTCCGCGATAGCACCAAGCATCAAGCACCACTCTGAAGCCTGCCGTCACTCGCTCACGGCTCCGAGACAATTGCTAACCCCTCTCCTCGCACTTTAGGTATGGCTCTGCGGAGACTTCGGCGGTGGTATCTTCCGCCCATCTTACAGAGAACGACAGCACTTCAGACGTCGGCCGACCTACAGCAGGTAAGTATTGGGTGGTCGATCCAACTGACGTGGACAAATTGGCACCACTTGGCGCAATAGGCGAGTGCGTCATCGAAGGTCTGCATGCCACTACGTCGTTCCCCTACTGTATCACAGCTAATGGATCGTAGGACCTACTATAGGAAGAGAGTATCTCGATGAACCAGAAAAGACTGCCGCAGCCTTCATCAAGGCACCGGCATGGCGAAGTTCTTTTGGGGAGCTGGAGAATGGGTCCAGGTTCTACAAAACCGGCGACCTGTGCACCTACACTTCGGACGGTGCAGTTCGGCTGCTGGGGAGGAAAGACACTCAGATCAAGTTACGCGGACAGCGAGTCGAGCTTGGCGAGATCGAACACCAGGCACGGTCTGCTACGGAAGAGGTTGCTGAGATCGCCGTGGAACTCGCGATCCCTCGAGATGCGGACGTAAAGGCCGCGATGCTGGTAGCCTTCGTTGTCCTGCGCAAGTCGGTGTCGGCTCTACCCGAGCCCCAGCATAGCAATGCTTCTACCATTCTTTCGAAGATACGAGAACGATTGCAACACGGTTTGCCGCAATACATGGTACCCTCTGTCTTCCTCGCTCTGCCGGAGATGCCGAAGACCATTTCGAAGAAGACTGACCGCAAAAGACTTCGCGAGATGGCGGCGGAGCACACTCGCCAACAGCTGGTAGAGCTCGGCTCCCTCGCCAACGAGACCAAGCGACAGCCGACTACTAACAGAGAACAGCAGATGCAAGCTGTCTGGGCACGATTGTTGGACGTTCAGGCAGGAGACATCGGCATCGACGACGACTTCTTCCACATTGGAGGTGACTCTGTCTCAGCATTGCAGCTAGTTGCAGAAGCTCGCAAACTCGATGTCGAACTCAGCATGGCAGACGTCTTCAGACTACGCACACTATCGGCTCAAGCACAAGCAGCACATGTCCCGGCAATTCGAGCCAGGATCGCACCATTTAGCTTGCTCAATTGCGATATGAACGAGATCGAAAGGCTGCGGCAAGAGCTTGCAGCAGCGATCAAAGTTAGGTCCTCTCAGGTTGAAGATGTCTACCCGAGTACTCCACTTCAGGAGGGTCTAATATCACTCACATCTCGAACCAGCGGGGAGTATATGCTGCAGAACGTTCTCGAGATAGGAGACAGTATCGACATAGATGCTTTCAAGTTAGCATGGCATCAAGCGGTGGCAGCCATCGCCGTACTACGTACAAGACTTTCCCACCACAAGGACCTCGGGATTCTCCAAGTCGTGGTAAAAGAGAAGATAGTGTGGCACCAATCTTCAGCTGGCCTCAAGGACTTCTTGGCCAGAGACAGGCTTCATTCCATGGAGCTTGACCAGCCTTTGTCGAGGTTTACTCTGGTTGGAAGCAATGCCGCCCACCCATCGTGGCTCGTGTGGACAGTTCATCACGCACTGTACGACGGCTGGTCTTTACCTATGATGATTGATATCGTCAGAGAGGCATATCTCGGAAAGCTGCCGCAGCAGCAGTTGAAGTTCGCTCCGTTCATCCAGTACGCGTCAGACCTCAACGAAGATGATGTAAGGACTTTCTGGACATCGGAACTTGGCGATTACGACGGTTCAGCCTTTCCGCCGTTGCCCACACCTGTATATGTCCCAAATGCAGACGCTGAGGCCGAGCGGGTATACGAGATCCCTGGTCTACTCAAGTCCGCCGCAACGCTCACCACACTCATCCGTGCCGCGCTAGCTATACTGATCTCCAAACACACAGCTTCTTCCGACATCATGTTCGGGGCTGTGCTCTCAGGGCGGAACGCTCCTGTGGAAGGGATCAACCAAATCATCGGACCGACTTTGGCGGTCGTGCCGGTACGTGTGCAGCTTTCTCACAACCTGAGAGTGTTGGACTACCTCCGGATTCTCCAAGGCCAATCCGACGACATGATACCTTACGAACAGACTGGCCTGCAAAACATCAAAACTGCCAACGAGCGAGCTACTGACTTCCAGAGTCTTCTCGTCATACAACCCGCGGAGCAGTCCAGCGTTCGTGACGATGTGTTCGGAGCCTGGATTACCGACGAGCAGCAGCATGGGTTTACGACGTACGCTCTTACGCTGCAGGTTACCTTGCCAACTACTGGCACCGACACTCGGGTCAAAGCCAGCTTCGACTCCAAGGCGCTTTCACCATGGCTCATGAGCAACATGCTTGATCAACTCGGTGCCATACTTGGGCAGCTCGCAAGCGCAAGACCGGATCAGATGGTGGAAGCCATTGACCTTGTGACGGAGAGAGCTCGCAACAAGTTGTGGGACCTGAACAGCAATGTGCCGGCAGCTGTTAGCGAATGCGTCCACGACATAATACATCGCAGAGCCAAGATGCAGCCTGATGCTATTGCAGTGACCTCCTGGGATGGCGAGATGAGTTATGCGACACTGGAGAGTCTCTCCACCCGACTTGCCAAGCACATCTTGTCGCTCGCAAGCATGCACATTGGGAAGATACTGCCTATGTGCTTCGAGAAATCAGCCTATGCGACGGTGGCTATGCTTGCGGCCATGAAAGCAGGTTTCGGCTCCGTGACTTTGGATACAACACTGCCTCCTGGACGTTTGCAGACTGTCGTCGCTCAGATCGAGCCTCCTTTTATCTTGTGCTCTGTCTTAAACCAGCGATTGGCCAACGATCTATTGCCGAGGAAACCAGTCATTGTTGTAGGACCTGCGGAGCTTAGCCGCATGACATCTGAGTCCGAGATCCGATTGCCTGTTGTCTCTCCAGACCAGACTATTTGCATCCTCTTCACATCAGGTAGCACTGGCGTCCCCAAGGGTGCCGCAATAACCCACTCCAACTTCGCCACGGCCATCAAGTGTCAGGCCAAAAGGTTCGGACATCGACCTGGCGCCCGGATTTACGGCTTCGCATCATACGGCTTCGGTAAAGCACTAACGGGCAAACCCATACCATGTCCAAGATATTTGCTGACCTTTTTGACCTTGTGTCTGTAGACATCTCCTGGTTCGACACATTGCACGCGCTTGCGAGCGGGTCGACACTCTGCGTTCCGTCTGAATCAGAAAGAAGAGATGACCTGGACGGATCGATTGCTCGCTTCGAAGCCACATCAGTATTCTTGACACCATCCGTGGCCCGGCTCATTCATCCACACACCGTACCGAGTCTGGAACTGCTAGCTCTGGGTGGAGAGCCACAACGATGGAGCGACTTCAGCGGGTGGCCAGAACATATACAGAAAGTGAGTGTATATGGTCCGTGTGAATGCACCGTCGTGTCTTCAGCAGAGGATGCTCGGATTCTAGAGAAGCGAGATATGACTCTTCCGGCCGGCATCGGGCTCAACACTTGGTTGGCAGATCCAGCAAACCCTCGACTGCTAGCACCGATTGGAGCTGTCGGTGAGATCTGGCTCGAAGGTGAGGCGCATCGCATGCCGACCCTGAAGCCACTCCGGCCTGTGCAGGCTTTCACTAACCGATTCCAGGACCACTCGTCGGAACAGGATATCTCGGCGATGTCAAGAGGACCGCAGCGGCGTTCGTTGACGATCCTGAGTGGCTGTTGCGAGGTGGCGAGCATGCGCACCCAGGCCGTCGTGGACGCACCTATCGGACGGGCGATCTCGCTAGACTGAACGCAGATGGCAGCATGTCTTTTGCGGGCCGGAAGGATAATCAGGTCAAGATCAGAGGACAGCGCGTAGAGCTGGCTGAAGTCGAGCACCATGTTCTCCAAAGTATGGGACATATCGTCCGACAGGTCGTGGCTGAGATCGTCGCCTTCACAGACGCCAGAGACACTGCAACGCTGGTGGCGTTTGTTGAAAAGACAGATCAGATCGACAATAATTCCGGCGATCCGTTGACACCGCTCGAAAACACGAGGGTGATGAAATTACTTCCGGAGGTACACAAGGCACTCTCGAGCAGTCTACCAAGCTACATGATGCCCCAGATCTACTTCGAAGTGCCATCCATCCCGCGGACAGTCAATGGTAAGACTGACCGCAAGTTGCTCAGAGCGACAGCCTCGCAGTTTTCTACACGAGATCTGGTGAGGGAGCTTCGATCGGAACATACCAACGCACAACCGAGTACTACCAGCGAAATGGTAATGCAGAAGCTCTGGGCTGAGGTGCTTGCCGTTCCGACACCTTCAATCGAAGTTGACGACAACTTCTTCCAATCTGGCGGTGACTCCATCAGTGCTATGAAAATGGTCGGCAAAGCCCGGAAAAAGGGCTTCGTTTCCTCTGTGGCGGATCTCTTCGCGCACCCAACCATGCGAGAGCAGTCGCAACTCCAGACCAAAGAACGTCAAAACGACTCGACCAACGGAGACTTGGCTGAGGTGGCAGCATTCCAAAACTTCGATCAAACAGACGTCCAGGCTATCGGACAGGAGCTGGCCACAACATACGACATCACATCGGAGATTGAGGACTTGTACCCGGCTACACCACTGCAGGAAGGCCTCTTGTCACTCACAATGAAGACCAGTGGCGACTACATGATGCAGAGTGTCTTGGAGCTCAACAACACGGAAAACTTCCGAATCGACGTGTTCAAGCAAGCATGGGAAACGACCGTACAATCGATAGGCATCCTGCGTACAAGAATGGTTCAGCACGAAAACTATGGCTTGTTGCAGCTGCTTCTCCGGCATGAGAGCATCAGGTGGGATTACATCTTCGACCACTCTCTACACGAGTACCTGTTAAGGGACAAGCAAACACCGATGGGATTTGGCCACCCACTCTCCCGCTTTGCCTTGTTCGGAGCCAAGAACGACAAAAAGCCACGTTGGTTCGTGTGGACCATCCATCACGCTCTGTATGACGGCTACTCTCTGCCAATCATCACACGAACAACAGCCCAGATCTACACACGTCTGCTGGAACCACCGTCGATCGCCAAAATCCCTTCTACAGACTTCAAGTCTTTCGCGCAGTATGTATACAGCAGACAGAACGAAGCATCCGCTCGGTACTGGACATCGGCACTCGATGGAACGCAAGCAGGCACTTTCCCAACTCCACAGGCATCTGCTTCTCAGCGGAGAGTATACGAAACTGTCGACCATGATTGCTTCCTGCCACAAGAGACCATACAGAGACTCCCGTTCACAGTATCTACGCTGATCAGAGGCGCATTGGCGCTCTTGCTCAGTCGTCGTACGAGCGTCCCGGAAGCCGTTTTTGGCGCCATTGTCTCTGGACGCAATGCTCCTGTTGAGGGGATTGAGGACATCGTCGGCCCTACAATAGCAACAGTTCCAATCCGCACCCACGTGTTGTCCAAAGACACTGTCTCCAGCTACCTCAGCAACGTACAACAACAAGCAACGGACATGATCCCGCATGAGCAAACGGGGTTGCAGAACATTATTAGATGCAGCCAGGACGCCCGAATGGCCTGTGATTTCCAGACATTGCTTGTCGTACAGCCGCAAGCCTTAAGCAAGGACGATGATACTGCTGTTGAGCCGTATGGCAAGTGGATGCAATACTCCGAACAGCAAGGCTTCACCACCTACGCTCTGACAATAGAGTGTACTCCGAGCGAGCAGGGCATGTCCTTTAGGGCCATTGCTGACTCGAGCGTACTGGACAGCTGGACAGTGCATCATCTGCTGTCAAGCCTGGGCTCTATTCTCCGCCAACTGATCGAGGCCTCGCCACACATCGAGTTGGCAGAGGTTAGCTCCTTGTCATCTGAAGCTAGAGAACTGATCTGGCAATGGAATGCGGCAGTGCCGTCAAAGATGGATAGATGCGTGCACGACATGATCAAAGACAGGGTATGCAGAGGCACCACACCGTTACATTATGATATACTGACTATAATGGGTACCACAGATACACGAACAGCCCGAAGCACTTGCAGTCTGCGCACACGATGCTCAGCTAACCTACGCCGAGCTCGACAAGGTCTCCGACGTAGTGGCAACTGCACTGATCGAAGCCGGCGTCCGGCCCGGGGAGGACATAGTCCCGATCTGTGTTGAGAAGTCGGCATTCGCTGCTGTCAGTGTGCTTGGTGTGCTGAAAGCCGGAGCAGCCTTCGTTTTCTTGGACGCTGAAACCCAACCGGAATCACGCTTGCGTTCGATTGTTGGTCAGACGCGAGCGAAAGTGATCTGTTCATCCGTCTCGCACAAACAGCTGAGCCGTTGCTTCATCGACAAGGTCATTGTTGTTGGCCCTTCAACCCGTCAGTCTGGACATGCCATCAGCTTCCCAGATGTCCGGCCTTCCATGCCCGTTTACGTTTGCTTCACGAGCGGTAGCACTGGACGGCCGAAGGGAGCAATTCTATCTCACAGCAATGTCGCATCTGCGTTGCACCACCAACTTGGACCAATGGGCTTCAATCGGTCAACGAGATGCTACGACTTCGCAAGCTTCAGTTTTGACGTCGCCATACACAACATGCTAGCAACATTGACCGCTGGTGGGTGCCTTCTCGTTCCCTCCGACTCGGACCGGAAGAGCAGACTTGCTGCTTCCATGGAGGAGTTCAGTACGAACTACGTTAGCTTGACGGCTTCTGTGGCGCGCCTACTCGATCCGATGGATATGCCATCCTTGAAGACGATCATGCTGGGTGGCGAGCCGGTCACACAGGATGTCGTGGACAAGTGGTGGGGGAAGGTGGAGCTAATCAACTCCTGCGGGTAAGTAATGCACGGCGGGTCTCCCATACGAGCTTGAGCTGATACTATACTTCAGCCCTGCTGAGTGTACCTCCGTCAGCGTATTGAACGCAACTGCGGATACTTCGTCCGCCATCAGAGCCATCGGGTACGGGGTAGGCACGATGACTTGGATCGTGGACCCCGAGGACCACAACACATTGCTGCCACCCGGAGAAACCGGCGAGCTCTTGCTCGAAGGGCCTAATGTTGGTTGCGGATACCTCAACGATCCGGAGCGCACTGCGGCCTCCTTCATCGACGACCCGACGTGGCTGGTAGCCGGCTCTGCATCTCGACCCGGGCGCAGAGGCAAAGTATACAAGACTGGAGACCTGGTACACTACAAAGAAGACGGCAGTCTAGACATTGTAGGCCGGAAAGATAACCAAACCAAAGTTCGAGGCCAACGACTTGAGCTGGAGGAGGTGGAGTACCATCTGAGGCAATGCTTGCCCGGAACAAATGTGGTTGCAGACACCATGAAGCTGAACGAATCAACATCATCGACTCTTCTGGCATTCGTCTGCTTCCATATTGAGTCATCCACCGAGACTGCTGTCGCCATCGACTTCGACGCGATAGAGAGAATGGCAGCAATAATTCCGAGGCTCAACCAGAAGTTGTCTCAGCGCCTTCCGCCATATATGGTGCCGTCGGTGTACGTCTCTGTCTCCCGCATCCCGATGACTGCAACGGAGAAGACAGATCGGCGATCGCTGCGAGTGCTGGCGACATCTCTTCCACGAGAGCAGCTGGATCAACTGCTTGGGCAGCATCTAAGCGCGGAGAGACAAGCACCGAGAACAGAGACTGAGACGAAGATACGGACAGTTTGGGCCAAGGTCCTCGAGACTCCAGAAAATGATATTGGAGTCTTCGACAGCTTCTTCGAACTTGGCGGCGATTCCATCTCCGCGATGAAAGCTGTCGGCCAGGCTCACAAGCTTGGCTTCCACTTCAGTGTCTCGGATTTGTTCGAGAAGCAGTCAATCGCCGGCTTGGTGGAGTTACTGCGGAAGAATGACGATCATGCGACTACCATCAGCATCCCAAGTCCGTCTCCTTTCTCGCTGGTAGACAAAGCAACGAGAGACAGCATCATCGCTTCGCTAGCTCCCAGCATCGAGGCCGCCAACATCGAGGATATGCTACCAATGACGGACTTCCAGACACAAATCGTTCACCATAGCATGGCTGTCCCATCAGCGTACTGCAACTACTTCTGGCTCGAAATGGAACGAAGCATCGATATCGAGCGGCTGCACAGAAGCTGTCAGGCGCTGGTTGATCATTATCCGCTCCTTCGGAGTGCCTTCGCACTGTACCAAGAGACGTTCTATATGGGTATCTTGCGGCAATCGACTGCGCCTTTCTCTACTGTCAAGACTACTAAATCTCTGGATATCGCAACCGAGGCTTATTGTCTCGAAGACTCTCACCACGGTCTTCCTAATGGAGACATCCCAACATCTTTCGTGCTTGTCGTTGACGCCCAGGAAAACCGCCGTCTCGTGGTCCGGCTCTCGCACATTCAATATGATGGGATCTCGGTGCCAATCATGCTACAGAGTCTTTCGGACCTCTACCACGGCCGCACAGTTTCAGACACTCTAAGCTTCTCATCCTACCTCGCCTACCAGATCGAGCAGCGGCCACGGTCAGTGAAGTACTGGCAGGAGCGTCTTGCGGGATGTACGAATGCTCAGCTAACCTTCCGAGAGGACGACCATGCCAAACCGCGCAAAATCCTGGTAGGACGTTCGATCGCCTTACCACCTCTCCCAACCGGCGCCTCCCCTGCTGCCCTGCTCGGCGCCGCCTGGGCGGCAATCTTGTCAATGCTCACCAAGCAAAACGACATCGTTTTCGGCCACCTCGTCGCCGGGCGTGAGAGCGAACTTCCAGGCATCCAAGAGATCGTTGGTCCTTGCGTAGCCATCGTGCCCATCCGTACCAACTTCATCGCTGGTCAAACGTCACCGATGGACCTGATGCAAACCGTGCAAGAGCAACTACGTGCACTCCACGGCACGATGCTCGGTTGGGATGACATAGTTCGATCGAGCACAGATTGGCAAGACTTTACGATGAGCTCGATCGTGCAGCATCAGAACATTGACGAGCATCCCACTGTCCAGCTTGGCGACACGTCGGCGAGATTGCAATGGTACGAGAATCCTGATGCGCCGCCGCCAACGCTGGGCCTTGCTTCGTACCCGGATGGGCGGAATTTGAAGATTGAGGTCCGGGCGAGCAGTCAGATACTGTCTGTTAAGAAGGCCGAGGTGCTGCTGGACTGTTTGCAGGATGCAGTTGAGTTGATGGCGACTTGTAGCCAGGAGGCGGTGTCACATGCGAAGGTTGAGGAGTGGGAAAGGGTTTTGAGCACACTGGTCTAACAGTGAGGGTCTGGGATGGAGTTGGAAGGTGATAGAACTAGCTTGGGAGACTATTTAATGTACACGATCGTAGTCTCAGATGTTCATGTAGGGCCTATGTAGATTGCATGTTGCGAGAGATTATGACTCCCCAAGACCACTGGTACTCCCCTAATAACGGACGATCAAGAATCGCTGTCAAACCGCAGAAGCGAGGTCATCATGCTCAAGATGATAAGGAGCATGCTCAAGAGGAGAAGGAGAAGAAGAAGGCGAGGGAGATGGAGTGGGCGCGAGTCATGATCCGGAATACGGCCCGCTACGGAAGCCTAATCGTGACTTCCCGTTACGCGTCGATCACCACCGCGTCGGTGTTTTGGTATCCATCTTGACGATGAATTGATGGTGCATATTGCTGCATCAGGAGGGTGTTTGTTGACACTGTACATACTCTACCGCATGCTCCTTGCACGTACGGCGGGAGGAAGAGGGACTGCACGAATCACCGCCACTGTCGTTCCTTCCCACCCCCGAACACCATTCAACACCGCGGCGGAGATTCGCTGGACAACACCGCGAAACACATATCGCCTACACGCCTCGCTCAGCTCGCCCAAGATGCTGCGTGGAGCTGTGGAGGCTCATGAGCAGAAGGCGCCTTCGAAACCCACATCGTTCTTTGGCTCGAGTCCACCAGCGGCATCGCAAAACAAGGGCAGCCAGGGCGTGAGCGCAGGATACCGGAATCCTTTAGGGCCGGCTGGCGCCTCGGCCATGAACGGTGTGCGCTCGTCACAGCAACGTACAACGAACAGCGTAAAGCGAAACGCAAGTGGGCTGGCAAAGGCACTGGACGGCACTTTCGAGGAGGGCCCCGGCTCGAAGCTGAACCCCATCTCGGTGGGAGGCGCCAGGAACAACAACATGGGCATGCTCCAAGTCACACAGAATGAGTTCGTTGACGAGAATGCCTTCGACAGTGACATTGAGCTCGACTTCAAGGAGCCCGTCGCGAAGAAAGGCCCCAGCTACCCGTCTCTGCCTCAGCAACGAACCTCGACATCATCAGCTGCACCGCTCGTGTACCCGACCCTTCCCAGGCAGCAGCAAGCGCAGACCAGCTTCTCCAGAGATGTGAATCCTCCGTACAACGCTCCCCCTTCGGCTGCAGGAGACGCACCAGTTGCGAGTAGTGCTCCCATCCCATGGTCATCTTCTCCAGCCGAGCACTACGATGCTGCCTTCAGCCCTTCCAAATCAGCGAAGTCGAAGATCCAGGGATACACTTTCAACAAGCCTATGGGCGCTACACAACACTTTCAGAACGGACCACCTCCGCCAGAACCACAACCAAAAGCGAAGAGAAGAGCTCTACCGTGGCACGATGAGGAGCCGAATCAGCCGACCTATGATCGATTCAAGCCCAAGTACAAGTCCAATACTATCTCCACGCCAGCCTCCAAAGCTACTCGAAAGCCAAGCATGCCGTGGAACACGACCGCTAGTGCAGTCAAGGAGCAGCAAAAGCAGCATCGGGAGGAGATCAAGCGCGCTGTAAAGAAGAACGATGGCGACGAAGAGGCGATGCTCAAAGCCAAGACCTCTCGTGAGCGACCAGCTCGTGTGTTCCTAAGCGAGGAGCAGCAGCATGTACTCGATCTAGTCATTGAGAAGAAGAAGAGCGTGTTCTTCACTGGGTCCGCCGGAACAGGAAAGTCTGTACTCATGCGCGAGATCATCTCGAGTTTTCGCAAGGTGTACAAGCGTGAGCCTGACCGCGTGGCCGTCACAGCATCCACCGGCCTCGCGGCTTGCAACGTCGGCGGAGTGACGTTACACAGCTTCGCTGGCATCGGGCTCGGGAAGGAGGACGCCACAGAGCTCGTTCGCAAGATCAAGAGGAATCAGAAGGCCAAGCACCGATGGATGAGGACGAAGGTGCTGATTGTGGATGAAGTTTCGATGGTGGATGGTGACTTGTTCGACAAGCTCGAATCTATCGCTCGGCAGCTACGCATGAACGGAAGACCTTTCGGCGGTATCCAGGTTGTCATCACTGGCGACTTCTTCCAGCTACCGCCAGTACCAGACTATGGAAAGGTGGCCAAGTTTGCGTTCGATGCTGCAACGTGGAACACGACTATAGATCACACCATCGGACTGCATCACGTCTTCCGTCAGAAGGACCCGAGTATGTGTCTCTATTCACTTTTCACTATCAACACGCTAACGTGTTTACAGTCTTCGCTGGTATGCTTAACGAAATGCGTGAAGGACGCCTACAGCAAAGCTCAATCGATGCTTTCCGCAAGCTCAACCGGCCACTCAATTTTGAAGACGAACTCGAAGCGACTGAATTATTTCCTACGCGCAACGAAGTGGACAACGCGAACGTCACTCGCTTGAGGATGCTACAAGGCAAGGAGTATGTCTTCGAATCTCGTGATGGAGGCGCGATCGTCGACAAGCCACAGCGCGACAAGCTGTTGTCGAATTGCATGGCTCCGGAGGCCATCGTGCTCAAGAAAGGCGCCCAGGTCATGCTCATCAAGAACGTGGACGAGAGTCTGGTGAACGGCTCGCTCGGCAAAGTCATCGGCTTCATGGACGAGAAGAAGTTCGACAGCTATCAGGCGACAGAAGCATCAATGGGCTTCGATGGCACTTTGGCGACGCAAACGAACGGCGATGGACCGGAAGATGCCGCACGCAAGCGTATGATGGAGAGCATCAACACCGTCCGACAGTGGCCTGTCGTACGCTTCATGATCGCGGATGGCACGACTCGTGACCTCCTCTGCCAACCCGAGAGCTGGAAGGTCGAGCTGCCGAACGGCGAAGTACAAGCATCACGCAACCAGGTCCCGCTCATTCTCGCCTGGGCACTGTCCATCCACAAAGCACAAGGTCAGACGCTCGAGCGTGTGAAAGTCGATCTAGGCAAGGTGTTTGAGAAGGGCCAGGCGTACGTTGCGCTCAGTCGTGCGACAAGTATGGCGGGTCTGCAAGTTCTGCGCTTCGATCCGAAGAAGGTGAATGCGCACGACAGGGTGAGGACGTTCTACGCGAAGCTATCGAGGGTTGAGTTGGAGGAGAAGGCCGAGAGCAGCAAGAAGCCGAAGACGAGTAAGCCTGGTATGGATTCAAGAGAGTATGAGCGGATGTTTGTTGATGATGAGTGGGCGGATATGGAATGAGTATGACCAAGCTACGCGATGATGTACATTGCTGTCGGAGAAGATATGACCTCGGTTGGAAGCTGTATTGCTGTTGCTCAGCGATACGTTACAGAGCTCCCTGTTATGCCTTGCTACAAAACTTAGCTAAGGATGTAATCCAGCCCACACCTGTGTCTCGACCGTGCACATCTTCTCCAGGCTGTTGTTTTCAATCAAGATGCCGTCTTTGTGAAGCCAACCCTCTCAAAGAACGCAACCGCTTCCTCTGCAGGCAGACACGCCTTGCTGCTGCAGCTTCTGTACTTCCCGTTCGGCCACACTGGTAGCACAATTAGTAGGTCTTCAATCTGTCGCACTCGACACTCCACTCACCAGCGACATACTCCTCCCCATTCTCCAAATTCATGGCCAGCACCTACACCTGCGTCAGCCCGCCCACCACCCCCTATCCACCTCCCCAATTGGAAAGACCCACCTTCGGCGCCCCAAACGCCTTAACATCCTCCTTCAACCTCCCATACTTGCCGTGGAAATCCGTCGAGAATCCTCCTCCCTTCCTCACCGCTACATAACTCGGCCCCTTCTCTCCCTTTCCCAACCACACTCCCTCATACTCCGCCAAATTCCCCAGCCGCTCTTCGACATCCTTGGGAAGTTTCCAAAGCCGTTTGCGCCCGATGTGAGCGAAGTAGTAGCCGTTGGGGCCGAGCGAGAGGCAGGTGGGAGCGGAAAAGAGTTGGAGCTCGTCCAAGGATTTGTTTAGGGAAGGGTAGGCGGTTGCGAAGTTGTCGCTACGTGCTGGGAGCAGTGTTAGGGAGGTTAATGGGCACACTCCGTGCGGTGGGAGGCAAGATGGCATACCGATGACTTCGGCCTCGTTGCCTTTGGCGTCTTTTTGTTTGAAGGCGCGGTACCAGGAGCCGTCTGTGCCGAAAGCGACGTACTTGGGGACCTCGGTGGGCTTGAGGTCTTTGGTGAGGGTGGTTGGGGAGCTGGGATGCGAGTGTCAACGTCCTGTATGGTGTGGATGGAGTGCTTGATACAGACCGGCAGCGATAGTACGACTTGCCGCAGAGGAAGTAGGATTTGCCTGTCATGGCTAAGGAAAGTACGTTGTCCGTCATTTCGATTTCGAAAATGGTGTTCTCTTCTTGATAAGTGGTCTGTGCTATGGAGTAGATATAAAAACTTTCGACCTACGCTCGAGGCAAGTAATGTAGCTCTTCTGAAAGTACCCGTGTCGTTGACGTCAATTGTACACGTGTCGGATACGTTGCGGCAGAACACAGGTCTTCGAGTAGGCCATGACATAGCTCTGCAGCTCTGGTGTCGCACGGTGAGCTGGTCCTTGAGACGAAATGCTGCTACGCGAGAGTGGTCGCACAGCCGTAGAGAGTAGCACCTCGGTGGCCAACGGTCGCCTCCAATGGGATCATTTCCACAGCACGAGAGGTTCATACTCCCACACTCACTCGTGCAACCTCATGACAACCTGCCGCCGATCGGGACGTCGCTCTGGGAGCAGAAGAACGTCCACGGTGGATAAGAACCGAGACAGATGGTCTGCCGATCATACAAGGCGTCCATCTTGTGGAAGAATGAGGTCGAAATGGCTGGTCACTTCTGGGCCAGGTATAGAAAGCCTGAGGTAGTGGAAGGTGCGAAATATGGCGGAGGTCCATTCCACGATCATATTTCTGGCCGTAAAGACATAAATCCGAGGATAACTTTCAAATCACTTCATCTTCTTCACCTTCCCACCGTCACCCTTCAATATCTTCTGTCTCTGTGCCATCATATGCGTGAACAGAATATAGCTCCCTAAACCACTCTCATTAGCAAAACTTCCCTTGCAAACCACACCTGCGACCTAACTTACCAGGCACATAAACCCCCAGCACAACCCACAAACCCCAACTCACCCTCACCCCTCCAATATTGATAAATCTCGCCGGCCCCGTCGCCGCAAGGTAGATCAAGAAACACTCACTTCCAATCCCCAACGGATAAAGCACCCAAAACCCATTATACCTCGCCCACTTCACCACCCCAGGCACTTTCTCCACTCCCCACCCAAGTGCCATGGCGAAATACCCATACCGCACAACCTCCGTCACTGACCACGCCGCAAGCATACCCGCATACGCATAACACCCCCCGAACCGCTCATCTTGCGCAACTTGCGGGAAGCGATCCACGACTCCCCAAACAAGAAGGAATCGCGAAGCCACTTGCATTACCGTCGTAAGGACTGGAGAGCGGACGAGTCCAGACAAGGAGTGGGCGATCTCGAGGGCAGCGAGGGTTTGTGTCCATTTTACTAGATCCCCGAGGTAGGGGTAGAGATATTGAGGGCCGAGGCTGGTGGTTGTGGTGACGGTGAGGAGGAGGATGGAGAACCAGAGGGTGGCGGAGAAGAAGTTGTAGAGGATTAGGTAGGCTGTTTTTGGGTCGTCTGTCGCGGCTTTGGGGCGGTCTTTCGCTCGCTGCGTGGATCGTTGGGAGTCGCGGGGGCGGTCCATGGTGGGTGTACGTCGTGGGGGGGATATAGAAAGTTGGAGGTGTGGAGAAGAAGGATATGTGCTTGGACACTTAAAGTGAGTGTCGGTTTCCCAAATAGGCAGGAGCTGGAGCTTCAAGGGTTAGGGTTGGGGTGGGAAACCGCGAGTACGCTACCTACACCATACCTACCACGGCCCTTCAGCAATGCGCGTGTCACACCAAGAGCTGGGAATGTTTGTGGAAACGAAATGTTATCACCAAGACGAAATGCTAGGAATCCTGGTGGAGACAGCAGAAAGAACATGCAAAATCTGAAAGCCCTAGAACGGTATGGCCAACTTAGGAAGGATCAAACACGGATTCAACGTCGAGAACTTTCATTTCATAACCTTCGCGGCCATGGAAGATTTGACGGAGTGCGTTGCTGTAGACGGCAATCCTGCGAGTAACAATGAACGATGCCGGCCAAGCCAGACCCAGGATAAAGGCCCGTCTATGACCTCCCGTCCCAGCACCCTCAGCCCACCACGATGCCTCGTCTTCTCTCCGCCACCGCCACGCTGTTCGGTGTCCTCGCCTCCGCCACCAACACCTGGACCATCAACGCCTACCGACACCGCCGCACCATGCAACCCCGGCCCCCTCGTCGGCGCCTGGTCCGGATCCGCACTAGTAAGTAACCGCCGCCCCCCCTCCCCCCCTCCTCCAGCTAACCACCCCCCCTCAAGCCCCCGACCTCGACTCTAGCCTCGTCATTCAATCCGGCAACCTGGTCCCTTACGCCGGCGCAACCTGCATCTCCATGGCCGTCGACGCGGACGCGGCCGGCAGCTTGGCGCAATTCACCTGCGTCCCCTGGTCTGATCAGGGATGGAAGTTCGGGGGTGGAAGAGCGGAGGGGTTGATGGGGAGGGCGGAGAAGGCACCTAGCTCGCGCACGTTGTGCTGCAGGTGAGAGTTGCGTTGGCACCGGATGTCGAGATGGCCACACATTTTCCTTGCGGTGGAGGAACGAGGTATCATATGTCGTCTCAAATATTACCAGCACCGACCATAGCCATTAGCCACAGCACGAGCAGAACAATCACCGTATACCACTCATCTGTATGCAGACTGCCCTGATCACAGCTACATGCACACCCCAACTGCGAGCTGGCCCAAAGCAACCCCCGAACTCCTTGCTCAAACATCACACAATCCTCCGCCCACTGCTCCACTACCCGGACCAACTGTCGTCCGCACGTCACACGACGCATACTGTCCCCGCACCCAGCAGCTCTCTACTCATAAACCTTAATCCACGAAGTCTTCACCGCCGGCTTCCCACAATCCTCAACAATGCACTTCCTGAACGGAGCCAAACCCGAGAAGTCCGTGGCAGGCGCCTTCCCTTTGCCCTTCTTATTCGCAGGTCGGAAGCTGATGTGTGCGCATTCGCCACAATATGCCTGTTTTTCAGTTAGCACGTAGCCGCCGTATTGGGGACGGGAGTACGTACATGGCCGCAGCCCTTGATCACCCAAATCTCTTGCTTGACCTCACGCTCCTCCGTCGAGCGATCCGTACTAGCCACAGCAAGCTCATCACCGCAATTCGGACACACCACCACATCGTCCTCCGCCGGCGAACGCGTGAACCCCGAGTTAGGCTCAGGAGGTGGGCTGTATCTCGGCGTAGGCGGTCGACTGCCACCTGCCAGACCCATGTCAAAGCCAGTCGCGGCGAAGTCCATCATGATCGCGCCCGGACCTATCGCAGCGGCATTCCCAAGTCGTGGAGCCGCGTTGGTGGCTGCCGGATACACACCCCGTCTTCTGACCGCGTTGCCTAGTTGACGCGCGCGGTCTGCTAATTGAACCGCTCGGTTCGCGTGGTTGTGTTCGAATTGTGCCTGCGC
>JAABUW010003678.1_pt1 | contig 21632 bp, 26 predicted proteins | sample 5560081 | NCBI WGS metagenome assembly JAABUW01 (sample SAMN10711882, study PRJNA513363) | rock metagenome | isolation source: Antarctica rocks | place: Antarctica: Victoria Land, Knobhead sud
CTACAGCTGCTGTGGTATCGAAAATGCTTGGAATGTCGGAAAGGCAGACAGCGGACGCCATATCACAGGCGTGGGTCGATGGTCAAAGCTTGCGAACATACAGGCATTCGCCAAACACCATGTCTAGAAAATCTTGGGCGGCTGGCGATGCTTGTCAAAGAGCAGTGAACTTGGTACTCAAGGTGCAGAGAGGGGAACAGGGCGTCCCCACGGTGCTTTCAGCGCCTGTCTGGGGTTTCTACGATGTGCTTTTTAAAGGAAAGAAGTTTGAATTCCAAAGACCCTACGGAAGCTACGTGATGGAGAATGTCCTTTTCAAGGTCTCATATCCAGGTCAATTATCTCTACGGCTTCGCATAAAGGACGACTAACATTGTGATTAGCCGAATTCCATTCCCAAACCGCCATTGAAGCCGCAAAACACATCTACGCAGACCTCGAAAAGCGAGGCAAATCCGCCAAAGACATCAAATCCGTCACCATCCGCACCCACGAAGCGTGCATTCGCATCATTGACAAACAACACAAACCCATGGACAACTTTGCCGACCGCGACCATTGTATCCAGGTACACCTTTTCCTCTCCCTCTTAATCCAACCCTAATCTACCCTTTAGTACATGGTCGCCACCATGCTCGTCTTCAACCGCCTCCACGCCACCGACTACACCGACGGCTCCCCTGCCGCCACCTCCTCCCTCGTCGAATCCCTCCGCCGCCGCATCTCCTGCATCGAAGACCCCCTCTTCACCAAATCCTACCACGACCCCTCCACTCGCTCCATCCCCAACGCCCTAACCGTCACCCTGCACGATGGCGAAGTACTACAGGAGACGGTCGTGGAGGCGCCCCTGGGCCACAGGCAGAGAAGGGAGGAAGCGAAGCCGGAGATAATGAACAAGTATGAGAGACATTTGGGGCCGCATTTTACAGAGGAGAAGGTCAAGGAGTTTGTGGCGTTGGGGATGGAGAGGGGGAGGTTGGAGGCGATGGCGGTGGATGAGTACATGGATTTGTATGCCAAGGAGAGCATGAAGTGGTGAGTGCGGGATTTGTAGCTGTAGATTTGCGAGTATATAATGCAACCACCCCAACATCTCATCACAGAATTAGATATCATACTTAAAATAGCATCACTACCACTATCCCACCAACCCCACCCATCTCTCAACCCATCCCTCATCTCACCCCACCAACCCATCAACCCACCACAACCAAAAAACCAATCAATCATCTATCTATCACTTAAAACCCCCCATCTAACATAAATTTAAATATAAAAAAACACATACACATTCCAAATAAATTAAAAAAAACCGCAAAATTAGTATCCCAAACCCCCACAGAAAAACTTTCATATACTATTAATCCAGCTTAACATTGCCAAACCCAAAGAAATATCATGTCGGGCAGGTTAGTTGTTCTGTCTTTGTTTTTTTTGTTTTTTGTTTTTTGTTTCTTTCATTTTTGGGGGGGAAAGGTGCGTGGATGGATGTTTGGAGGTGTGAGGAGTGGGAGGTGGGGAGTGTGGTGGTGGGAAGTGGGAGGTGGGAGGTGGGAGGTGATGGTGATGGTGATGGTGATGGTAATGGTAATAGTAATAGCAACACTACTCCCTCAAAACCCATTCATACTCATCCTCACAACTCTCTTCCACCTCTCCTCTTCTTTCCTTCTCTTCTCCCTCGCTAGTATTGCACTTTCCACACTTCCACTGTTCCACATCCACACTTCCTCAACCCTAAAAACCACCTTTTCTTTTCTTTTCTTTTCATTCTTTCTTTCATTCTTTCATTCTTTCATTCTTTCTTTGATCGAATGGATTGAATGAATTTTTGTGAAATTTTGAAATTGAGAGATTTAGTGAGATTCTTAGTGGGGGATTTAGTGAGAGATTTAGGGATGGGTTTTAGGGATGGTTTAGGAGGGGGTTGGGGAAGGGTTTTGAGGGAAGTGTTTAGGAAGGGGAAGGTTTGGGAGGGAGTTACTGTAGGTGTGAGGGGAGTGAGGGAGTGAGGTGTGAGGGTGTGAGGGTGTGAGGGTGTGAGGGAGTTAGATGAGGCGGTGAGGGAGTGAGGGGGGTAAGGTGAGGGAAGGGTTGAATGGCTAGGAAAGGTGAGGAGGATGTGTGAATGTGAGAAGGATGTGAATGTGTGGATGTGGAAGGGGGAATGTGGAAAAGGGGGGAAGTGAAAGTGGGATTGGGGGGTTTAAAGAGAGATTGACTACAGTACAAGAGACAACTACAGTATTCAGAGATACCTCAGAGACCGACCCAAAAAAGCGACACATTAGACTAAACTCAAAGCAGCAAAAAGCGTCACAACCGGCTTAATCTACTTTTGATAAAAAGGAAGGATTTTGCCCACCAAAATTATACACATCCTATGGTGTATTGTATGTATGTAGCGCTTCTTCTCACAGCATCGCGAAGGGGCTTCCGGCTTTGCACGAAGACGGGAGACGGGTGACGGGTGAATCCTAATGACTTCTCGTGCATCGATCGAGATGGATGATGGTAGGATGGGTGGATGGTGGGGTGGGTGGATGGTGGGATGGATAGATGGTAGGATAGGTAGATGGTAGAATAAATGATAGGTATTGTTTCTATTACAAAACGTCGTAACACGGCAACCGGTCTATATCCTACTCCTCTCCCCCTAGCAATATATACATATAAGCCCTCCCCACCGTGGTCAATTAAAATTACCGCAGTGCTCAAAAACGATTGTATTTCTCCGCCGTCCCGTCCGTCATGCATGTTCCAAATGTAAATAGCGAGTGTGATGCCCGGACGCCGGTGGTATTGTTGCTAGCCTGCCTTCTATCCCGTAACGCCGATGCAGCGAGCGTGGTTGGCTGGCTTGATCAAAAGAAGTAAAAGTAGGTCGTCGATTAAAAAAGGGAAGCGCCAGGAATGATAGTCGCTGGAGAATGGTGACCGTGACATCCAAACAAAAGGAAAAAAGCTCCCGCTGGCACACGGGTGCTCACCACGAAAACGTCATTAGAGCCGGGTTCAGCACAATAGGCAGTAACAAATGACTCGCCGTCACGGTGGCCATGGGCAGAATCGCGACGAAATCCTTAATCTGCCAGTCGGGCGGGATAAAGGTCCCCGTGGCGAGGATGATCATGCCGAGGATGCCGAAGATGGAAAAGGCCATGCTGAACTTGAAGCGCTTGAGGACCTTGGGAACCTCGATGAAGAAGTTGGAGAATTCCATTTCTTTCGAGGTGGCGCCCCAGGTCATGTCGATCTCGAACATGTGGGAGAGGAGGGCAGCGGAAACGTGGAGGGAGAGGCCGCCGAGGAAGATGCAAAGCATAAAGGTCCATTTGAAGTTCATGAGGACTGTGGAATCAAAGGATTAGTGGGAGATGGTTGTAGGGGCATGGAGATGGGACTTACGGTTTGAAACGAAGCCTCCCTTGTCGTCACGGTACCTCATGGCGGCGAGAGCGACGTTGCCGAGACCGTTGAAGACAATGACAATGGAAAACCACACCTTCCATGAGTCAATGTAGTACTTATCTAGATAACCGTTGAACCATCCAATGGCAAAGTAGTTGGCAGTCGTCATGATCCAGGCAGCGCCGATTGCGTAGTAAGTACCGATGTACGAGACGATGGTGATCTTCGAAGTGAAACGAATGTTGGAGAACAAGAAACGACGGAATAGAGGAGTAAAGGGACCCTTGTATATCCACTTGCGCATGGGGTGGAAAAGTAGTTCGTTGCAGCCGTAGGCATATTTCTCCCATCGAGCAAGTTCATCATAGACAGTGAGTGAGACACCCTCTTTGAACCCTTCATCGGCCCATCCAGCAAGACGGATGATGAAACCATTGCACTGGAGGCGAAGAGACATGTCGAAATCTTCCGAGACGTGGGATTCGGACCAGAACTTTTCGTAACCATCCTCATCTTCGTAAGAAACCTGCTGAATGGCAGCCCAGCGAAGGATGGCGTTGTGACCGACAAATGGAGCAACATCACCGTTGGAAACGGTGTATCTGATGGCCGAGTAGATCAGGTTGGTGAAAAAGGTGATACCGTTCTCAAAGTACGTATTGACGACCTGCATGACACCAGAGGTGAACTGCATGATACCCACGTCGGGGGATTGCTCCATCTCAGAGGCGGCATCAAGAAGGCAGTCGGCAGGGACACGAGTATCGGAGTCGATCAAAAGAATGTAGTCGCCAACTCGAATGTTTCCATCTGCCCATGCAATCTTACTCTCTTCAAGAACCTCTTTGAGACATTTTTCGTATGCGACAGCTTCATCGGCCTGCGACCAATCAAGCGGGCGATCGTACATCAAAAGTTTCTCCTCAACTCTGCAAGAAATCATGAGACCGAAGTTCATGTTCGAGGCCTATTCGATCTTGGTCAGCCATGTTATCCGTGGAATTGGCCGGGTTCAGCTGTGGGTATCCGACGCCACAGACTCAATGTGGTAAAACATGATCACGGGAACGAAAATTGTGGACAAACTTAGTCAGACACAAGCCTAATTCGGCAAGGAAAAGCAATCGTAGGGTAAACTAGACCCTAGTTTTTGATACGCGAATGACAAAGGCTCAAAGGATGAGGAGAGATATAAGCTGGCTTACCTTCTTGAATTTGCCTTTCCTGGTGAATCCATCTTTACCATGCTTGGGACGAGCAGTCCATCCAATCGAATGGTCTGCATAAAAGTCGATACGGGCTTGTCGCTCTTCTTCGTCAATGATTTGAAGTCCGTCGTCGTTGATAAACATGTTGGCCGAGCCTCCTTGAAGTTCGTATGTCGAAATGGCTTGTTTGATGGATTTTACCGTGGGCGCAATGACCGAATGCAAACCTTCCTTGTACACTGGACACTGAATCGTGACATGCGGTAGGGTCCGGTCTACAAGACGTGGTGAACAGGTCGCGGAGTAAAACTTTGAGTTCGTAACCATTTGCCGGACAGGACCAATGCATTGAGCGATACAACCCACAATGACCTGAGCGAAGAACTGGTGACCGTCAGCGTGCGGCTATTCCAAAATCCGAAGAAAGCTTACCAAGGTGAAGAAGATTTGAACAGGAGTGAGAGCAACAAAAGCGAGACGTGTGTAACTCTGATCAACGTCGATTTCTATCGCGAGCTCACGGAAACCTGCGCCCAAGACGGTGACAATGAGAATCAGGGTAAAGGCGACGAGGATGGTGTTGAGCAGGTGGGTCGGTCGGTTTTGAGGCATTATAGCACCCGACTCCTCGTCAATCTCGAGCTCAGAGACCTTGGGGCCCTTCTTTGGCGCCGCTCCTTCCTCAACTTCTTCTGGCTCCCCAGTCTTCCACACAAGCTCCATCAGCTCCGATTCGATGGCCTTGGCACGTTGAATCAAGTGGAGAGCGTCGTCATCCCATACCACCAACATTTGCTCTTCTGCCAGGAAAGCAGCAAATTGATGTTTGCGCGCTCTTGGCAAATCAGCCACGCTAGGCAGAATCTGCACTCGTAGACCATTCATCAATGGCACATCGACGGCATCAGGCGACCATCCAAGGAAAGTCCTGATGACTCTAGAGTTTACCGTCATGGCGACCTACAGGGTATAAGCTTCATAGCAAGATTGCTCAACAGGAGGATACTAACCTGGCAGTTAAGTTGGCCAATGGCCATGGCGAGATGGGAGTGTACCAAGTCAGGAGGACAGGCCAAGTAATTGTTACGGCTCTTTCTTAACAGGACGCCTTCCCTCTCTCCCGATCTCATGTCGTCGACCCACATGTGCGAGCACTGTTGCTGGTGGAGGTAGTTGACCATCACTTCGTGCTTGATCTCGTCGACATAGTATGAGCTTCGTGTCGATGGCGCGATGGACGCTCTCGACGACATATTCCTCGGCGTCCCGTTGGCACTCATTTCCATACTGTTTCCAGCTAGAACCGATGGCTTCTCAGACATCTGCGGTACAGGCTCGTGGACAGGCTGCCCCTTGGCAGCCTTGGGTTTGAAGTAATTCTTGATGCCCATGGTTGGTGATAGCAGCGGCTAACTGCAGAGGATTGTAAGATTATTAGGTGTTGGGGTAAGGTTGGTAGTGGTGAGCGGTTGTAACCACCAGTGAGTATCTGGCAATTGAATGCTGAACGATGGTGATTGCTAAAAACGAGTGTAGCTAGAGGAAGGTGATTCAGATAGCGAACATGAAGCAGACGACGATTCGAGAATATCTTATCAAGATATCAGTTCCGATATGGCTCACACGGTTGGGGAACGGAAAGGTACCTGCAGTGGGATCTTGACCAAAGCAAACCTCTTGACAATGCAGGTAGCCTTTGAATCCCGACGATCGGTCGATTACCGCAACGTCACTGTGGAAGAACGAAGGTGATTGCACGGTGCAAGTGAGAGAATGAAGGAAGGAAAAAGATGGCCCGGGGGGTTAATAATATTAGGAGCCTTGGAGAGAGGAGAAGTACGGACAGCCTGGGTTCTCCGCTCCAACCAAGAACAGAGCTGACCAAAGAACTTGGATGCAAGAAAATACGAGCAAAAGATAGGGCCGGATTGCTGGCATCTCAAAAATACCAGACGTTCTAGTCCGTTACAGATGGAGCGCCTTTCCAAAAGAAGCTCGCCACAGTAATCGATCGGGACAAATGGTCAATCAACAACTAGCCGTGACTGAGGTACAGAATGGTCTTTGTTCCTGATACAAGGAGCACTACACTATACAATCAGCTGCCCTAGTAGATTTCTTACCGGGGGGGGTGGGTAATCACCACCAAACCCAGATAACGTCCCAGGTCCTGGCAATTCCTCCATCGATGCCCACCTCTAGACCCAAGAGCGGCAACGGAATCTAGGCAAGCGCCTAGGAATCTCCTACACGGTGAATCCATTGTTTCCTTACGGGTGGGAGCTACAGCTTCTCCACACCTGGAACATGAGGAACATAGCCAAACAGCTTCCACAGTTCCAGTGCAGTAGGAGGGTCGCACCACATCTGAAGTCGGAGGAGCCATGTCGGACGAAACGTCGAGGGGGCATGGTATCGAGCGCTACGAGCATCTTGCCACTCTATTTCCACAAGCAGCAGGCCGCGAACATCTTGGCCAGAAGGAGGAGACTTTCCATCATCAAGATAACCCAATGCGGCTAGAGTAGGACCCACCCAAGTGATGCGCTCGCCAATTCGGTGTTTTAGTTGTAGCTTGGGGAGAGGGGAGATTGCATGCCGTCAGGTTTCGGAAAAGCATGGCAGATGTTCTCGCCCTCTAGCCATGTTCGGTGGCCGTTATGAAACGACTATAGTAAGCAGTGTCAACCACGGTACGACTACTCCGAGTCGGGGCAACCTCGGTCTCGATGGGGTGCATGGCAGTCCAATCAAGTGGCTTGACGCCGCTTCTCTGCTTCTATTCCTGGCCTGCTGCCGACATGCGCATGGATACCTCCCTTACCCGTGCATGCGTGGATCCCCATCACCCATGCCATTCTGCAGACTGCACGCCCAGCGCAATCAATCCACAGATCCCCAATAGTTGTTCAACTTGTTCTTCGTGTGCGATGAAAAAGCTACGTAATTTGTGCGATTCATCCGGTCTGAGTCCACAGTTTGCTTGCTTGCTGAGAACCTCGTATGCGTACTGTTCGTCTTCCTGTATCGAGCACGGCACCCTTCCAAAACCTCCTCCCGCAAAATCAATGTGGGGCACAAATCACTTGGCAGCGCCTAGTCCGATGGCATGTCGTTAGTTCGCTACCAAAGCTCTAGCGCTATCGCTTCATCAATTAAATTTTCCGCCTCCACTGTGAAGATCCTACCGTAGGATACGCAACACGGAACACCTTATTCCGTCGGTGTTACGGTGGAGAGGGAGGGGAAGAAAGTGGCTCGCCGAGATGAAAAGGCCCAAGCAATGCACGTTCCATCATCCATGCTTGCGATCGTGTCTGAACCGGGGCATCCGGCACCACTTTTGTGGGTCGGTAGGAATTATGTTGATGCAGGGTCTGCTGCACGCGGGGGCTTCAGCTCTCTCGTGTTATATCGAAGTACGTCGTTAGACTCTGGCACTTTCTCGTATCGCCAAAAGCCAAGTTGGAGATCTTTTCCTTCAGCAGACCTTTGACAGGCGCCCCATGTGCCACTTGACAGCCATAGCATTATCGTCCCCCGCTGCCGTGTAACCACATAAAACTCTGGTCAGGCGGGCATACCCAACGCAAGTAAGACGGAGTAGTAGTAGTGAAGGGAGTACCTTGGTCACCCATGAAAATAATGAAAAATATGAAAATAATACTATTCTAATGAATGTTGGGCACATACCGAGAGATTGATGGCGGTCTGTGTGTGTGTGTGTGTGTGTGTGTGGATGGCGCGGGTGGAAAAGGCGCAGAATCCAGGAACTGGATTAAACGGCCTTGCACTCTTGACTGCTACCTAGCAAGTAATGGTGATTAAAGCGGCGAATGGAACAAGCCACGTTGTTGGCGGGTGACAAGCGATGGTGGTACCGTGGTCGTTTGGAAATAAATATGGGGATAATGGAAGGTATCGCAAATCTGGATTAATTCCTACTTTATTTCCTAATGCGTGTAAAAAGGGTGGACCCACTGGGCCACTCCATCAAAGATTACTTTGCGTCATTTCGCACTAACACATATGATTAATATTGGCACCGATCATCCCGAGATCTCATTCTCGTGGTGGGCATCATCTGCTGGCCCATGTTGCGCATGTACGGAGTAGTTTGATTGCACACGATGTATGTATAGATTTGGAGATCTAATAGATGGGCAATAATATCCACATCGAGTTTCCAGCTGTAGTAGAGACGTCGAGGGCACTGAGATCTTTCCCTGAATCAAGCCACATACCGGTCGGCCAGTATTAATCAAAACATACCGTGTAAATTACCCCTGATAGGATCTGGAAAGGCGAAGGCGTTCATAGAACCGCGATTGGAGAACGCGCTTCCTTGAGCCAATATGTATTCGTTGATGACCTCGGAGCATGCCGTATGTCTTTGGAGGAACAGTAGTAAGTCCACGGTCAGCTATCGGCGTCAAAGTGGACAGGTACATGAGTGAACGGTGTTTGTATTAACAGATAGATAGATGTATGTTTAGATAGATGGTATGTTATATTATAAGGATGTTATGATAGATCTCATCAGGGCGAGAGACTCGCACAAACCTCCACTGTTCTCCGTGTAAGCAGAATCCGAGGCCGTTCAAGCCCGCAACTCCTGGAGCCCATTTCCAAGCTCTGATGCCGCCTTCGTTCCCAAAAGCCGACTCCAATAAGGTCTATATTCATTATGTCGGGAAAGATACAGATCAACTAGCACGCCCCCTCTTGCCATATTTTTACACTGGACACGACCATCTCGCCATTGTCCTGCCATGTTGGGAGCCATGAGTTACGGGCATCCCAGAAATCTTTTTTGGCCGTCAAAGATTGGTCAACCCATGGCTTCCCCGAAGCACCGTCTTTGAACCAACCGTTGGTGCCACCAACACCAACATTGAGAATAAGATAGAATTGCTGGTCGAAGGGAGTAGCCTTGTTACCAGTCTGGCTCCATGGGTCAACCAGACGAGTGCCGTTGGAGTCCGAGAGAGGGAAGTTCCCGCGGGCCCACAGCGATTGATCGAAGTTAGTGTACAAGACTTGAAGGAGACGAGTGTCAATATATGTGAACAAATATTTCTCACTCCATTCCAAGCCAAAAGTGTGGGCCTTTTTGGTGAACGTTGTGTGAAGAGCATTTCGCTTAACATTGGTCCTCCACCAAGCATCATTGGCAGTGTTCGGTCCCCAATGAAGGGCGCTTGAGATGATGTTGTTGCCCCCTTGTGCGTAGCTGTAGTTGTTGCCGCGAGACTCTGCAATATCAATCTCTCCGGATTTAGGCCACTGCCCATACACAGGGTTAACGGGCATCAGCCAGATGGCGGGCCACAGCCAATCCCCAGAGGGAAGTGTGGCTGTAACTTCAACACGACCATACTTTATTGTGGCACCCTTTTTGGTGTTGATCCGACCAGACTTGACGGGGTTGATGATAGATCCGTTGGTAAGGTTGGTGACAGCATGACAGTTGGACCAGACGTTAGAGGTGCAAATACCTTGCTTCTGCAGATCGAGGACGTTGTTGGCGTTGATGAGGTTGGCATCCTGTAGCGAGGGCTTAATGTGCAACACTCCATTGTTGACAAACACGTTCTCATCGGTAACAGTAGTCTCTTCGAATTGACCATTACTAAAGAACCTATTAGCTGTGGTTTGGTAAGCGTGTAACAGAGCGAACTAACCCGAATCCACCAACTTCAGCCTCCTTCGTCCAGACTTTGGTGTTGAAACCGGTGGACCAATCCTCGGCCAAGACCGGGCAGTACTGGTGATGAACGACAGTTCGAAGGCCATCATAAATGAGGAAACCCGCAAGAGCGAATCCAATGGCTAAACCGATCAATGGAATAATTGTCACCCACTTCTCCTTGGGATCCTTCTTGTTCAGCCAAGGTCTCTCAATCTCCCCTTTTTTCACCCGTCTCGAATGGAAGTATTTTTGATTTTCACGCTGTTGATGCAAGTTCAATGCGGAAGATGAGGCATTCGCCGAAACTGGACCAGATGCGAAAGGCGTTCCGAACGGATTGCGAGGAGCGGGTTCGATGTGATCTTGGTGCATGCCATATTCGGGTGAGTGAGAGCGACGAGGCGTCGGAGCGGTACTGGTGACTCCACTGCTCAAGGCAGTCCCTTGGTGGGAGAAGTTGAATTGCTGCTGGTGGTCCATGGCAATGGTGAATGAAAAAGCGAGTGTACGTCCCTCGAAGAAGAGATAGGAACGGCTGAAGTATTAGGGTTGAAGGAGTGATGAGCCGGAGAAGTAATAATGGCAGTCGATAGGGAAAGGCTAGGGAGCGCACAGGCACCTGTAGAATACGTATACTTTAGGTCATGTATCAGGTACAAAAAGCCTGCCAAAGATTGGGCCAGAACCAAAATTACGGTAAAATTACTAGCAATCGATAAAGCTTACTCCATAAGGTAAGCGTACTGGATAGGGTGAGGCGCTTTGCTCCAGCACTCCCAAAGTAGAAGGATCTAGAGCTTTGGTGTATTTAGCGTTCCCGTGGAATAGAAAGCAGCAAGCTTTTTTCGTCCCAGCTACAAACTAACGACTAGAGTACCCCCATTCCGCCGGTCCATTCCAAAATTTCCTATCTGGCTCATGGCTGGAACCTTTGCTTTGCAGATCCAGATAAGTAAAGCATGCGCTCCCACTTCGGTATCGATTGACAGTTGATACGCATGGGACGCACAGTACTTCCTTTCCCTGGAACGCTCCTGGCCCACAGTCCCGCTAAAAGGTGGTTACCAATAACTTTTTCAGCTTCTTGCTCTTATGAGTTGGGGAGATTAGCATTGGAAATCTCTTCGCGGTCAACACCAAGGCAGGCGGCTACCAGCCATTTATTGGAAACTGTTGAGACTTGATGACCAAAGGGGCAGCATTCAACAACAAGAAATGATCGCCATCTTACTCAATCCCTTTGCGACTCTCAGCTACAATCAAGGTGGTAGCAGCAGCTCCTTTTCGGCATTCCTGCAACCCATTCCATCGTACCGAAATCATTGGCAATGATTCTTCAATGGATGCGCTGCGACATAACCATCTTCTGGTGATAAAGCGCCGCGTGCTGGTTTGGTTGTATTCTAGTAATCGCATCATATCCAACCGAGGAGAGAATCAGATGTTTGGACTGAACGCCCGGCCTCAACTATTCTGTTGTCATCATTTTTTAGCGAGAAACTCAGTCAAGGCTTCTTGAAGAATCTTACTTCTTACCTTCCAGTCTCGTCCTTTCCGTCCAGTCTGCCTGCATTTCTTCTGTCTTCCGACTGCGAAAGATGTCTTAGTACTTATTTTTCCGGCATTGATTTCGTCCGTTCGCTTATCCGGCATCTGAACAAGAGGTGATGGGAACACGATCTCTATAGCTTTTAAACCAGGCATCGGTGGCATTCCTTTCACTCTGCACACTTGCAACAACCTAGTGTAGCTTTGTTTTCTCCGACGCGATCCGAATCGCGACAACTACCCGCAGATTACTTTGAAGCCCTGATTGACAATCGAGTCTTGCTTGTTCGCTAATCAGAAGACCACTTCTAGCAACATGCGAGACAACGCTTCTTGACAAGGTGGTGTTCATCCGGCCCTGACGAAAACGAGTACGAGTACGGTGGAATTTGGTGCATCATGTTGAAGCCGCACCACCAGGCCCACGATAATTACCCGCACCCGATTCGAAGCACCTGCGAGATCGACCCAGGAATTGTGTGGACACGACAGGGCGCAGCCACTGCGCTTCCGCTCGCATGATGCATGCACCAGCTTTCCGAGCAATGGAGGAGATATCTGCATTATTGACTGGCCAAGTTCGTAGCTCGGCCGACTCAGCGGACCGCAGTGGGAGATCATCTGAAGCAGAGCGTCGCCCCTTGTCCAGTATGCAACAATTATGTACATGGGAACCAAAGCCGAATCAATACATTTCTAAAGTCTCCTTTTGATATGGATAAGGTAGGTAAGCGTCATCGAACTCGATATCCACATCGGAACATGGTGGCATGTACGTTGCGCCGCGTAAATCTGGTCATGATATTTCTGGAACCTTATGTACCTTACTAAGCAGTTCGCTATCTGGCTTGCCTCGGGGCGCTAACCCGGAGGGGCTTAGCGACGCTGGCACGTCTGAGAACTGAGGCAACATCTGGCTGCTGCAACAAAACCATTGTTGTATCAGTCGCCTTATCCATCCCCGAATCACCATAAAACCAAGCAAACATCCACGGCATCCCACCGCTCGTATCTGCTACGCACATGTCGTTGCCAGAAGCGCCCGGTGCGAGCACCCGAGTAGCCGAAAAACACGTCCAGTATCTCCAAATTTCCCCCATTTTTAATGCATCAATTCTCTTCAATGTACACTTTATGATTTTCTTGGAGTGCATAAGGTATGCAGGCTGGAAAGCTTGATAGCGAATTTCTATTTCGTCGATTGAGGTTTTTGTGTTACGCCGCTCAGGTTTAGAGTTCTCGATTTGTGCAGCCGTGCTTGTGCTTTGGATTAGTCTGTTGCTGGTTGTGAAGCATGCATAGCATTTTTGAATGGAAGTTTCCAGGTGTTTTTCGAATATTTATGATCGGTTCTCCTTGTACTGCCTCAACTGTTTATCTGCCTTCCGCATATAGGTAAAGCTATCGCTAAAGTTCCTGTCGGTCCCTCGGGTGACGTGTAAGCTCTTTCTTGGTCGAGCCACTCATCGACATCGAGTCTCCTGTTCTCTCATTCTGGTGTTCGTATCATTCATCCCTCTCAGCTACAGTCCACTCCAAACATCTGGAAGCTTAGAAGACCTCGAGGCTGCACCTACCTGGTGAATCCCAGTCCGATAAGAAATTATAGAAAGAAGCTAAATCAGTGATGAATGGCTTCTTACGTCAAGGGTACCACTTGTGGCCGTTCCCCCGCATTCCCTACCGTATCGGTGCATCGATCTCCAATTGCTCCGTCAAATTACTGCCTCAGACCATTTTGTTTGTTCTAACACCACACTCAAAACCCCCCTTGACAGTTTTAGATCATTAGTTCCCAACGCTGGTCGGATTGTGTCTCTGGTGAGTGCTAATCAATCTGCGCCTTGGGAAAGACGGCGATGTTTTTCAGACAAGGATCTGTCAAAGGTATATACACTAATTATCGCTAGCTGGATGGATGGTGGGTTGATGGAAATCTAGCAGTGTAATGGGAGACGAGCAATTGCTCTTGGAAAGATGCCATAGCCGCTGTCACCTGCCCTTCGAGCCAACTCCCAGCGTCATCAATTCACTCCCGCCAAGATCTCCCTGAAGTTCGTAGCGGGAGTGATCTGGAAGTTCAGGAGGCCTCTCTGGGTTTGCATTAAGCTCATACGGAAATCCTGAATTTGAATGATTCGGTCTTGGGTCAGCTGAGAGTTCAGGTTTGACCCAGCTAGACCTTGGCATGTTCTTTGTTTTTCGCCTTTTTGACCAAGATCGCCATATCAAGACAGCCATAGCCAGCAATGCGACTCCACCAATGACACCAGTGGCTACCTCATCGGCTGGAATTTTCTGTTGGGGAGACGAAGTGCCAGTAGCTGTTGCGCTCGGAGCCGTAAAGGATGACGCTGGCGAAGCCAGTGTAGGAGGGAGAGAACTCGACGTCGAGCTCGCAAAGTTGCCCACGGTTGCGGGACCAAGTACAGTTGCGGGACCAAGTCCAAAGATCGCTTTCGGCGTGCTGCAACAGCGTGATTTCTCTCCTTCAGATTCGCAGCAGTAATCCGCAGATGAGCTGTAGCCTTGGGAACCGCCACACTCCCAAACCTGAACGGATCCCCCCCGAAAGTTGTACGCTGAGGAGTTGGTGGCGCTATCTTGGTCTGTGGAGTGAGGAAAGACTTAGTACCCATGCTGAAAAAGTGGCTGCTTTCCTCGATGGGAGGGTGAAGATCTTACTTGAAAGACAGATTTGTGGGCAGATAGATGAGCCCCATTGGTTATCCGTGCAGGTTCCTCGGGCATAACTGACGTTTCTGTCCGTTGGTGGATCATTGGTAGTGCGACAAAGGCCATTTGAAAGACACAGGGCTTGATCGCTGCAACACATACTAACTGATGCATTCGGGTCGCATGGAATATCGATGCTGTTCATTTGGCCATTGGGGTAGTAGCAGTGTGATGGGCTTGATACCGATGCCGTTACATTGCCAGGAACGACAGAGAGAGTGGGTATACCAGGCTGAGTGGTACCATCTGGTGGTCGAGCGGTCGCAGGCATTGGCTGGCTAGTCGTCACACCTATGGAGAGAGTGGATATACCAGGCTGGGTGGTACCATCTGGTGGTGGTAGACCGGTCGCAGGCATTGGCTGGCCTGTCACCACATCTATGGAGGGCGTTTGGGCGCTCGGCAAAAGGATCTATTTGTCAGGACGTCAATGAAAGATTATAATGAAGAACAGCAGGCAAGTGTATTAAACCTCAGAAGTCGGAGATTGCACAAGCGCAATCATCAATAAAAGAACAGTATGCACCAAAGCCAAATATAGTTACCCCAATTAGATGGTACTGAACATCAAAGTAAGGCGGCGACACGAAAGATTTCAGGATAAAAGTGGCTTCATGATTAACCTAGAAATAAGAGTTTATAGAAATGAGATTATTGAAATGTAGAGGACACCTTGACGAAACGAATGTGAGAACGTTGTGCCATGCTCCTGCAGCAACGTACTCAAAGCCGCCGTTACATAGAGAGGTTCGGATGCCTGCTGCATCACAAGAAAATTCGATTGGCGCTTTATTCGCTCAGCTACTCCATCTCGAATCCACCTCGGCGCGATAACTTGCATTGACGTTCTAGGGCATGTGAAACGTGGAAAAGACCTTCGAAGCACGAGATCAACAGCTGTGGAAAGGGGTTGTTCCCAAAACTTCATGGTGAAGAAAAAAAGGAAGAGAAGATGTTAAGTTTGTGGGGAGAATATCTTTGTAGTTGTTTGGTTCTGCTCTTTCCAAAATTCATAAATCTTTTACTTTGCAAGCCCTTTCGTTCTCTATCTGTATCGTGTTGATTGGCATGTGTTGCTCTGATTGATAGTGAATCAGTGGTTTGGAATCGCTCCTGAGCATGGAAAAAGGCCATTGAGAAGCCCTGTGCACACGCTTTGGATTCTCTGTGGATATGCTTCGGTTCTGAGTGCTCATTGAGCGGACTTTCTGGGAGCTCCAGGGTGCTTTGTCTAGATCTTCACATCGAGAGTACCGTTTGAGTGAAACTGGAAAATAGTATCAATACAAAGAGGGATAGAATAATTACTTTGGATCACCGTAGGGATTTAAGCAAGATGTCAGGCTTGGTCATTGCTCGTAATGACGACCTACACCGCTGGAGTCGTTTGAGAAGTGGTACTGTGATTCTCTCATTCGTACGCCCCGGTAGAACTTCCGGAGGTCCACCAGCGTCGTGAGCCCAAAGCAGTGAATCAATCTCGCCTCTCTCGTTCTTAAAAGGTCCAAGCGAGTAAGGCGTTTCCCAAAGGATATGGGAATCTAGCTCGACTGACAGCTTCATTAGGTGACATGAGCCAAAAGAGGCTATCGTGGCGGTAGTACTCCGTCCCCCCGAGTTGGGAGTCGAGGACTTGAAAAGCGAGCTGCGAGCCTTTGGACTGCTGGCCTGGGATGATCTCATTATAGAAGTAGTTGGCCTAATTATAGTATTCTCCAAGATAAGCTTCAAGCATTTCTGACAGTCGTTGCGTTCGTCGACGTCTAGAAGAGCCTAAAGGGTTAAAATGGTCGACCCAACCAGTACAATCGCTGAGACTGATAGAGTTTGAGAGCACGACGGTGGCCCTTTCTGCGTCCGGAATCAGATATACGGAGGATTTGTATCCTGTCGTACTGCCTTGATGGTATATCAATAGTTCCTCACTGCGATGGCCAGCAATAGGCATGCTGTTTACAAAGCATGGATTGTAACCAGTAATCTTCTGCTGATTATTATAAGCCTTGATCAAGGCTCGACATCATTTGAGCATGTTGTTGGCTGTATTCCGGATACCCCGGAGAAAATTCCAGGATAGTCCCGTTTTAGACCTTGACATGGGCAGCAGTTGAACGAGTGAGTGTCAGAGACAGTGTGAGGTTTGGCAACACGGTCATAGTTGGAGATTGATTTGGTGGAACTCTCCACATCCACGGAAAGGGGAACCAGCAGAGCCTCCTCCAAAAAGGCGTTCTAGCTTTCCAAGGTAGCTTCTCTAGGATCTTGCCTGCCAACGCATAGCCCCAGTCGTTGTAAGGCACGAGATTTCTGCACGGCTGATCAGCCTTTATATACTGCGTTTGGGGGGTGGCTTTGCTTTTATCGAGTAACAATCTCCTGTTGTTGGTTAGTGTAGCTGATTAGATCGTTGCAGGCCCATCCTATGGCTTAGGATATCCGGAACAGACACTTGCTGTGTAAGGACTGAGTCTGGAAAGTGGAAGCCAACGTCCAAGATATATGGGACCAAGGTGTCCCAAGTACTTTTCCTGTCTTCTACTAAGGTGCCTACTGCAGCAGCTATGAAAACTTGTCAGCTAGCCAGTGTAGTACTTTGTACCAGGCGCAGTACGTAGCCAGCTTCGATGTCTCTTTGACCAGAATTGCCTGTTTGTAAGATCTGACCGGTGAGGAGCACTCCATCAGGAAGACCAGGAATGCCTGAACTAGCGCATACATATCTCAGTGGTTATATTATCAAGGCCTTGCAATCTCTCCAAAAGCGAGGATGCCATCTCTTTTCCCTTCTATTGATGGAACCGAAGGGTGCGAGTCTTACTACGTAGTACATCCGGGCAAGTGTCTTAGAAGGTGAAACTTTCAGCATTCAGAGAACGACAGTTCAAGAAGGCGAAGCTAGCGACGCATAGAATATATTCGGACCAGGTCATACAGGAGGTTGCCTAGTGGCGGGTATCGCTCCTTTTAAATCTCGAACGTTTTCTTTTGCAGTCTTTCGCACTGTTATTATGTTGATGAGGTGCAAGGTCAGTGATAGTAGTCGGCACTCCACAAACATTAGTCGTAGGTTAGTCAATTCTCCCTTAAGCTATCCAAATATCCAGATAGACACCCTGTTTGCTGCAAAGACTTGAAGAATTGGCTCGATACAACTGCAATGCACTTGCGATAAGATAAGAAGACTTGAAATGGTTCAGGCTTCTCTTTCCATGCCTTTAGTTGCCACGGAGTCTGCTCGCTAAGCTGACTTGCCTGGCTATCGATCATTACTCACTGATTTTCGGCAGATACTGGTACTCTGTCAAATTTCTTCCTTCGCGCTCTGCTGACGACTGTCTTAGTCCAGATTCTTGGGACCTGCTTTTCTCGTTGTCATGTGAAAGGCTGCTGTTTTCGACGCGGAGTTTATTGCTTGGCTATCGCAGTCGCCTCTCCCACCAACCCGCTCTCTTCTGATGTGCCTTCTTCAACCTTTTCCCTTTTCCATTCACTTGCTACATATCATTAAGATGTCTCGCCACCAACGGTCTGGCATCATTATTCAGTAAAGGCAAGAGCACCAAGCGAGGAAAATGTTCAACCATTATTGATTTATTCTTTGACACAGCCATAACCACTTGAGGACTCCTCTCAATGTATTACCCGCCTCCCCAAAAACCAATTTTACCTTCCCCTACAACTTAGCTTTCTCACCTCTTCCCGCGTCCCCATCAAGGAAAAGTCTCACATGCTCCGCAAAATCCGCCGCATACTGCACCAAAAACCCATGTCCACTCTTCGGATAAATCATCATCTGCGAACCCGCAATTTTCTCCCTCAATTCGCAACTATTGACCGTCGGAATCAACACGTCGTCATCGCCGTTGACCACGAATACCGGCATCTTCAGCTCTCCTAGTCTTTCTACTGAATTATCCGGATTAGGGGTCGACCAATCCACGAATGCCGCAGCCTGAGCCTTGCCGCCTTCTGGGCTTAAAAATGGTGGGACGACGCCGTTGTTGGCTTCAGTAATCCTTGTCCAGTATGCTTTAGCGTTGGCTCTTCCTTCTTCTGTTTCCGGATAGAAACTATAAGCCAGCGCCGCCTCACTTTCTTCGTCTGTCTGAGCCTTGAACAACGCAGCAAACGGTCTTGGTGGTCCTGCAACGGTCCTATTACTCTGACTCGCCCTCGTCCCCGCAAGTATCAACTTCCTCACCATGCCCTGAGGAGCATTTAGCGCAAACATTTGCGCAGCCGCGCCGCTCATGCTGTATCCCAAGAGGTCGACTTGCGTAAGACCGAGAGCGGATACAAAGGCGATGGCATCGGCAGCCCAGCCTGTGAAAGTGGCCGGAATGGTGCCGGTCGAAGCACCGATGCCTGCGTTGTCGAAAATTATAAGAGGGCGGTAGATCGCGAGGAGGGAGAGCAGTAGGGGGTCCCAGTGATCCATAGTGCCACGGAAGTGCTGCATGAGTACGAGAGGGACGCCGGTTGGTGGACCGAAGCGGCGGTAGGCGAAGGTGATATTTGCGATGGAAACATACTGTGTCAGTGGCTTCTGGTAAGCTGCCATCATTGGGTCTTCAGGTCGGAAATGGTAAAGTAAGTGTGAGGGATGGCACCAGAGGTTGGATGCAATGGGCGTAGTTGAGCTGGTAATTTTTGTCTGATGCCTTTTTGAATGTTGATCGAAGGCAGTCTTCGGGCTTTAAGTACTCTTTTCAGAAGATCTCTGAACCAACGGCGTCAGTAAGCAAAAACGCACTTGAGTATTTGAAAGCATGGAACGACGAAAGGAGTCATTGCTCGTCTTGCTAAGGTCTTCGAGTAGACACATTCGTGTAATCAGACGACTTATGAATTCGACGACATTGGAGATCTAGAATCTGACAAAGTGTCCTATCTTGACCCAATAACTGTCTTTGAAAGCATCCAGCTACCAAAGGAGCCATTGCTTGCTCTGGTAGGATTTTAAGCAGACGTGCCGGTATTACTAACTGGCTTACCATTTCATCGGTGCATCTAGAACCTGACAAGGCCCCCGTTCCCCTCCATTATCATTTCCTTCTGAAAAAGAACGAGCCATGACAGGTTGTCTGGTGTCCTATCTTCATTTTTACCTCGGCACGCTCGGCTTTGATTCGAGGATTAGTAATCATATAATTCTTTCAAAAACCTGCTACCCCTACTCGTACCTTACCTTAGATCAGCCATAAGATGCTGACAAGGATGCCTAAAATTAGGAGGACCAACTGGTCTGAAGGCTAGGCACAGTGGATTGTGTGGCACTGTAGTATTGGAGGGGTAAAGCAGATGAAGATGGAGAGAACCATACGATAAAAGGGGAAAAGTAGGTTTATATACTAATACCGACGCTAAGAAGCAGGAGGTCCATGAGATGAGGAGTTGAGTATACAGAAGTACGGGATGAAAGACATGGTGGCTAACCAGTCGGCTTTAGACTGACTGACGCGGCGACATGAAGGGAGAGCCGCGATAGACCTCAAGATACCCCTTGCCGCAAGCCTTCGCTCAGCTTGCGGTGCAACAACAGGATTCTCTAGGACTTTGATTCTGCATCATGCACGCTGGCTTTTGTGGTATACAGTGGTGCTACTCATTGTTCGAGAGGGCGGTTCGAATTCAAAGGGGTGCCAGACGCAGCTTGCCCCCCCCCAATTCTCTATGTGTGTCAAGATTCTTTATCCAATTCTTACAGCCTCCCGAGTCTTCTCCACCCTTGCAATCTTCCAAGCAGTTACGAACGTAGTACTGTTCAAACAGAATACCCTACAAGAGCTCACCCCCTACCCTAGCAACCGCTCAACATCCAATATTCTGCCAGTCCTCTGCAAGCTCGTTCGCGGTTGACGAGCACACGCAACTCAAACGGAACGCAAAACACACCAATATGCAGACAAAAATCACGAGACGTTCGCTAGCTACAACTATACCCAGAGACGGTGCTTGATGATGTCACTTGAGGAAAACGATTGCAAAGATAAACCAATAGAATTTAGAGAAAAAGAAGAGCTAGAGTACACCAATTACTCCATGGGTAACCAAGAGGATATCCTACTTCGGATACAAGAGATTGAGATACTGAATTGCCCTCTAGCACAAGTCCTCGTTCCTGGGTGCCGCTGACCGTCGCTTCACGAGACAATTCATGGGCCTTTACCTCAAATAATGGGATAGATTTAACTTCATAGAATCTGTAAAACACATATGCTTAGTATCTAGGTAGCTTCTGAGCCCCCAAGGGTTCGCTTTCTTCGCCTACAGCGTATCCGAGGTTTGTGGTAGCCCTTAATGGCCTGACCACGATGACCAAAACCAAGGACCTCGGTTGCCTTGTGATGTTAGATTAATGGAATGAGGTAGGAAGCCTATGGTGAGTCGCTTGATCGTGACTCGAAAATGCTCGACGTGAGTGGTAATGAACGTTGGAGCACTTTACACTTTACAGGGTTTGGTGTAGGTTATCCTGCGCTAAGCTCTTCGTAGCCATGTCATAATCAGAGGGTATCGCGGATCACTTGCCTCAGGACTCAGACGTGTTTCCGTGGCTAAGCCCCTTCGGGTTAACCACTTCCCCTAAGCCCCTTTGGGTTAGGAACCCTCTGGATGACTTCGCAGCCTACGTGTAAATGGAACCTACGTATGTAAGCAAGACAGCTAACCCGAAGGGGCTTAGCCGTCGCCGCTTACCCGAAAATGTGTAGCGCACCTAGCCCCGAAGGGGGCTAGTTGCATTTACACGTCTGAGTCCTGAGGCAACGGATCACGCTACATCTAGGGCAACTATTCTGCATCCGCAAATTTTTGATGTGCTTCTTCCAAGATGAAGAGCGAGGAAGAGCTACAGGCCAGCCGGGAAGGGCTGCTTCGCAGCGAAAGCCCTATACCTCTTAGGCCCTCACTGGAGCAAGCCTACAGGTCATCCTCGGAGTTTGGTGAAGAGTTGGACGAACTAGACCTGCATGAAGAGCTGAAGACAAAGAAGAACAAGCGTGCCAGATGGCCATGGAGTCAAAATCGAGCAC
>JAABUW010003681.1_pt1 | contig 21620 bp, 21 predicted proteins | sample 5560081 | NCBI WGS metagenome assembly JAABUW01 (sample SAMN10711882, study PRJNA513363) | rock metagenome | isolation source: Antarctica rocks | place: Antarctica: Victoria Land, Knobhead sud
AAGTCGATTCTCAGTCCTTGTAGAGGGCGTGATTAGACTGATGTGTTGCCTGTTATGAATACCTAAACCATATATACAGTTGCGATTAGATCGTAAGCATGTAATGCATCAATTCCTTCATCATTCGTATATTCATCACATCATATATCAGCTACCACAGATCGTGTATGTCGTGAACTCATAGATCATGTCCATATTTGCCACCATCTTGGCATTCAATGAACAACTGCCTTTGACTTGAGCAGGTTGAAGACACCAACGCCCCCTGGATTTTCTCCGTTCCAACCTATGTGCCACAAGCGTTGGTTCTTCTTGCTTTCCACATACTGTAATCCCCACTCTAAGATTGCCCCAGTCAAAGCGCCAGTGGCTCTGAGGGTCTCGATCGCCGGTCGCACCCATTCTACGCCGCCGAAGTTTGACCTTTGCCCGAGGCATGGTCCGCCTAGTAGATGGAAACTTTCTGCATTGTTTGCTGAACGAGTCCGGCCAACTTTGCAATGAGGATGCAAGCGAGGAGGCGGAGTTTTAAGCTAAGTTCGTGATCCCTCTAGTACTGTCAATCCATGGCTGAGTCAGAAAGTCGGCAGTATTCTGATGTGTGTTCCTCGTATGGAGCTTCGTATTCGAAGACTCAGATGAAGTGCTCGCACCAGATGGGCTGTCATTGGCACTGACGAATAGAGCGTAGTGGTTAGTATCCGGATGTATACGTTGCGCGTAGAAAGCGAGTCGTAATTGCGGCTTGGCTCGCTTGAGGAATCGCATACTGGAGGTGATTAGTGTCTTCGTTGTCCTTGAACGGTGACCGTGAGAAGATCGCAGGTACTCCGGCCTAGTCTTGGATTTCTTTGATTCCAGTGAGCGGGAGCCGTAATGTGGCAGCCATGAACAAAACATGCATTATTTCGCCATTCGTGCCGATCGAAGAATCTGCGGTCCACCCCACGGGGGGTTTCAGTCGGCATCGCTCCAGACGCCCAAGAATGCGCAGTCCCTGCCCAGTCCATCAATGGACCACTTTCTGCGCTCCAGAGTTTCGCAGCATGAAGGTTTGTGGCAGGCTACAAATCCAGTGGTGATATCCAATGTAGAGAACAAAAAGACTCCTATCACTTTCTTAGTGAGACCTTCCTCTTGACCTAAGTCATTTCGCCAACCCCTATGAGCTTGGTTTAGCACGGAAAACCTGCCCTGACTGGATGCTCAAAAGTGAGGGACATAGAGCGACCAATTGACAGAGTCAAACGCCCCACTGGGCAGAGAGCGCAAGCTCACGAAGACTTCTACCACAATATACGTGCGCGCCAAAGTATATATGAACGTCACCGGCGACATGACAACAACTTCCCAGAACGGAATGAACTCCATTTCTCGTCTTTTCTTCTCCATCGTATTGATCCTGGCCAGATGTACTGGGTTTTTTGGAAATACCTTCAGGTACCACCGCTGCCACCGGCCTAGTCGATGACCGTCTTGATATGTCTCGCAAGCTAGGAATATGAACATGGTGGCGACAATAGTGACACAGCCAACTCGCCAAAGAATCCGCTCCACACGGGTTGGGAAGCTGAAGTTCCAAGCGATGAAATGCAGGCAGCAATAGGCTAGAATGACGATGAACAATAAGATGGCACTGGGACCCGCTCCAATGACAGGAAATTTATCGTTCGTAAATCGAGGCAGCGGTCGCTCGCGTGGACCCATTCGGAAACGGAGATGCGGTTGAATCTCCGTAAGCCAGGATGGAGATTGGTTGTCGATGAAATCGAGAGGGGTCATATTGTAAGGTTTATCTGCTCCATGGGCATTGCCAGCCTCGACGAGTATTTGCGCAGTGCTCTTCGGTATTTTGATGACTGTTGGACTCTCAACATCTAGTGGCTTGTTTGACCATTGATAGTACGAAGCGAAAGTGCAAAACACATAAGTGAATGTCGTGAGCTCAAGAGTGGTAACTGGCATGTGTTGGATCGCACGGCCGAGGACTTGTATCACAAACCAACCTGTTTGCACCATGGTCAATAGTTTCTGAAAGCCATCTTGCTTGCTTTTGTCGAATATCTCTTTCCCAGTAATAGACGGAAATGGCATGTAACCTCTCGTCACCAGATAATGCAGCTGCTTCGCGTTGACAGGAAAGGGTTTGCTGTCACGCGGTTGCAGAACGAAACCTCCCATATTGGCATAAAACCCATGCCGCATGGACCATTCATGGTATCCTGATCTTTTCCACATCTCCACCGAATTCGCTGCTTCGACCTTCTGACCTGTTGCAAAGCCGACGATGAACTCGGGAGCCATGATCGCTTGAGCCATCCAGCGTAGCTTGCGAAACCATGTTTTCATGTATTTTTCTCCATGGGCAGGGACATTGAGATGAAGAGACGTCCAAGTGCAAAGGAAGATGGTGAACAAGGAACCCCAAAGGATGTCGAAGGTTCCTCGACCATTCGGCTGACTGACCCATCCTGTTCGATGTCCAGTGGCTGATGGCTTTGCGGTGGAAGCAGCTGGAGATCCTGGGCTCGTAGTGCTGGCAGCCGACCCTGCTGATGTGGTGCTAGTGGCCAACACTCCGACGCAACATAGAGCCAGGAAGAGCAATGGGCGTGGCATCCCGCCGTTAGTCTTTGGCACTGCCGCAGAGCGAGGAACAAGGATCGGGCATCACCACAGTTTGCTGCTTGCCTGTGGAATGCCTCTCAGAAGGCAGCTGAATTCTTCGCTTTGGCGGGCTGCCGCAGAGGGCTTTAGCATTTCAATGGGGCCCGTGGGGTTCAGTGCTGTGGACCAAATCCGACCCATCTTTTGAGGCTATCGTCGCGAGGTTGGTCCAAAAGGCGGTGGTGAATTTCTTGGCTTTAGCGGCTCGGCGCGCCTAGTTCCTCAGGGCTCAGGCCAAAAGGGGGCCAAACCTAAAAGGGTAGAATGATTCGCAAGCTCGCTTCATATGGGGGCGCTCGTGAGGCTGTACCTGGTCACTGGAAACGCAGCCACATCCAGGCAGACCTGAACAGCGCAGCAGATGAGAAGGTGGGATGAATTGGCCTCCGACTCGGCCACCATAATCATGTCTGGGCTATTTTGATGCACGTTACACAGTCCTTTGTTCATGCCTAGATTTGTTAAGTATCTGCCTCCTGAGTTCTTCGAAGGTAAACACCACCTACAACTACGATAACCCTCCACCTTAAATCCCCATGAGTACCGATCCGCTTTTAGGCGACTCCTCTGTTGAGACCAGCGAAAAGATTTGCTATGAGCCTTCAAGAGAGCCCTTGGATGCGAACAGCCAGGACTATTTGATTTATTTCATAACAGGGAACCCGGGCTTGATATTCTATTACCAGCCGTTCTTATCACGGCTTCATTCTTTGCTCGCACGTTCCTCACAGACAGAATCTGCTCGCTTTCACATTTGCGGTCACTCCCTCAGAGGTTTTGAATTTGACCAAAATGGAGCTCACGGTGGACCTCCAGAAACTCCCCTCAGCCTGGCTGCACAGATCGAATTCCAGGAAGACCTCCTCTATAACCACATCAAGTCTCACCGAGCACGCACCGGAAACAGCCCTAAGGTCATCTTGATGGGACATTCCGTGGGAGCGTACATATTGCTCGAGCTGATCAAACAACACCGAGACAAGATCGAGGATGGCGAAGAGGACTTTGATCTCATTGGAGGTGTGCTTCTCTTTCCAACGATCACACACATTGCACAATCCCCCTTGGGCAAACTTGTCAGCGTAAGTCACTGGAGCTGAGTTCATCATCTTTGATGCCGCAACTGATTGGATTAAACCTACTGTAGAGGATCCTAGATCTTCCATACTTACCCATCGTCATGGGCTTTTTGGCAAGGAATATGTCCAAACTGCTGCCTGCGAGGCTCTTCCATAGCCTGGTCCAGGCGGTCACAAGATTCTCAGAACATGCTGCAAAGACCACCACTTCATTTATCAAAAGCCCATTGGGTGTTCAGCAAGCCTTGTGAGTAAATCCATTGAACCATTGTTGACGTTCTCTAAAAAAACACCCTGTAGACACCTAGCTAGAGACGAAATGCACACAATCACGGAAGACAAGTGGGACCAAGAGGTCTGGGGTGCCGCCAGAGCTGAAGGTACGAACAACAGGGATACAGCAAATTGGAATTTGACCCTGTACTGGGGTCAAGGGGTAAATCTCACTCTGACTGGTCATTGATGATCTACTCCTAATTTTCGTCGCAGGACAAGTGGGTGGCTGACCATACACGAGATGCTCTCATAGACGCACGAGGTAAAAGGTCGCCAGGACAGACCCGTTCACAGGCAGACGACTGGAAGCCGGCGATGAAGTTCGCTGAGAAAGGCATCCCGCACGATTTCTGTACGACGACACGCAACAGCAATACGGTAGCCAGCCAAGTCAAAGTCTGGGTGGATGGAATAATCGAAGCGCATAAGAATGAGATTTCTTAGCCTTAGAGGAAGCAGGGCCTCTGGCAGGCTGAATTCTTCGACTTGGACTAATAGACTTGTTCGACCCATTGGCGTACCGAAAGATTTACCCAAGTATCCGAACGACATTAAATACGTATTTGAGATAGGTACCACAATCAGAATTCGAGTCCCATTGTGATCTACTATCTCCCCCCTACAAATCATCCCGCCCTCGACCAAGGCCAGACTCCGACACTAAACGAGCCACTGAGGCCCCAGCCCGGCATATCGACTGCCGTTCAATTGTTGCTCTCCTCCAAATCTAAGGGCATTCGCTCGATCAATGGTTAGCTTTGCCCGTGGTAGAGAGCGGCCAATACCGGATCTTCTGGGCCATGCACTGGGTACAGTGGAACGCTTCACACGCATCCAATCGTAGTACAACGCAGGATAGAAGATTACCAGAGTCTCAATACGAAGGGGCCTGATTCGATGACAGTACTTCTATTGGGAGTATTCGATTCCAAGAGAGGCCTCTACGGGCACGACTCAGCGTTGTGAAGGGTTCATACAATGCCAACGATGCCAATGATTCCGAGGAAGAGCATGAAACGTAGACAACCCTTAGAAGGGTTCACCCCCCCAATGGTTCATCCTATGGAAACTCTACTGCAATCCATTTCCACGACTACCAACCACCCTACAACCATAGAGACATGCTAAAAACTGTTAGATCTTGCTAATTGTAGTACCGGCTTGCGCAGGAGTAACGTCAATTTGTATGGCATTTACTATGTAGATCTAGGTACCTTATGCGCAAATTGCGGAAATTGCTTGGCGGACCATTGGGGGGTGAACCCTTCTATTTCCTCTGAGGCCTATCCTAACAAGTATTGCTCTGGAATCCAGAAGCCACCGATAGTACCACCTGTCGCAGCCTCATACGGCAGTGATAGCAATTTCCCGTGGGTCGTCTTTGGCTTGTTCACATAATCAACCTTCGATGTGTAAGCAGAAGTCCAAGTTTGGCAGCAATGTTGGGTCTAGAAGGCTGAAAACGTGCACAAAATCGATAGTGGGGCCATACTTCCAGGGTCCGATGGCGTACGCTAATCTCAACCTGGGTTGGCGTGTTGGTGGGGGAAGGGGCATCATTGCGAAATTCTGCAACAAGCAAGTCTTCGCGTTATGACTCAGGTCACAACATATCCCCGTGCCACGGCTCAGGGATACAAGATGTCTGACTGTCTGCAACCGACATCCTCTATCGATATAGAGAGCGTTGGAGAAGGAGTCGGATGCTTTATCAAGGGCTCCACATCCCAATTCTCTGCCCCCAGAAGAAGCAGGTTTGCCCTTCTTCCTCTTCAGCTCAGGCTTGTGACAAGCAATTCAACAATTCCTTGTTGGCTGCCGTCCGGGGTTCTTTCTGACTGTCTCTATCTCTTCTCTGAAGGTCTTAAGCCTTTACTTGATTCTCCTGTTCACCATGTTAGCTGATCGCAGACTGTCAATGGGAGGCCCGTTGACGATTCGAGTCAAGAATCTAGGCCAGAAAGCCAAACCGACCGTTGAGATAACCCTCAATGACGACCAGCAAGAATCCAGCATCCCTTCGTATACATCATTAGATGAGATCAAAGGCGAGGTGACCATCAGCACTTTATCAGATACGAGCTTTGACGACGTCTACATTACCTTCGAAGGTGCAACGAGAACCTTCGTCGAGAAAATTGCAACTACATCTCCAACCAATGGCAGAACAGAAGCTTACCAGAACTTTCTGCGCCTGGTGCAACCCAACGATCCCCAATCGTACCCCGAGCCTCGGGTCTTCGAGGCCGAGAAAACATACAAGTTCCCTTTCCATTTTGTCGTGCCCGACCGCCTCCTTCCGCAGTCCTGCAACCACCCAAAAGAAGATACCTTCCCAGAAGGCGGACATCTCGGCCTCCCGCCAAGTCTTGGGGATCCAATGGTAGCCACCTTTGGGAAGTCGCTCATGGACGACATGGCACCAGATATGGGATCGATAGCATACACCATCAAGTGCAGAATTACAAATGGTCGCGGAACAACAGGGAAGATTCGTATCCTCACTGAGGATTCGAAAAAGCTTCGAGTTGTTCCGGCGGTACAAGAAGAGCCACCTTTGAATGCCGAAGGAGGGCTCAAGGATGACTACAAATTGCGAAAAGAGAAAAGCATAAAGAAAGGATTCTTCAAAAGCAAGCTCGGCCGCTTGGTTATGGAGTCTGTGCAGCCAACCAGTCTACGATTATCTCCAGTTCGCTCCGACCCCGGTAGTCAAGTCACTACAATGGCAAACGTCTATGTACGCTTCGATCCTGCAGATGAAGACTTTCAGCCCCCTCGGCTGAATACTCTGCAAACCAAACTGAAAGTGGCAACGTTCTACGCTTCCGTTCCTCAGCGTGAGATACCTACCAAGAGTAGCGATTTCCACTACAGCAGCATCAAAGGCATCTTTGTAGAGACAGTTAACCTGTCCTCACGCTGCCTTGCCAACCAGAGCTGGTAAGACCTGCACCCAAATTGTTTTCCCTGGAGTTTTGAGACAGATCTCAGGAATATGCCCTTCTTTTCAGCCCTGTCAGCTTACCAATTTTGCTGGCTGGCTCGATGTTACGGCACTTTCTGGGCAAGCTATCACTAACCGATTTTGCCATTGCTTCGAATCTCGGAAGCAACCCCTCCCTCCGAGTCACTTCTTGCTCCGCAAAGATGTCTCATGGCCCTGTCCAATATCTTGAATAGGCAATGCTGACTCCTGATTGTGCGCAGGCAAACCCACAGCCCTAGCTCCCCTACGCTTTGTACACCTACTCGCAGAGACTCTGCCTGGTCAACTATGTCTACGTCCAACAGCAACATTCCGTCTCCCTCCTCCGCCTACAATGGAAAGACTTTTTACACTGCCCGCATTGTAGTTCCCGTCTCCCTTCCCAAAGGTAATGTAGATTTCCAGGTTGTGTGCAATTGAGTCCCAAGAGATGCCTTACGAGTATCCTCGTCTTCTGAGCCCGTTTTGACCGACTACCATTGTTGGGCTGCAACATTATCGTGGAGCATGCCCTCCCATTGAACCCTGTTTTGCTCCCTGTCATTACTTCACATGGGTGATTGAATAATGACTGACCCTGAAATCTGCGCAGGCAACAAAGTCTTCGTGCCTTCCTTTCACAGCTGTCTTATCTCACGTATCTATGCCCTGGATCTCTGCCTTTCACTCAATACGCCCAGCGCGTCCGTCTCAGACCCCACACTCCACATCAAACTTCCCATACAAGTGTCTTCGGAAGGGAGTTCCAGCGCTCAGCCATCTTTCTCAGCAGATGAAGCCAGTGCAATTGCATTCAGAGAGGCAAATGACATTTTCAGCCCTCGTAGTGTGGCGCCTCCGAGCCTGCAGTTCGTCGAGCAAGCGCAACTAGATACGCCGCCAAGCCCGGGCCCAGGGTGGACACACCGTGCGCAGCTGTCCCAGCTTTCTGGGCACCCCATACCCGAATACAGCGTCCGCATGAACGGGGCTCAACAGCGCTTTCAGTCGTTGAGTTTTGAAAACGAGGAGGCTAGTGAGGCTGCCATGGCACCACCGCCTGGGTACTCTGCTTTTGTCGGTGCGCGGAACAGAGTCTCGTCGAATGTGCCTGGCCCGCGGGGTCAGGCGGATACGAGTAATCGAAGTACAAGGCTGGACAGTTTCACTCGATGGGGTTTACAATGATTCGTGAACGACAGCTTAGATCCTTTGCTTTGAAGATTTATCTACTAAATTGCTTTTCGATGATTGGCAGGTTGGTTCTGGCTCTCGATGATACCCACGGCTTCCTGTGCACTTATACGCCCTAATGACTGCAAAGAGATGGGAGATGGTTAGGGCAGGCAGCTTGATCTATGATGGCTTGCAGCTCTTGAATTCGCCGGGCCTCCACAGAAACGAACCCTTCATGTACATATTTCAAGCAATGCGTCAGCACTGTTGCAATGAAACACCCTTTGCATTATCTATCCTATCCTGCGATTCCTCTCTACCTAAGGGTAGATACGAAACATCATACCGCGAGCCGCTCTTCAGAGCCTCATGTTTCGCTGTGGACCCAAACCCACCGCAAGATACCAAGTTTGGCGATTATGCTTTGTCAAGTTGTTCACCTATCCTAGCGCTGTTCATGTCATCAATAGATTTGAATTTAGGTTTTAATAACTGCATTCGAGCAAAAGTATCCTGATCATGCTTGTACCGCCAGTCGAAAAAAAGACCGTTTCTTTGTGCTACACAATGTTTCTGTAAGGTAATTTCGTGGGCCAGGCCTGCCAAGAATCTAGCCTTATAGCGGCTAGCCTGGCCCTAAACCCAGCTCAAGATTTCAACATGCGTGTTCGCTATCAGAGATACAGATCATTTCTAAGATGCAGTCATCTCCGGCTGATTTTCTCTAAGCCCAATCGCCTCCTTCGTTTCTACCCATTGTCTACCCTGTTTGGCACAGATGATCATCCCACTCCCACTTCTGTGGGCTGACTGTTAATAGTGCGTGGGTCATGCGTGAATTTGGCAAGTCGTCTATTCGAGGAAATGTCCACAGGTACGTCTAGGCGGCTTGGCTGTGATAGGCATTGGTCTACAGTCTACCTTTCGGATAAGTGTGCCCGTAAGTGGTCGAGAAGCTTGGATGGCGAAGACGTTGACAATTCCCAATTAGCGACCTTGACCTCGACTTTAGAGGTACCTGGATGGGATCTGGGTAAGATGCCATGATCGGTAACCTCAGGAGTAGTCCAAGCACTGTCGTGGCAATGAATTCCTGGAATGGCACATTCGGTCATGACCGATTCGAAACCTCCAATCTGCTCCGCAGTGTCTGTGCTGAGGCACGTCAATATCGACTTGTCCGTCAGCAGGTCATAGAATATAGCCTCCACCCAGTCATAACACGTCCATGACCTTGTCGTATCCGCCTCAGCGATTGCATGTGCCATCAAGTGCAATCGCAACGCTTGTTCGTTTTTGATCTCTGCTAATTGGAAGAGGGAGAATAGACTATTGGTGTGGCAGCCTCCGTGAGTCGATCGGACGCCCTCTGGTTCGATTATCTTGTTCTCATGTTCGAGCTTGTTTTCGGGAATGAGATCGAGTCTGTGGCTTTTCCAGACGTTGAATCGGATGCCTTCGCGTTTTAGCACTCTGGATTTTGTGCCGAGAATGTAGGCCCAGTGGTATTGCGTATCGTGGTTGTGAGGTGGGCCACGACGGTTGTAGAGCGCGATCCAAAGACAATTTTGCCCGGGAACAGAGGGTTTCTTGCGGACGGTGAGTTTGGCGGCTGTATTGGACATGACGTGTGACGAAATCCAAGGAAAAGAACGTAAGTCAAATTTGGGCAATGTGCTAGTGCCTTGGTTTGGTGATGCAGTACCTAGAATGATTGTCCAGCGACTTGTTGTTAGCAATCATACTTCGTATAAGTATATCGAGAGCGGGTTGTGTCATGTTCTCGGAACACATTATTGGGTGGTGTTGAGGAGCGATATCGAACTGATCGCTCCGGCCGTAAGTGTTGATATCTTCCGATCTCGCTCGTTCTTCGAGAACTGCAAGGGATCATGAGCCATATGAGCTTTTGCTCTACACAGCAAGGCCGTGCTTCTCGCTTTGGAGAAATATCACGGCCAGAATAACACGATCCGAGGCTCCGACAGAAGCCCAATCAAAGGACCATTCCGTGCTTTTGTCTTGAAGCCAAAGAGCTTCAAAATTCGTACGCTGTGCATTCGGCAATCTTAAGGTACGATAGCGTTTATGGGAGAATGGTGCACATTGTCTGTCAAAACAAAAGCGTAAAACTACAGGTCAGAATCTGATTGGTTTAGTCACTTCTGTTGGAAGATCACGAGATGACAGATTTCGGTATGGAACCCCCTATATCATTATTCAGATGTAAATCAGGACCACTTTCCTTTCCTATGCCTCGAGCGCTTCTCTCATCCTTCACATTGTCAATATAGTGTTTCCAAGCCATTGTATTTCCTCGACAATATTGCTATTAAATCTGAGGGCGAGAAGGACTATCTTTTACTGGTTGCTTACTACCAGTCTTCCCTGAGCTCCTACTGATAATGTCCAATGTCGGAAATTGGCCGAGGCTGTAGTTGGATTTCCCGGCAAATTCCACACAGGCCTGCTCGATATACTCCCATTCGGGGAGATGCTTACAGCATTTCCCATCTTTCCTCAAGTCCGTCACCATCTCTCGGATCCACGTCAAGTGAGTCCTTGGCTCTTCAGAAGCAGTACTGGAAATCTTCGAAATTAGCAAAATTCCGGCCAGTCTATTTCGATCCATGACTTTCCCGATCAGGATTCGCGCGATTATATGATCGTGTGGACGCAAAAGAACCTTGTCGTTTTCAACTTTCCAGATTATCTGGGAAGAAGAACCATCGATTGATGTTCGACGCATTAGCCAGCGTTCCGCCTCAGTGTCTCCAAATTCCTCCTTTGGAGCGATGAGGAGCGCCCATTGGTATTCTTTGCTCTCCGGGGGTATGCCTCCTGTATCGTAGGAGAGACCACCGAATGGGCCAGCAAGATCGTAGAGCGCGATGAAGAGACGATCTTTATTCTTGCGTAACAAGGAGTCCATAGTGGCAAGCTTCACGGAGGATGTCGAGACGAACGTGGGCGAGTCTTCCCTGTGGATTGGATGATGCTTCTTTGTCGGTTGCTACCACATGTTCAGACCGCAATGTATCCGTACCGCGCTCGCTTTATATAATCTGGTCGGGTACGCAACGAGATCTAGCTGTAAAGGACGATATCTGCCGACGATATGTTCCTCCAATGTCCCGGACATTGGCCTTGATGTTGTGGCATATCCAAACCAGCGGCGATGAGTTTCGGGTAGGCCTTGGGGAACATTCGAGGGGCGAAGGACACTCTCTCCTGCTACGCTCTTCGTTGTCATTTTGGGACGGTCAAAGAGCGATAACCCATTCTCGTACAGACTGACGGCTCGCCGTGCAAGTTTATAGATCATGCTAGATAACTTACTCTAGTAATATAAGTTTCTACTATCTTATTTCTTTTAATTAGAGTAATAAGTATCCTTCATAAATATAGCCTTAGGATTAAATCTAATGACAGAAGATAAATAAGTCCAATATAAACTATTATATAGATTTCCCTAAGAAATTGCGGGGGAAAAATTGCATGTTTAGGGTGACACATCTTCCATCTTCCATTCGACCATCCACTTGCTTTTTAAGCCTCATCAATTCACGCTTGATGTCCGTTGTTTCCTCCTCTTTTGTCAAAACCTTCGGATACCTCATTGTGAATCTTGGCTTCAGCTCCAAAGTTTCAAAGTATACTACCCATGAGCTCAGTATGAAGAAAGCATTGTCCTCAGATGCCGTCATCCCAAGCGAAGAATTCTTTAATCAGGTTGGCATACAGTACGAGGAAGCATTTGGCCACGATGCAGGACTTCAAAGGATCGTTCAACATTTCCTCAAGCTACTTCCAGGGGACGCTCAAGTCCTAGATTGCGGGTGTGGCACCGGCAAACCTGTGGCCGAAATGATTGCCCAAAGCGGGCGTGTAGTGAACGATATCGACCTCTCGCAAACGATGGTCGAGCTTAGTAGCAAGCAAGTTCCGACCGGATCTTTCACGAGAGCAAACATGCTACACTACACTCCAGCGGATCATCCGACCGGCGTAATTGCAATGCTATCACTGTTTGCGCTCACACGCCAGGAAATCAGTTTGATGGCACACAAGTGGTTTCAGTGGCTTCAACCGAATGGATATCTACTCATTGGTGTCATTGGCGCCGAGGATTGCGAAACGGCTCCCGAGATGTACGACTCGGACGGTCAATGTGCTACGGGGGTTCCATTCACATTCATGAACCATAAAGTCTCGGTGACTTTGTTTACGAAGGCAGGCTGGAACGCCTTGTTAAAGCAGGCCGGGTTTGAAATCATCCACACGGAAACAGACATTTATACACCCCCGCCAGCGACGGTCTGCGATGATGAGCCCCATTACTTCGTTATCGCTCGAAAGTCGTCCAGCATCTAGCTATAGCAATCGCGGAGAAGGGCAGACTCCATCGAAATCGATGGACCAAAGAGGCGGTCGCCATGTACTCATTCTCTGTGAGATCAAGAACAAAGCCGCTCGACCTAGATGAATTTATACGATATTGAGCTTCATTATGTCCAACGGCAGCTTTTGGGGGGCATTTCACTGATCTATTGTAATTGCTGTTCTTCGACAAAAGCCATTTGTCCGTCGAAATACAACATAGGTATCCCTCGACGGCTTCTTATCAAATTTGGTCTCAGGATTAATCATCCGCACCAACCCCTTCGAATTTGAAGACGAGCCGATCCCCGGTCTTCCAGCGACCCAATTCCCATAACCGTTGACTCCCTCGCTCTCAACGACGGTGATAGTGAAATTTCTATACATTACAGCGACTGCGTAACGAATCACTGCCGAAACGTCAACTCCACTCATGCTTTTTGGTGCAAGCAGCTATGCTCGACGAATATGGTATAGCACGTACTTCCCCTGGGCAATCTGTCACCAAGACATATCCTACTCCCGCTGGCAAATGCCCAGAACCACCTTTCCTGCTCTGTTCGATCGGCTCTATCGCCAAGCCATCGCTCAGGCCGCCATTCCTCCGGCTTTGGGAATACATCTTCATTCCGGTGAAGAGACCGAGCACAGCTACTGATCCGCACCCCTCCTGGAATGTTCTCATACTGTCTTGTAGTAGTTTTCTAATCGTTCGGTGTCACTCTTGGAGCTGGCGTGGGGAGCGTACCACGTAAGCGAAGCGATTCCTTGACCACGGCATTGAGTAGATTGGGTGAATCAAGTTCTTTGGGACAAATTTTAGAACAGCACAATAGTAGGACATGAAAACTTCTTTTTGTTATTGCTGTAAGGATCCATCGATATTTAGCTAATGCTAACGCTAGCAAAAGAGAAGTGAACCTTCTCCGATACGCCAGGAAATGCTATCAACCCATCTTCAACGCCCCGTGTGTCCAGACGCCATGATGAATAACGATTAGTCAGCTTTGATAGCCCTTTTCTAGACGTTAGCCACAGTCCGAACATTATTGGGAAGAGTGTACATACCCATAGATCCTCCTTACGAACGCATAAGCCGTCAGGAATGCCACCGTTCCCATCAGCAGCCCATACACAGCGCACGCCATCAGACTATAACTGAAGAACAGCAATCCACTGACGAACCCCTGTATGTGTAGCTTGAACCAGTAGAACCATGAGCAATAGATGAAGATCCAGAAGGCGGAGCCAGACCCGATGAAGAAGGACTGCCACCACCAGTGATAGTTTTCTGCACACAGCTGTACATACGTCGCCACAATGGTGACTTCAACGACGGCCACTAGGCTCAGAAGGCTGACAACGCTGAGGAATCCAAAGACGTAGTAGTATCCACTCTTGTCTTGCCATATGCTTTGGAATATGAACAGAAGTTCAATGAAGAGGACTGCGAACGGGACCAAGCCAGCAAGGAGGACGGTGTAGATACTTCTCGTGTACCATGCCTGCTCGGGTATTTGGCGCGCCATGCTGTGTGTCTTGGTAGGGTGTTCGTAGGGGGCGCTATGACGGAAGCCATACCAGCTACCGCAGTAGACTAGCGGCAATTGGATGAGGAGCCATAAAGCCAAGAGGCCAATAAGAGTGCCAAAAGGCAGAGCCGTACTTGATGCTTGGGCCCAGACGAAGAGATTGAGTATGAAAATCGTGGAGAAGAGGAGGCCCGGAAAGAGGAGAGCGGTCTTGAGAGTGTTTTGTCGCCAATCCTTCCCATTGAAGGTTTTGTAGACGCGACTGGAAAAATAGCCGGAGAAAAGCCCTGCGAAGACAAAAAGGCCCATGCCCACGCTTACGAACCCACCTCGAAAGCTAGGGTTGAGGACGCCAAGCGTGCTGAGGACGAGTAGCCCTGTGGCCATGAAGATGAGTTGGGTGCCTGAGCCGACGATAGGAGCGAGGAAAGTGGCATGTGGTGGGGCGCGGAAGACGTCGCCATGGAGAAGCTTCCAGCCTGTGATATCCTCGACAAATTCCTCGTCAGAAGAAGAGTCGTCAACCTGGTCAGCATCGCTTTTCTGGTCCAATAAACCATTGGACTTCTCTCGTGGTGATCTATCTCCAGTCCTCAACTTCTTCGGCTTTATCTTGTTGAGCTTGCCGTCTTCCAAACCTTCGTCTTTGGAATTTCTTCTCCCGTCCCCAAGGATAGTCTTGGCTATAATCATCACTACCACCGTCGCCAGAAAGCCGCATATCACCACAGAATTGACGATTGCAAGCCAATGGATGCCAGTACTCTGCTCTTGATTGTTAAAGTACAAATCCCACCTTCTCGACCATTCGACCCTCTCATCCTCGCGATAGTAGACCGAATAGCTATAAGGTATTGTCACCGTAGTCCCATCATCATTATCATCGTCCGCGGGTAGATATGATGAGTGTGGATATTGGCTTGCAAGCTGGGTGTTGTTGTGCGCAACGAAAAGTTCCATGCCATCATTGTCGCCATGAAGCTCCTGAGGACAGCCATTTCTATCCCTGCGACCAGCCTGGATACTCTTGGTGTATACCTCGAATCCGACAATGACTTTGCCGCCGTGTCTGCCAGTCCGTCCTGGTGCTTTCCGCCACCTAATCACAAAAGTATGATGGTTGTTGATGAAGTAACGAGGTTTACCAGTGATTGGTGAAAAATCCTTGTATCCCATCTTGAAGCCTGCTGCGTAATATCTGTGGGTCTTGTCGACTGTCACAAAGCTTGTTGCCCCTGGCAGGTTGTCCACGATCCACTCTGCGACGTATCCGTCTTCAACGAGCTGCTGGGCGCGCTGGATACCTTTTCGGTCAGTCGTGTGACTGCACAGATATTGACACTCTACGTCCTGTCCCATCGCCAGATCGTAGTCCGAAGTCATGATCCTGTCTCCTCGGAGCACCTCTCCCAGATTGAGGTGGACATTTCGCCCGCTAGCGCGCCCAGCATGTTTCCGACCCGTTGGAGGGCATACGAATGGAAGGTCATAGTATGCATGTTGTAGTTGTGTGTTATCTGAATAGACTTTGTTGACGTGCAATGGAATAGCTTCGTTGTCAACGTAGCTCCTGATTGACCATCCTATAAGTGAAAGGTCAGGATCCGCATATATTCGAGAAAGGTACGGTCCGACCAGTGGGTCGCAGACTCACCGGGTATATAGAACGCCTCGACAGAGCCGACTGCACCAAGGAGGGCGATGAGCTTGTGAAGCATTATCCGAAAATCTGCACGCATTGCTTGCTTCCAGCGACAGTGACAATGGTCAGGAATGGGAGGTGTCGATGCATAGGGAGAAAGTCAAGACTATTATCTTTCTTCCCTATAACACCGTATACTTTCTAGTCGCTCTTGTTCCTGTATGGTACCCCCTCCCTACGTGCTTCAGCAAGAGATCACTTGTGGTAGGGACTCGCTACGGGGGTAAGCGATTATAATGTGGGATCCTGAACGAGTGGAAGTGGCGCAGAGTGCCGACGTGTCCAGCGAGCGTAAATGGGTTGCCTGGAATGGAGTATTAGTGAAGAGAAAGCATAGTGAGGTGCTGAGGACTCGTCGTCTTCGGCCAATGCAGATCTCCTACCCCAGTCGAGATAGCAGATTGCCCGAAGGGACTAGTGCTACTCTAGTGGCGAGATACGGATTTTAAAACTTTGATCGCCAACGACCCGGATATGTAACGCTTCACCCTCTTTTTTCCTTTTCCCTCTCTCGCAGTACTCTATGTGTCTGGAATACTCTACGGGCTAGGAATATCAAATGACCACACTACTAATCGCCGTCATCAGTGAACAATCAAACGAGTAGGGCAATTAGTTTGGATGGTGCTATGGTGTGGTCAGAGCGTCCTCGGCTACGGCACTACGCATGTCAACATCCAAATTCGGACAACGATCGAGGAATATATGATTTGACCCATAATGTAGATTTGGGATTGGTTAACACAAGCCTCAAAGGATGGCTCCAATGAATTCCCGTACGTTCTTGCTCCAATGAACAACGAAGCGTATATCAAGTACATTGTTCTACCTTGGTGCCCATTGTCTTCCTTCACCTTGCCATTGTTCTCTCTCAAAGACTTCCTCTCAAGACTCTCATCGTGCTCACAGCTCGGTTTGAGCACAACTTCCATATAAGCCGTTCCTCTATCCCATCTTATCAAGTTCTGCAGCCATCAACCACAGAGGTAAGAGAAGTTGATTGATCACTTACTTTTCTTACCGATCCAGGTAGGTGCTCCAACCCTCCTATATAAGACAGAAAAGTATAGTCAACAGCAATGGCTTCAAACGAATGTTGCAACGTCCGAAGACTGGCGCGAAGTTTCACACCCATGACACCAAACCACCATCCGCTCCTGGACCCAGAGTTTCCAGAGGAAGATATCTCGCTTGTCCCTTCAGCACTTGCGCCAAGAGGTCAGTTGAATTGGGAATTACCGAAGAAGGCAAAAGCCAACCTCCACATCATGCTAAAGCTGAGCAATAATGCTGATGAGCTCCTTGATGAATTTCATCACACACTACCACAGATTGATGAAGCTATCAATGACTGGGTTGAGATGAAAGGCGCAAGTCCCACAAAGATAGGTGAAGAGCAATTGCGAGCTCGATCTTTTCTAGGTTACCGTAACGATAAAGAAGGGACTGTGCTAAAGGGAAGCAACGACGATTATATCTTCAATATGGCAAAAAACCTCGACAATCCCGGCCGCGCGGACGTGATCTACCTGACAGAAGGAGTAGAAGACTCCGACTCGGTTGAAAAGGGAGACAACCTCATCGCAGACAATATCAGAGGCATGGATTGGCTGGATTTTGACGGTTCTTATTTGCATCTGCAGGAGGCGAAGGATCCAGTAGAGCCTAAGCCGGCTATCCCCGAAGCACTCCACATCCAAAAGGCTGATGGGACACGAAGGAACAGTATGCCGCTCAATCTGCGAGTACCCGGATGGGAGTCCGACCAAGACCACATACTTACGCCAACGGTCTACAGTCCTGCAGTCAGTACTGATGCCGGCGAGTTGCGAACGCAGACCGGGCCTTTCAATAAATTTTGGTGCCAGCATGCAGCTCCTCACGAAAGACCAGGCTCACTGAGATACCCCTCAACGTAGAAATATCCTCATTGGGTTCTAGCACGGGTGGTCGAGTGTTGGTATCCTCACTTTAGAGGTACTCGAACAGGAAATTACAACCCAATACGGTGAGTCTGATTCAATATTCACGTGGGACAGGGTCGAGATGGCAAACCAGGATAGAACTTAATATATTCATTGACTTTCCTTCCGATTGATCAACTACCTTTTGTGGATTTTAAAGCCTGGATGAGTGATGTCCACAATTTCAAATGTTTTGAGTAATAGAATGATCAAGAAATCAGCTGATTCCGACACAAGACAAAGACAAGTCTTGGGTTCGTGTCAGCAAATAGTAAGGTAAAGAACGAGGCGAAAGTCAATATGTATTTTTCCTGCTAGTACACGAAGAATTTCTTAAGCTTGAACCTGATCGGTATATTTCGCCAAGCACGTCTTCTCACGTCTTTTGGACTGACATGCCTCGTAAGCTTAGTGTGGAAAGAGCCTCCGTGGAAAGATAGCAATTTCGAACGTTGTCCTCTCCTCTCTGAGACAGGGGATTCGAAACCAACAAGCAAAAGGTTGGTGCTGGTTGTCTTATGATTAAAACGTTGGAAAAGGAGGATGATGCTACGGAATACTGTGCCATTGTTTGAAGTGAAGACGAAACAATCTGGATGGTGTTGGTGACTTTGCATTGCCCCAGGATCCCCCTAACCGTTCTAGGCAAGGTCTGATGAGGCTCGGGAAGGATTCGCAAATAGATCGGGCTAGCAGCTAGCAGCTCGTGGCGAAAAGTTCTCAACCTCGTGCGCAGCGCAGCGACCACGAGCACCAGAGCCACTCCGTCTTGGCTGTGAACGCCATTACGCCCGAAAGACACAGTCTTTGCGACAATGCACGTCTGGGTGGTGAATCCACGATCCTACCGTTTCAACGCTTCCTAAGGCAATGGACCAATCTGGTGTGACGGTGCTGCTAAGCAATATTGTTGTACTTGCTACATGACTAACAAGGCAACGCCATCCAACACCGCTACGCAGATTACAGAGCTGACACCGTGTGTCTTGGGTCCCCACCGTGGCTCGTATGCTCATGATTACCTGTCGCATTCGGCCGGCCACATCAGCCGTACGATTTGCGACTGACCCACTGTCCGTATTGCGCAGCCTTCGAACTACTGAGATAGGAATATGAACCATGGCCCCGATAATCCTGACTCAAATCTCTCTTATGTTGCAACAGTATAAGTAAACGTGCTGTCTCTATCTTTCCTTTCTCTATCAACAGCAGCATTGACATCTCTTATATTTCCTTTCCTCTTTACTATTGACCAGGTACACTCGTTTGTCCTCGGAATACTCAGTCACTTCAACTTCAACCTCAACTTTCTAAATCGTTATCTCTAATCTAGCGTTGTCGACATGCGTTCCTCAGCAATCATCACAGCAACCCTTGCAGGTGCGGTCTTCGCTTGGCCTTGGGAACGGAGAGATTATGGCATTCAATCCACTCCAGAAGCTCTTCCTTCGACCGGTCTGCCCCTACCCTCGAGTCTTGCTCCTATATCTGGGAGCTCCGGAAGTGCGTCAACTCCTTACTATAGCACTAGCTCCGGCGCCATCTACCCAACTGGTAGCGCTTCTAGCGGAAGTGGACTGAGCTATACCAGCACTGGAGGCATACTTCCACCGGACAGTACAAGTGTAGGACCTGGCAGTGGGGTCTTCCCTCCAGGTTCTACAAGCACTGGCTCTGACGTTATCTACCCGACTGGTAGCGCTTCTAGCGGAAGTGGACTGAGCTATACCGGCACTGGAGGCATATTTCCATCAAGCGGTACAGATGTAGGAACTGGCAGTGGGGTCTTCCCTCCAGGGTCTACGAGGACTGGCTCTGACGCTATCTACCCGACTGGTAGCGCTTCTAGCGGAAGTGGACTGAGCTATACCAGCACTGGAAGCATACTTCCATCAGGCAATTCAGATGTATCACCTGGCAGCGGTATCTTTCCTCCTGGTCCTACAGGGACTGGCCCAGCAGGTACTGGCACAGGAGGTGGATCAGAGGGATCTCCATCCACGGGCATCCCTCCACCATCGACTACGACATTCACGAGCGACGTCTCTTCAACGATTACAACTTTTACTACAGGCGTGACGACCATCACTGATATAATTAGTAGGTTGCTCCAATCTAGTGTCTCCATATACTGACATTTCACAGCATCGTACGTCCCCTGCTCCAGCCCCATCGCAATGAAAGGCACGAGCACCGTGTACACGAGCTCAGTGACCATCTCATATATCACTACAACCATCACGCCGACCACCACTCAATATCAAGTTATATGCCCATCTACATCAGGAGATTCAAGTTCCCAAACAGCAGGTGGATCAGGAAGCGGCAGCGGTAGCGTTACAGGCTCAGGCAGTGGTACAGGGAGCGGCTCTGGCTCTGGCTCTGGCTCTGGCTCTGGCTCAGGCTCAGGCTCAGGCTCAGGTTCGGGCTCGGGATCAGGTTCGGGCTCGGGATCAGGTTCGGGATCAGGATCAGGTTCGGGCTCAGGCTCGGGCTCAGGTTCGGGCTCTGGCTCTGGCTCAGACTCTGGCTCGGGCTCGGGCTCAGGCTCAGGCTCAGGCTCAGGTTCAGGTTCAGGTTCAGGTTCAGGATCAGGTTCGGGCTCAGGCTCGGGATCAGGTTCGGGCTCGGGATCTGGCTCAGGCAGTGGTACAGGGAGCGGCTCTGGCTCTGGCTCTGGCTCAGGCACAAGCTCAAGCGACAACGGTGTCAGCGGTGTTGGTGGCTCTTGCCCACCAGCCTCAACCTCGACCGTCAGCGTCTATTACACCGTCACCGTCACAGCTGGTGGATCTGGGAGCGTACCTACAGGCTCGGGATCTAACTCAGGCTCAGGCTCGGGCTCAGGCTCAGGCTCAGGCTCAGGCTCTGGCTCGGGATCAGGGCCATTCTCATACCCTTCAAGCTCAGTGCCATTCCCAAGCAGCGGATCGGATGGCTCACCCACTTACCCAACCGGCACCGGTGCTAGCGGCAGCTTTCCATCAGCCACCAGCATCCCAGGCCAAACCGGAACAGGAACGGGCAGCTTTCCCGCCCCAACTGGTATGATGAGGCACCGGAGATGAGCACGACATGTGTGTGTGTGTGATGGATTTTGAAATATCTGCATAGCAATTGGCGTTTCTTTTGGTGGTGTGATGGTTTTTTTATATAGCGACGATCATTCTAATTTATAGACACTCAATACAAGCGTTTCCCATCTATCTACAAACGCATTTCTGCAACCTCTGTGAGGTTCGTGTGTAAGAATTCTCAGTCTCAACCCTCTTCCATTCCCAAAGAAATCTCTATGTGAGACCCCTGAATTTCATCACAGCTCTCCACAACCTTTACATCCATACATCCATACCCCAAACCCATACCTACCCTCCCACCCCCAACCAAACCCCAAAGAACACATACTCCCACTCCCCTCAACCTCCCACTCAACCAACCCAAACCAGACTGCACTGCACCGCCACCATCAGCATCCTCCACTGCGTGAAACACCCATGCCATACGCCATCTCAGCCACCTCCCTCAAACCTGAAACCTCGACCCAAAACATAACAGAAACAGGGCTGAGCAGGCAAAGCCTCTATCCTTCCCACTCCCATCATGGGGGTTTGAAACGCGATAGCCATATGTGTATATGTGTGTATGTGTATATGTATGTGTGTGTGTGTGTGTGGGTGTGGGAAGTTGGTGTGTGTGATGGGATGGGATGGAAGGAGCCCTGTGAACATCTCCTGCTCGTCACAAAGCCCCCGGCAAGAGTGCGAATGTGGTGAGGTAGGGCTGTAGTAGGTTGTTTTTTTTAGTTATTGGGGTGGGTTGTGGTATTATGGTGGGTAAGGGGGGAAGGGGGAAGGGGGAAGGGGGAGATGGGGATGG
>JAABUW010003682.1_pt1 | contig 21612 bp, 25 predicted proteins | sample 5560081 | NCBI WGS metagenome assembly JAABUW01 (sample SAMN10711882, study PRJNA513363) | rock metagenome | isolation source: Antarctica rocks | place: Antarctica: Victoria Land, Knobhead sud
TCAGCTACCTCCTCGACTTCTAACCCGAAGTCGGCCTCACCATCCTCGATATGGCGCAGGATATACTCTATAGTCACATACACCCCAAAACGATGCCGACACGACCCAGAACACCCTCATGGCTTTTCAATGTCATTAAATCTTTTGTTTGGGTTTGCAGCAGCATTTACTGGCAAGTCTATTGATACTCCCCCTCTGATGTTGAAAGGTATCTAACACTACAGAAAACAGTTGCAAACCTCTACTACAACCATCCGATCCTAAATAAATTAGCAGACGATTTTCATGTCTCGCAGGAGCGGGTTAGCTTGATCCCTACGCTGGCGCAGGCCGGGTATGCTGGGGGCTTGTTATTCCTGTGCCCGCTTGGAGATATTTTCTATAGGAGGGCTTTTGTGTTGGGTTTGGTTTGGTTTACGGCTACGGTGTGGTGCGTACACAATCGATGCCGAATTCGAAAAGTCTCTGGTCGAGGGGAAGCTGATCTTTCTTTAGGGTCGGTCTGTGCATCACGAATTCCTTTTCCGTGTTCTGTTTTCTTACCTTCATCACGTCTCTTACTACGGTGACTCCGCAAATAAGTGCGCAAACCCCGGCCCAAGCTTTTTCTCTTCTCCAAGTGACAACTCGCAGTGCTGCCACTGGTCGGCGATCTTGCACCACCCCACCGTCGCGCCACCGCTCTCTCAATCGTCGTCTCCGGTCTTCTCCTGGGCATCCTTATCGCACGAGTTCTTTCCGGCGTAGTAACCCAGTACACCAACTGGCGCAACATTTACTGGCTGAGTTTCGGCCTCCAACATCTGATTCTGATCCTGTTATGGTTTTTTATGCCAGACTATCCCTCCACGAACCCGGGTGGTCTGAATTATTTCAAGATGCTCTGGAGCATCATCACTATGCTTTGGCATCATCCGGTTCTGGTGCAGGCATGTCTTGTAGGCCTTTGCACGTCCACCGTGTTTACATCTTTTTGGACGACTCTCACGTTCCTCCTCTCTTCGCCGCCGTACAACTATTCAACTCTAGTCATCGGCCTTTTCGCCCTCATCGGAATCCTAAGCATGTGCTTCGGACCTATTTACTCCCGCTTCGTCATCGATAAATTCGTGCCTCTCTTCTCCGTCATCCTCGGCGAGCTCATGTGCCTCACGGGCGTCGCTATCGGTACCTACACAGGCACCTTCACCGTCGCCGGCCCCGTCATCCAAGCCTTCTTCATCGATCTCGGGCTGCAGACTGCGCAAATCGCAAACAGATCCGCCATCTACGCCATCGCGCCAAAAGCGAGGAACAGGGTCAATACCGCATTCATGCTCAGTGTCTTCGTCGGACAACTAGTCGGTACTGCCGCAGGAAACTCGTTGTATGCACGAGGGGGATGGGTCAGATCTGGGAGTGCTAGTGTTGGGTTTATTGGTGCAGCGTTGGCGCTCTGTCTTGCCCGTGGACCGTGGCAGAAGGGGTGGTTGGGGTGGAGCGAGGGTTGGGGATTGAGGAGGAGGGATTTGACGCCGCATGGTAGGGATGAAGAGAAGGTTGATGGAGCGGTGGGCGGGAGAGCGGCAGCTGAGGACAAGGAGACTTCGGAGGAAAAGGTCGCGGATGAAATGGCTGCGGAGGCTGTCCAGGGGAATGAGCGGGGAGAGAGTATAGGAGAAAGCCGCAAGAGTTAATCTTGTGTGGTCCTAACCACCCCTCTCAACCTCGCTTCTCCACACTTCCAGCCCGGCCCCCTCTCCATCTCATCTTCCTTTTCGAACCCTCGTCTTCACCCACACTTCGCCCTCTACCCCACTGACAATGCCATCCACCGTCTACCCTCTTCATGCCTCGTCCCCACCCCCATCATCTCATCATCCCAATCCTTTTCCTCATTCATCATCCCTCTCAATCCCACATACAAAAACCTCCCCCTTGCCAACGCCCTTTCCAACCCTTTCACTTCTTGAGAGTCTTCGCCACACACACGCATACACAACCCACATATATAAACACATATAAACACATCATCTCGATATTAAAGAATATCTAAAAAAAAATGAAACTATTGAAAAGCAGAGATTTAATACCTGATTTCGATATAACAAAAAAATATTGCGTCAGAAGGGAAGAAAAGATAAAATTGAAGAATAAGATTCTCCAAGTGGAAAAAAAACCGAGGGATTTTTTTATTAATAAAAGTGAAGAAAAAGGAAAAGAACGACGCAAAAAAAAGACAACATAAAGAAAACTCTAGACCCACACCCATCTACTGTACTACAAACATATTCTCTCCACAAACCAAAAACACTCAAAACCAAGCTGACTGACAGGAAAGAAGTCAAATGATTAACTGGAATATGAGAGTTACAACGAAGATGAAAGAAGAGTAGAGAAGAATGGGGTTCGAAAGAAGAGAAGAGGGGGGGGATGGGGATGAGGGACGAGGGGAGAGGGGGAAGATAAGACAGGATTGAAGATGTGGGAACGAAGTTTGACTGAAGTGATATTGTAGTATCAATACCCCATCAATCTCTCCCCTCCCCCTTTACCCCATCCACCTCCCACCCCACCCACCTCCACCTCCACCTCCCACCACCCCCTTCACCTTCACCTTCCCCTCCTCCCCTTCACCCCATCAATCTCCCGCCCCGCCTCCCCCAAAACTCCCCACCACCTCCACCACCACCTCCTTCTCAATCCACTACATCCTCATACTCATGTCTTGGTTCCACACGCAAGAAGGAAAAAAGAAAAGGGTTTTTTAGGTCGAGGATGAGGTTGTGTTTGCAGGGCTGGGAGGGGCGGTAAGGGGAGAGGTGGTTGTATGCTTTTTGAATGTTTCATTAGGTGGATGTGGATGCGGTTGTGGTAATGGTACAACAACGTCTCACAGCCGGTTCAGCTGAAACGTATAGTATACGCTGCGTAAGCTCTGTACTAGCATTATCACTGTGCACACTCTACCTATATCGGTGTTCTATATGCACACATATCTCTGCGCTTGCGGTGCAGGCATATATACCCTCTTGCCCTTTTCCGCGTCCGTCTCTATCCAGCCCGCTAGCATTCAGCCATAACGCACCATCGTGAAGTGCCAATCCCCGGTTTCCAAAAGTACAGCACCAAAGTTCGCTCCTACCCTTCCCACCGCTCATAAATACTCGTCATCCATCAAACTCAAATCCGGCCCCCAAACCGGTCTTGGAATCCTCGCATCCCTGCTAACCGGCACTGCCGCTCCGCCCATCCCCATCCCTCCACCCGCGGCGTCGCCCTCATCTCCAAGCACAAAACCCACAAGGTACCCTATGAAGCTTGCTATGATTTTGGTAAGGAGTTTCAAGATGGCGAGAAAGGGGTAGACAATCGTGCCAAGTGGGGTTTTGCGATAAAGGACTTTGAAGAGAACGAAAGGGGGTTCGGGGGCATCGATGTCAACGCCATAGTCAACCATGGTGGTGGCGTAGAGGGGATGACAGTATTTATCACTGCCCAATAACGCAATCAGCGACCTTGGTCTCTCTGCTTCCCGAGGTTTACGGGAAGATGTGGGTGGGGGAGAATTACAAAGGGAAAGCGTACCAAGCCCACTCCTCCCCAAGCCACCAGGCCCAACCCACCAGAGTCACCAGGCCCAACCACGTCAGCCTGGGCCGCCAATCGCCCCTTTCCCACCGCCAAAGTCTCGGAATCGGAATCCTTACGGTCGTAAGATCAAAGCCTGGTTCCCACGTCGCGGGACGGCCTGGGCATCCGCAGCGGTCGCAGGGCCAGATGAAGTCGTGGAATTCGCCGGCTTCGTTGCATTCGTTGTTTTGATTGGTAGCGACAGTGAGGGATTTTGATTTTTGGGTGGTTGAGAGGGATGGCGATGAGAGGGAACGGGAGAGGGAGGCAAGGGAGCGTTTGGTGGAGCGGAGGGAGGGCAGGATGGTGTTGAGGCGGGTGGTGAGTTGGGTGTAGGTCTTGAGGTCTGATAGGCTGGTTATTCTTTTGGCGTTATGAAGGGATTCGTCGTTGTCGTCATCGTCGTTGTTGTTTTCCTCTTCTTCTCCAGGAGGGGTGGTAGTAGTAGAAGGGGCGAGGATAGCGGAGAAGTTGGTATCATTTTCCATGATTTCTTCAAGGGATTGGATGGTTGAGTCGCCGAGGTGGAGGGTAGGGTCTTCTTCCGAATCTGAATCGGCGGATGATGTTGCGGGTTTGGGATTTCCAGAGTTCGACTTTGCGTCTGAGATGATGGCTTCAAGGGCGGATTTATGGAGAAGGGGCCTTGAGTCTTTGAGGGGTTGCTGGTCACGAGATTTGGAACCAGGAGAAGTGGGATTTAGTTTGCGAATTAAATCAGTAGTAGCCAACTTTCGGATATCATCGTCAAGATTCATCGTTAGCTCTTTTGCTTCATCCAGATCGGATGGTGTGGGCATTGGAGGTCCTCTGCCGCCTGTTGGGAGTGGTGTATCAACCCAAGCCCCAGTGACGAGTGGCGTCTTGAGAATAATAGAGGGAATTGATAGTCCAGGTGTGTCTTCTCCCTTATCAACCCATGCGCCCGTGACGACTGGGGTCTTGAGGTCTACAGCTGACCTTGTAATCACTGGCGTCATCTGAATCTCCTTTCTAGTGTCCTGGTCAGATTGAGGACTATCAGGTCTCCCGCCCTTCTGGTCGTTACTCGCATGGCCTGGCGGCTGGCTGATGTTTTCCTTCCTAATCTTAGATGCAGATCGTGAAAGTGTTTTTTCCGTTGCTGGGCTAGGACTTGCACTTGACGCTCTTGCGAGGTTTTTGAGTAGACTATGAGAATCTCGCCGCTCGTGGCTTGGTCGCCGAGAAGATCGCAGGCTTTGCTTCTCCTGGTCTGTTTCCCGAGGACTACTCTTGTAGACCACTACTGGTGTATCTGGAATAGGGTCACCTTCTTCGACTGGCGCTGGGTCTAATCTCTGAAAACTCTTGCCGTTGATTGCGTGGTTCGAATGGGAATTCACAGAAGACCGTCGCCTTTGCGGGGTTCCATTGACCTCACCATTCACACGATGCTGAAAATCTTCAGAAGAGGAGCTAGGTTTTCTCCGTCGTAAAGGCTCTTCCGATGTCTTCTCTCGCAGTTCATCCAATCGGTTTGTCGTTACAGCCCTTTTTTCCAGACTCTCCATTTCTCTTTCTCGAACGCGGTCAAGCGAAATGTTTCGAATCTGAATCGGCGGACTCTCAGAAACTTGCAGAAATCGTCCCGTGAACTCATCGTCGTTAATCTCCCAGTCCTGGAGTTTATCAATCGTGCTTTCGGGTTTTCTCGCATTTGTCGGAGTTGAGCCACGAGACGATGCTGTTGGCTGCGACGATCTATCCTCGCCAGCCGGAAGAGGTGTTTCAGCTGCAGCCTTGATCCACTCATCTATAGGTTCCTCCCACTCTCGCCTTGAAGTTTCAGCTACGACTGGGCTCTCAATCTTCGTTTTCGGCACGTCTCCCGTATACCTCCCACTCTTACTGTTGATTCGACTGAGCCAGTCTCTGCTAGGCCTTGCTTTTCGAGCCCAATCTTTTGGAACATTGAGAGACGGGTCGGATCCTCTGCTGCTTACACTCCCTCCAAACGCACTTCCCAGGGACTCGTTGCTTTCATTACGCCGCCGCAGGTTCTCCACAGTGAGACCCACCTTTTCACCTATACGCGCTTTCCTAAACATCTGCCCTTGCAGCACTCCGTGCAACCTTTGGGCATCCTTGGCGTATTGCGATTCTACTCTCCCAGCTGATCCATCCCGTAAGCTGTCTAGGCTCGACAGGACTGATGTAGTATCCGAATGTAATGTCATATCATCCCCCGTCTGCTCTTCTACTAGCGCCATGTCCTCGATTGATGTACGTGGCGACGCTCTTCTGGAGGCTTTCAATGAAATCGGAGATGCAGAGTCCTGTATTCGCTGCAGTCTTATGAGATCTGCTTCTCGAGATCTATCTGAGAGGGGTAAAGGATATTGATATGTTTCCATATCGTCTATCGACTCTTCCTGCGCTAGATTCTCCTCGTCGTCGATCCGCTGATATGCTTCGGCAAGGCCACGGGGAGGAGACGAAGCCGATGATAGCGGAGAGACTATCGAACCGACGGGCCCTCGTGTTGGACTTGGAGTGCCCGACCGTGTGTAGTTCTCTGCTTTGCTCACTGGTCTCGGCAGGCCTCGCGGAGTAGCCTGTGCCGGGCGAGGCTTGACTGACTGCCGTACGCGCTTCTTGCTGGATGAAGATGATGATGAAGGGGGCCGATTCTCGTCGTTTGTGGGGGATGTAGATTTGAAGGCTGCCGCCAGCGATCTTCGCGTGGAAGCATCCAATGCTTGTCGTGGCTTCGCGTCCACGCCATGCCCTGCATTTTTCTTCGTAGGGCTGGGTGTTGGTATGTGGGACGTGTTGAGACTGTCAGTGTTAAAGTCGAGCGCTTGCCTTGAAGGGGCGTATCGGCGTGTAGCAAATGTCAAGGGTTGGTCGCGTTTTATCTGATTGGTAGGCTGTCTTCGCTTCCTGCTTTCGGTCTCAGAGCTATTTGAGGCCATCTTGAAGCGCCGAGATGGATTGATAGTCTCTCAATGCATGACATGACCTCTTCTAGGCATTGATAAGAGAACTGAAGACGCTGCCAGAGCGGGTATTCGTGGAAAGGATCGACAATTGTTTTGATTTGCTGATAGCGAAACGCTGGGATTGGCCAGCTCACCGAGCCCTATGGTATGAAACACATATATACTTACTAGTCGTATTTTTTTAAATGCTCTGGTCAAACCACCGCAAGACCCTCGGACCACCAGAAATGTCAATAAACACATAGAAGTGCTTTTCGAGATCCGTCTTCGTCATGATCGCGACCCGGCCACGGAGGCTTACCAGGACTTTGTCGCTTGGGTGGATGAGAACAGTGTCCTAGGAGCTCGAGGAGCTGCAGCGGAAATCAATTATGCCTTTCTACCAGTCACGAGATTACAGAGCTACTTCGACCGTCGCCAGCTATCTAAGCTGTTAGGAGTCCTGTTCAAAGATGACGTGCCCCCGGATCATCGCATCCTGCGCGAAAAATATTCCAAGGTCTTCTGCATTCTTCTCTATATTGGAAAGAGAGAATATATCGAACACTTCATGCGGCATGAGAGTCTCAACGATCAAAGGCTTCCTTTTGACCCTCAACGTCCCACCCACTTCCCGAGAGATCCCAATGACCAGGAGTTCTTCTCGAAACGCAGTGCATGCTTTGCGTATCAAAGTTCCACTACAACATCGCTGAGAAGTTCGAGAAAGACCGTATCCTACCCATCACCGAAAAATGCAGAATCGATGCCAGAGGTAGCGCGGAGATCTATAGAATAAAGATACATGAAGCCTACGATCGTTTGGTTCCCTTAGGCAATGGGCAAAATGTATGGGCGATGGTTCTTCCCTTCTCACGGCAGAATTGCTTTGAGCTAATAAAACATAGGATTTCAGCAATCACCCTCACACATACATTCTGAAGACTTACCGCACTCGCGATGCCGAAAAGTACTACAGAGCAGAGGTGAGCGCATTTAGGAAGCTTACTTTAGCTAGCAAATCGCCATCGAATCTGATAGGTTTCTATGGGAGTTTTGTGCAGGACTATACCTACAATGTGATTTTGAAATTCGCAGATAAAGGTAATTTGAAGCAGAACTTTCGAACAACATCACCGCCGTCCAGTAGAGAAGACATAGTTAGCTTCTGGACCGAGCTTTTCAAGGTGATACAGCCACTGGGTACGATATACGGAGTGGCGCAGAGTGAAATAGAAGGGCCACAATCCTTCCAAGGGTATGGTTGGTAGCTTTTGCGAGTAGAAGGAACAAGACAAATTCTGACCTATAGCAGGTGGCACCAAGACGTGAAACCTTCAAACATCCTTGTCAAAAGCGGCAACAGAGAATCGCCTTATGATTATCAATTTAAGCTAGCAGACCTTGGGTTGAGCCATTTCAGGCGTAATAAGAAACCGCACGAGAATATTGCAGATGCAGACTCCTATGGCACCCAGACATATGATAGACCATATTCTTCACAATTTCAATTCGTATCACTTACAACGCAATGCACAGGTGCCCCGAAATGCTACAGATCCGGTTCATTTCTTCAGACAGCGAAACTCCAAGTCAAGCAGAGCGTCGATATCTGGTCCCTCGATTGTGTATTCAGTGAAGCAGCCGTTTGAGTTGTTTGTGAATGACAAAGGCTCGAACATTATAGCCAGATGCGCATCGACGAGACCCACGATACTCCAGACTTCAAAGATGGGAATTGCTTTCACAACGGCAGCGCTTTCATAGTTCGCGAAACTACCTAGACTTGATCTTTGCTAGATCTAGGTCATTTACTTGCCGCCCCCTGACCCGATTTGCCGCCTTTTCCTGAGCCCTCTCCTTTCTTGGGCTGCGTATCAGAGGAAGCCGGTGACAGATTTGCCTTTAGTGTAGCGAACGTTGAATCGATGACTTCAGTCAACATGGTTTCCGGGACTGGCACCGGAAGATCTGCATAGGACCACACCTTGTGCGAATCCTGCGCCGCCAGCTTTTTGAGAGTTGGGGTCTACAGAGGAAAGAGCTGGTATTTCAAGCGATGAATAGTCTGATTGCTTTTGGTATAATTCTCGCCATGATCAAGACGCCCACCGGCTTTCGCGTCGTGGTTACCAGAAAGCGCCAAACAGGGCTGGTTAGGCGGGCCGACAATTACTCCGGAATGGGCTGCACTCACCAAGAAAATAAGATGACCTCGAACCATTCTTGATTCCTTTCTTTTCAAACTTATGATAAGCGAAGAAGCTCATATGCAGCCAACACTGCACTAACTTCTCATTTCACGACCGCCATGATTGCTTGCCATCATCCTACTATATTCAGAAGGTGCATTTCTCTTTTCCAATACCCTTACAGCTGTATTGCGAAGGCCACGCCGCCAACCACAATAGCACCCAAACCGCTCGTGCGTCGGAAATTTTGCTCTCCTGCGCTTGGAAAGCTCGCCAACACAAAAGAGACTCCAGTCGGCTCTCGTCAGTCAAAGATGCCCGAAAACGAAGATTTCTATCGATTCACGCGAGCCCGGTTCGTATGTAACGAGGACTATGAAAAGTCTCAACGATACGTCCGCTACGATGTAAATCAGCTCGCTCGTCTCGCAGCTGCAGCTGTGGGCTCAAAGACTTGCGTCAGCATCGAAAAATGTCCTGACGGGATGCACAATAAAGTCCTACTCTTGACTATGGATGATGGTACTCAGGCCATTGCTAAAGTCCCTAATCCCAACGCTGGTAGGCCTCATTTCACAACAGCGAGTGAGGCTGCAACAATGGACTTTGTGAGTAGGATTGATCTCATGCTAGCTTATCGCTTAATACCTCATAGGCGCGAAATGTTCTAGGTACACCAGTCCCAAGAGTCTACGCATGGAGTTCTAGAGCAAATGAGAACCCTGTTGGTGCCGAGTACATCATCATGGAGAAAGCTCCAGGTATCCAGTTAGACGATGTATGGAAGAATATGGGCTTCCAGGAGCGATGGGCTGTCACCAAGAGTATCGCTCATTACCAGTCTGCTTGGACGTCAATTCGGTTCAAAAAGCTCGGAAGTTTATATTACGCTCAAGATCTGGATCAGCCAAGTTTGGATGGCCCGCTGGCCATTGATCAGCATGGAGATGAGATCACAGACAAGGTATTTGCCGTCGGCCCGTCGAACGGACGAGAATTTGTTGATGATGGAAAGGCCGATATTGGCTTCGACCGGGGTCCATGTGAGACACGTCCCAAATCCGATGCGCTCGTTTCTGATGCGCATTGTTTAGGGAACACATTGGAAACATACTTATCGGCCATTGGCGATCGAGAAAGAACCTGCATTAAACGCATAGCGAGACTTCCAAAGTCACCAATTATGCTCTGCGGCCCAGGAACATATCAACCTACCAGGGAGAAGAAACTCAAAGCTCTTCAGTATTACTCCTCCCTGATCAGATATCTCTTACCTACGGACGAATCGATCTCAACGCCATCATTGTGGCATAGCGACCTTCATACCGGCAACATCTTCGTCAATCCCAACAACTACACGGAAGTCGTCGGAATCATTGACTGGCAAGCGACTGAGGTCGCACCACTCTTCAGCCAGCTACGTCAACCGTACTTTCTTGACCACGATGGACCAACTGTTCGCGGGCTCGAGCGCCCCCGTCGATCAGACAATTTCGCAGAACTCGATCCGGCTTATCGGGAAGAAGCCAATGCCTTATACGTAAAGAGATCGCTCTGCTCAGCCTACAGGTACCTCCTTAATCAAAAGTATCCTCGCCTCTATCGTGCTCTGAGCTTCCAAGAAACTCCGAATTTCGGACTCCTGCTAGTCCCTCGAAACATGCTCGTTGATGGCGAAGCGACATTCCTCGCCCAGGTCGTTGACCTGCAGAAAACGTGGGATGAGTTACCTGGCGTGCTCGCTGCAGGTGGCCCTCCGTTTCCTTTTTGCTTCTCAGATGCAGAGAAGGCGCAGATAGAGAGCGATGTTGAAGGGACGTTGCGTGGTATGCAGACCATGAACGCTGTCCAGGAGACCTTTGGCGGCCTGTTTCCCGAGCTGGGGGCTGTTAGACCAGAGCGCTATGACGAGACTAAAGATGCTTTGCGGCAAGTCAAGCCGCAGGTCATCGATGAGTTTGCCAAAACCGAGCAAGAGAAGAAAGCGTGGGAAAAAGCTTGGCCATTTGACAATTGAATGCGAGGATCTTACCACAAACAACTCCGATCTAACTGGAGAAGCATCTTTGTTTAACGTGTCACGACGGAAGGCGTCTGCTCGTGGGAGTCGGAGGAGATCTTATCACCGTGAGGGATGTCTCTTGATTGTGCGGCAGTCGTCGAGTGCTCTTCTTTAATCGCACCTCGTTCTCGCTTTTAGCCACGCGTTGGTTGATCTTCACCGACGACGGCAGTCGTCCGAGCACGGTACTCTGTAAAGCATAGAATGCGAATCACTCTCTTCTGTATTTAAAGTTCAAGGATCCTAGTGTCTGGTCGCCTGAAGCTTGTTCATTTGTGGAGAAAACTTCAACCGCGTCAAGAGAATATTTATCTGCGGTAAGTACACTCGTCTTTCGCAAGCAAAATGGGATCTGATCGCTTCATCTAGCATCAATCTCTCCAAAGAGCAGAGAGAGAGAAGAGTAGCTTGAACATCAACCTATGGCTGGGAAATCTCACAGTGCTAAAAAAGTGGAGGCCAATTGACAATGCCTCCGAGAGATTTGAAGCAAGATAGAATGGAACAATAAGAAAATGGGAGAATCCTTCGCATGCGATAACCTTTGAAGAGCAAATGAAGACGTCTTGAATCTCGACCCAACCATCTGAATTCAATATCCCTTCTTGGTCACTTCTATTTTTTCCTTTCATGTCTATGTCTTTTCAACTATGCTTATTCTACTAGACCCACTACTTTCTCTCCGAAGCCTGCGTCAAAAAAGAGAGGCTTAACGATGCACAGCTCAGGCGTTCAATCGCAAGCCCTTCTCGGCTAAAGTACAGACCGATTGCTATTCGATAATGCGAGAGACATTAATTTCGACGCGGGCCTAACTCCCACAATCCACCTTTCACACGTGTCAAGGTCGCCTTGATCACGTGCCTCTCAAAGAACCCCTTCAAAACGTGGTTCACGTTTCGAAATCAAAAGCGACCGTGATATGATCATGACAGGCAGCGATATGGGTTCAACTAAGCAAGCTTCCACTTCTGCCCCCCCAGCATTCATTTCTGGCTTCACCTCGCTATCCCTTTCTAGCCCTCTCTTCAGCATTCAATTTTGACTTTCCTACACAATTCAATTCTACATACCACCCTCCCTCTTCTTAAAGCCTAACCCTGACACTGCGTCTAATGCATTATTAGCTTGAACATTGGCTTGAACATGAGCCAGGTGATGATCAGAGGAGTCAGAGCAACAGTTAGAGATGCCGGTCTATTGATGGTGTCTGAATCACAACTACACGCAGAAGTTCTTTCACAATACCACCAACATGCAACCCGAATTCGAACGACAACTTGGGAAAAGACCAAGCATTGAATATGAAAGATCAGCGCGGCGGGAAATGCGAAGCTTCTCGCCGCCACCATCATCCATTCACATGAGGTAACATATCTTTTGTCGTCTTCTGTCACCTTCGTCATTGATTCGAACCCTTCAGGTGATGAGAACATGATTACGACAAGCGCTGAGAAACAATCAGCGAAAGTACACTGGCTTAATTCAATGCTTTCACGTTCTCTGAAAGGAAAAGGGCACGACAGCTGTGAACGATGACATGACAGCGCATCTTCTACGGGCGATGCCATCTACAGCTACTATTTTCGGCATGTACGAGGTAAGTTGTTCTTCGGCTCCTCGACAGTCGGGAATCAATGTAATCATTTGACTTGATATTTGACAGCAAAGGCAAGTGACTTGATGAATCTTGAAAGAGCTTGTCGCTGTTCAGCCGTCGTTCTTCATCTTGCTCTGCCATCAAATATTACAGCTCACGGCAGGACTGGGCCATGCACAGGAAGGATTGGACAGCAGCAAATAGCGTCATACGAATTTCTACTACAGCCACTTGTTAGGTGGATTTGAAGCAGATCGAAAATTATTTACGCTCTATCTAGTGAATGGATAGGTGCCAAGACATCTGTATGCTTAGGCTAACCTCGCAATACCGAGAATAGGGGAAGAATTAAACCCCGTCGAAGGGAAGACGAGCAGTCTATGCAGGTATGTTCTACAAGTCCTAAGGACAGGCAAGATGCTCCAATTCCTAACGGGATCACGGTGGTGGGCGTCGCCACCACCGCGACCTGACCACAGTGTAGCGCCTCACCGCGGTGGGTCTAACGGGTCCAGTAGCCTAGGTACTGATAGTCCACATCTAAGTGGGAATTCAGTCATAAAGGCGAAGCAAAAGGCTACACAGTCGACGAACTCTATCTACTGAGCTGGCGACACCTCACCGGCGCAGTCCTCAAGAGCTCATCCTTTGTCTTCCCCCCTATCTTCAACGCCAAAGCACCACGAAAGTGCGCGTCAAATGACGATGAAGCAGACTGTAGAGGAAGATTAAAACGACAAGGTTTGAGCTGCAGAGACCAAAGTTGACAGCTTCAATGAGATTATGAGAGTCGTTCGAAAAGTAGAATCAAAGACTTGACAACGCATCGACAACTGATATACAGTATGTTGCTAACGTCTTCACCTGAAAAATGTTAGCAAATTACAAAATCTTTATTCACTGATACTGTTTAATCGTTCTGTATAATGAGTAATCAAACTTCAGAAATGCACAATGTCAATCAGGGAAAGATTTCATCGAAAACAGTTAATAGATCGAAAACGAACGATCATCAAAGAAGTAGATTATCAAATGATCATCAAGATGACGAACGAGACGTCACTGATGCAAACAAGTTCAAAGCAGTTAAAAACATGAATTAAAGTTAGTCTTACAATGTTGAAGAACATTCAAAAAGTCTCAGTGAATTATATATGCATGCTGTCTGCTGTGTTTTGACTTGGTCACTTTTGAGTCTTGAAGCATGTGATGAACATCAGTCTGCATGCTAGTATGCGAAGAGATAAAACATTAAGATCGCACTTTGAAATCATACTCACTGTCATGAAGCCAACCAGGAACGGGAGAAAACATGATGGCTACAAAGAGAAAATGAGACATTCTTTAGATCTCCCAGGTTCATGCGCTACTTTGAGATATATAGCTGACCTTGCGGGAGAGCAAAAGCATTATGCCTCCGAAGCTACTAATAACGCATTCATTTAATATTGCTGCCGAATCCTCTTAAAGTTCCTGCTGATTCTGGGTGGTACTCTACTTCTCTCTGCTATTCTTGATGGCGTATTCTCCTCTCAGCAAAGTCATCATCAAGATCCCATTCCACGAAAATCATCCTTTCGCTCACGATTCTCCGTCGCCAAGTCCGCCGCGGTTCCAACCAGAGTCTCCTTCAAATAATCATCGAAATGTTTTGAAGCCTTTGCAACTCGCTCAAAGTGCGCCTGCTCCAGTCTCGGCTTGAGCGTGGTCGAAGACTTGTACTTGAGCTGGATCTGATGAGCGTCCCACTCCGCCAGGGCGATGGCCGTTTGAAACGCATTGCGGATCTGACGGCCATTCCACGTAGTTTCCGACTTCGCCAGCTCCTTATAATGCTTCGAGGCGAAATTGAGCATTTCTTTGCGATCCTCCTCATCAATGCAGAGCTTGTCGCCCCAGATCTGCTTCGCACGGTCAAAGTTCATCTCCCAGATCTTGACGGTGGCGTCTTCCTCGATTTTGGGATAGAAGAGGCTCACATGGATCCGACTGCGGAACGCTTGGTCAAAGGTGCCGACACGGTTGGTGGTCAAGAAGAGAATGCCCGAGTAATACTCGAGTACTCTCAGAAACACACTAACGATTGCATTGCGTTTTAAATCAGTCTTGCTCCTTGCTTCAAGGAATACATCGGCTTCGTCTAGTAACAAGACACAACCCCATTTGTGAGCCAGCTGGAAGTGGTCCTCAAGCCTCCTCTCAACCTCGTCTGCAGACTCGCCAATATCACCACATGTGACCTCAAACAGTGGTCTACGCGTATACTCTGCTACAGATTCGGCAGTAGACGACTTTCCTACGCCAGGCTCGCCATGTAGCAGAATGATCAAGCCTTTACCTTTACCTCGCACGAGATCCATTTGTCGGTTCTCCGCGATGAGGCCAATCTTGAGCTCTTTGCCTTTGGAATGCGTTTGTACCAATGCTAGTAACGTTTCTCGATGCCCGGGAGGAAGGACCAGAGAGTCGAAGCCACTTCCGTGTTCCTTGATGTCCTCGACAAGGCTGACATCCAGTTTCACCCACTTGCGGCTCCTAAGAGCGTAGCCCCGCACAAAGCAGGCGCACACCAGGTAGTCGTCTTCCGACAGGTCATTGCCGGGCTCGATGAAGTCCCGCATGAAGCTCTTGTCTTCCCGCAATTGTGCTTTGCGCTGATAATCTATTAGGCAGTCCTGGTGAATCGAAACATTCTCGCAACATCCCTCCCTGCGGCATATGTGGTCTAGATACTCTAGAGTTTCGCGCCGATCTGGTTTTAATTCGTGTGTGACACCAAAACGTATAATCAGGTTGAGCTTCAACAAATACATACTGATATCGATTATGACCTCAGAATCGACCTGATCAGATGAAGATTAGTAAGTGGCTCCCGAGGTATTCAGGGGATGTCTTACCTCCTCTGTAATCTCACCCGCGGCCAGAGTCAGACCATCATATCTCTTATGCACAACATCGGTTCTGCGCGCCAAGTCGATGAATTGTTTACCTCTTTCAATGACGAAGTCGCGAGACTTCTTCGCATAGATGATTGGATAACATTCCAAGGATGTGATCGCTTTATTACCATCATACCACTTGATTTTAAAGAGTTGTTCACATGCACCAATGAAATTTCCATCCGAATCATAAAAGTAGCTTAGGATTTCAAATTTGGGCAAGTCTCTTCCGTTCGACGTTGACTCGGGTGTCTCCATGTTTGCTTCTCTCTTGCTACACAGAAATGGTTTCCCACCGCAGACGTCCAGAATGCGGAGTATCTGCCAGTGTCCATGAGGGTGATTGAAGACAATTTCACCTCCTAGTGGAAATAGATGCCAGAGATCTTGAAAGGCGATACTACGAGCGACACCGTCCTTGATCTGTTTGCGTAGATCAAATGTTGGTTTTAAATCTTTGTCCAGCAGCTCTATCAGGACGCGCAACTCTTCGAGACATCTCTTCGAGCCCAGAAGAGTTACATCTTCGTTTTTTCCACCGATCGAGGCATCTGTTGTCGTGTTTGGATTCTTGTTATCCTTGAGATCGCCCGGATGATTCTGGCTCGACGATTCGGCTGTGGGGTGTAAGGTGTCAGTAAGTGGCTGCAGCGGTGGACTTTGGCCCTCACTCTTGGACGTCTCGGGGGACTTTGCCTTGTTTCCATTGTCATCAGGCATGTGTATCTTTTCTAGTCGTGCAACTTCGTTCCTGATCTCTTGCTCGTAGGTCACAAGTAGTTTAAAGGGTCTCAATATGACTTGAGAATCGCATTGCCGCTTGTCATCAAGGCTTCTAGTGAAGGCCAGGCCGGTGATCTTCCCCAGGGCATCAAGCAAGAGACTTGAGTTGATGCGAATGCGTTCCGGTTGGACAAATTGCCCGTCACTCGTCGTCGGGTCTTGAGCTGGAGTAGCAAGACCGGGACTACTGGGATCGGGTGAATTTGTTGGTGACTTCGTACTTTGAACTCTACCCAGCCGCTCAGGCTGATGTGTAGCGCCAATGACGACGTCGATGAGGTGGTAAGGTCCTAGGCCAGGAAATTCGTGTCGGCGCTTGTGCTCCACATGCAAAGATGCTCCCGCCTTGGTTCCTTGGTCTGGATTGGTCGGTAGGTATTCTTGGAAGGTCATTCGCTTGAGACCCAAGATCGAATCTGTAGGCTGAATTTTCATTTCAAGAGTAGGTAGTTCAGGTTCTCTCCCTTTGTTTTCGATCTCTCGCATTCTCTTTTCCAAGTCTCCGATCCTATCTTCCATGAGCCGTGTGTATGCCATTTGCTGTAGGACACGATTTGGAGCGTTCTGGATGCGTTCCTGAAGAGTCGTTCTCGGCTCCCCAGAATATATAGTGTCTTGCAATATCTTATCAAGTAAGCTCTCCACAGACTCAGTATCGCTGTTATCATCTTCAGCATCAGTTTCACTAGTAGCGATGTTGTGTTCCTGCTTCGACAATTTCTCCTTGTCTAGAGAATCCGCTCCGTCTTTTTCGATATCTGGCGATTGCCCTCTGGAAGGTTCACCATTCACTGCATTGGCTTTTCCAGTGATTAGCCTGCAGTCCTACAAGATTATCCGGATGCGTATTACCTGCATTGACTCCTCCATTGGCGTTGGTAGAGCTTCCGTTGACAGATAGCTCACCCCTAGTAAGCTTTACTGAATGTGAGTCATTCTCTTTGTGACCGCTGTCTGAGACACCGGCCTTCGCTGAAGGAGGTGAAGGCAAGCTGGCAGTATTGCCGTTCTCGTTTGCATAGGCGCTTCCCACACTCTCTGTACTTGCCGGCTGAAAATGGGCCTGATCATCGACAGCATTACTTTCCATACTGCTTGGTCGAAAAGCTAACTGTATGGAACACGTATATAACTCGTGATAATCAACACTCAGAACATTGCCCAATGCTGCAAAATAGCACAAAACATGTTTAACCCCAAGAATATGTTAATCGGAAGCTCGTCTGTAGAATGACAAGGTATTGAAGAGTTGAAAGGCTAAGTTATCGCCAAGTTAAGACCACATGAGGCTGAATTACTTACTCTCCATCCCACGTCCCAGTTCCTTGACGTGGGTCTCGACCCTAGCTGGGGTCTCTTGACGCTCGTTGTTAAGTGGTCATGACAGATCCGGCGTATGTATATGTTATCTCGGTTCATGCGCGTTCCACCGAATCGGGCTCCGATAGTCTACCTACTCGACAAATCCAATCTATTTGCAGCAAAAGACTTGATAGGCTGAGTCGGAGAAGAGAAGAGAATGACACGAGACGGGATCCCGAGTGATACGCGCCCCATGCGAGCTGATCGTTATTCCTACTCATCTTCACCTTTGTTGCGCCGCAAGCCTGCCTTTCCAGCTCTGCCAAACCCATTCGATTAGGCAGCAATCGACGATCGCTGTCCTGTACTTGTGGAATAGTAGAAGGGCATCGCCGATCATCTACGTGATTGGGAGTGGCTTATCTTGATGTAACCTTTTGCAAGGCATTTCGAGGGCCGCTTGCTGACATTGTAACGTAGTACATACTCCCTGGATAGATAAACCAGTCGAAAGGGAGTGGGCCTATCTAGCCCCACCATGTATGCAAGCTGTGCGCCTCTCTGTATCAGGAAATAGAATAGTTGACTTATTCCATCTAAATGGTTAGAGGTAGAATAGATATACCAATTTGCGACGCTTTAACGGCTGGCTTTGTGACTTGTCAGTGTTCCTTTTTCGAGATAATTGCCGCCATGTCTCCTTATGTGTTCAGAGTTAGGACTTCCTGTTTACATTAGGTTTCTTTTTATTGGTAAATATTTTAAGGCTACGGTTACGAGCAAGATGTCAAAACACAAAGTTTTCAAGCCACATTTCGGCCGCCGGGGAGACTCGAAAAATTTGCCGGCAGAGTATATCCAAGACCACATGGAAGACGAGGATATCAATTCTGCCCTTGTTTCTCCTCCATTGAAATACATAGCGAGGATCAACAGTTTTGGGACCTCAGAGACTAACGAGGAGCTCGAGAGGTAAGGTGTATCGCAACTTGCTGGCAGAGAAAATTACAAATGCTAATTTGCACTGTTTGAAGCCAGGAAGAGTCGCTATTCAGTGGAGCGAAAGAGGAGTTACAGCTACTGAAAGAAGCTGTGGTCCAATATCAACAAAAGACTGGCCTAGACTCGAATCTGCTATTAAGGGTCGACGGAACAGCTAATCAGTGGAAAGATGTGAGGGAGGCGGTCAAAGTAGCAAAGGCTCGTGAAGACGGCCAAGACAGAGAAAGCTGGTCCACAAGAGACAGTTGTGATAAGATTGTCGATAATATCTCAGCGTTCGAGACATGGCTTGACCTTCTGCCCAGTGGAGACTACGGATCGATTGTTAGCGGCGTCTTCAAAATGGTTGTCGGGGTATGGGTGGCTCTCTTCTTGATTGACCAAAATCTCACAATCCTAGGCTGCGAAGCGCGCACACGACGTCCGAGCAACAATTTTCGAGGCGCTGGCGGATCTACCTTATTGGGTTGGACGTGCGAATAGATACCGCGACTTGTACGCCGAATCCAAACCTCGAGACCTAGTACAGATGACAGGGCAGCTTTGTAGTGCCGTACTGATTGCTCTTCGACACATCATGATCTATTTCACGGAAGGTACCTTAAGTATGACAAGTCAATCATTGCATTGCATTCGTGTCTAGATTCCTGGCTGATCGTCTGCTAGAGAAAGCATGGAAAGCAATGGCGCAAGGCCAAGCCTACAAGCAAAATCTAGTCAGTCAGCTGGACCGGGTCCAAAAACTCGTCGGCAGGGTAGACCAGGAAGCCGCAGTCAGCTCACAGTACCGCATGAGAGACTTGGAAAATCTTTGCCAAAATATCATGACGCAACTGAACAATTTGAAAGAACAGCAAAACGCCAAAGAATTTCGCATCGACGAAGCAACCAAACAGGATCTCTCAACACGCATTGGAGAAGCTATGGCGGGACATGTTGTCAATAGCTTTTACAGTCAATTGTCCAGCAATCCAAGCATCGACGCGAGGATACGAGGTAAGCCTCTGGGGTGGTTAGAAGATAACTATCCACTGACGGGCGCAAAGTTGCAGTCCCGCCACGGACGCTAGAAGCTCGGCCATCACCGTTAACAGCCGGCTTTGAGGAACCCAAAGATTGTAAGCTCAACCAGGCGCTTCCATGAAAGAGCACTTGCTGAATGGCAAAGCAGTTATGAGCCGGACGAGTCTTCTTCCAGCATTGCGATCTTCGCAGGACGTTCCTCAACAGGACTTGAAGCGCTGCCTAGACATGGGCATGCCACACAGCCTCACAAATCAAGACCGCGTCAAATGGATGATGCAGTCTTGCAAGCTCCGAGAATGGCTGAATTTCCCCCAATCCCGTACGCTCTTGATCAATGGCAATGGTGATGCAAATGAGACGTTTTCGTCCACGACGTTCTTATCTGCGAAGCTGTTGGAAAGTTTGGGGCATATCAAACCCATAATCTCGCACCACTTCTTCTGCTCGCTGCATACGAGATCTAGGGACGATATCAAGGATGACGCAGTAGGGTTGGTCAAAAGCTTCGTAGTTCAGCTCCTGCTACGCGACATCTCCTGGGACCTTAGCTTCCTCTCGAAAGAAGATTTCGAAAAGATTGAACACGATGATCTAGAAACCGTTTGCGTGCTGTTACGGAAATTAACCCAAAAATTGCCGAGTACAACATTTATTTTCTGGATGATTGACGGCATCAACTACTATGAGCGCTCTGGGAGGCGGCGTGACTTTTTGAAAGTCATTCATGAGTTACTAAGGGTCATCAAAGAGTGCGACGACGTTGTCATCAAGCTGCTCCTCACTTGCCACGGCAAAAGCGCATACGCCAAAGATGCTCTTGAAAAGGACGATATACTGACGGTTCCGCTCTTCATCGATGGTAGTCGTCAGGGGTGGAGCGAGCGTGCATTTCAGAAAACACTAGGTCACGACGTTGAGAACTTCGATAAAACGAATCAAGATGACCACGCCTAGTCATAAGTAGTGATAGCATGTGAAGCAATACGCATTTCTTTTGAATTGACAAGGAGATGTTAAATGACTGACATTGCTTCTGTTAGGTAGTACTCGATGGCGATTTCATAATTAGATGACGAAACAAAAAAGAACTAAAACCATATCGAGGGACCAGGACAAGAGTCCAAAGTACAAATATGATATAGATGGAGTTCGAAGCAAGCTACTAGAAAGATGACAAGGACTCGAACAACGCGGCTCAAGCACTCGTTATTGCTACTACCTGAATGAACATACGACAAGTCTCTTTAAGCCTAGAAGTACGATATTTGAGCTATCACGAAGACTAGATACCAGAAGAAGTCACGCTTCAATAACTCAATATCATCAATAACATTGATTCGACTAGATTACAAAGAAGAGTAGAACGTGGAGATGCATTCGCGCCAATTGAGTGGGAGCATTGAGGACCCGCGACGATTGTTAAACACTGGAGGCACTAGGGGAAAGATAGCAGAAAGTGGAGGGTGGCAGACCTTACCTCAAGGTGGAGGGAACTCACCTGCACGGATACTGCGCGCATACTTAGAGTATAAACTAAATGAGTGTATCTTCAGTTTCAGAACTCCTACACGCCGTTTTACGCACTTCTATTCTGGGTGGGTATTTGGAGGATCTATATGACCCAATTGTCATGATACTCTCCCAGGCGACTTTACCTGCAACACAAAGATCCTCAGTGTCGATACTGAAACCCTCGGATCCTTACGGTTTGAGGGCTGCGCTACACACAGCCATGTTCAGCAGTTGCTCGGGTTATCGACTCACCATTTAAATTACCGTTCCTTTGTAACATTTAGGGGTTCTACTTCCTGGCCCACTGCGTACTGCCCACTCATGTATCTACAACTCATCCCAACGTTAAGTCTCTACTCGACTTTCTGTTAAGAATTATCACTACATGAGCACAGTGTGCTCGTCGTAACCATCTCCGGAAGAAGAGCATCGGGTTGTGGAATGGCAAGAGCTTCATCGTCCGGAGAGAAAAAGACCTCAAGTCGACTACTTAGCGTGGCTTCTTTCGTTCCACCTGGACATGCAAAACGTCTCCTCGCTGCCTTCTTCACTCAGTTGATAAGAGACTTTTCCGATTCCAGGGATTGTCTAGAGCACACCAGAGTGTACTCACAACATCCCAGAAGCTCTTGATAATCTA
>JAABUW010003683.1_pt1 | contig 21606 bp, 19 predicted proteins | sample 5560081 | NCBI WGS metagenome assembly JAABUW01 (sample SAMN10711882, study PRJNA513363) | rock metagenome | isolation source: Antarctica rocks | place: Antarctica: Victoria Land, Knobhead sud
AGTGAAACCGCATGTGGTGGAGACGTTCGAGCTGCCCAACGATCCGAAGTTCGAGGAAAAGCTGGTAGACGTGGTCGGGTTGTACCTCGATCCGCCGGTGCGCCACGAGGCGGCTACTGACCGAGCGGGGTGACAGGACCCACTCATCTGTCGTAGCAGACATCCCATGTCGATTGCTGTCAAGCGGCGGGCGCCATGGGGGTTTGCGTGGTGAGGGCTGCGGCGTTACATGCGCCGGCCTCGTCGTAGACGGTGCCGCTGCCAAGGCACCGTCGCAGATTGTGCTACATGCCGATGATGAGCTGCAGATAAGCCGAATGTCCGTGACGGTAGGATCGCTGTTGTGCGGGTTAACGTCCCGGGTAGTCGTGTCCTTCGGGACTGACCGCCGGGTGTTGAGAAGTTTTTTTTGTGACCACGGCGGAGAAGGAGTGTTATGACCACGTCGACGGCTGATCTGTCCGACGAATTCGGTGAAGGTCTCGGTTATTGCGATACCCCTTTTCGTCAGTACGGATTTCGCCGGAGCTTCGACGGGATCATCACAACGGTGAGTTGTTTCGAGGACATCGGGCTGCTGAGGTTGGTTCTCGGGACGTTCGGGGGTGGAGGGGTGGTGGTGGTCGACGGAGGCGGCTCGATCCGGGTGGCGCTCCTTGGCGACATGATGGCCCAGTTGGCGATCGACAATGGCTGGGCCGGGGTGATCATCAACGGTGCTGTCCGGGACACCGGAATTCTGGTCGGCATGGAACTGGGGGTCAAGGCGCTCGCTTCGAATCCTCGCCGGGGTTCCAGAATCGGCTCCGGCGAGAATAACGTGGAATTGACCTTTGGCGGCGCCACCTTTCGTCCCGGAGATCAGGTCTTCAGCGATGAAGACGGGATCGTCGTCCGAGCGTGCTAGTTGCTTGCTTCGCCGTAGTTGAACGTCGTGACGCATCCACCGTCGACGGTCACGATCGACCCGGTCATGAAGGTCGAGGCATCAGAGGCTAGGAAGAGGGCGACCTCGCCGACCTCGGCGGGTTGTCCCTGGCGACGAAGTGGTTGCATGCTGGCCGCCTTCTCCCGTACGGAGCTCGCAGCCTGGAACTCCTCTGCGCTGAGTCGAGGACCCCTTCGCCCGAGACCGGTGTCGATGTATCCGGGACATACCGCGTTGACCCGGATGCCGTCGGGTCCGTAGTCGACTGCCATCTGCCGGGTCAGGTTGATAATGCCGGCCTTGGACGCACAGTACGCAGCGGCCTTGGGAGCGCCGATGAGTCCGTAGGTGGAAGCGGTGTTGACGATTCGTCCGTCGTGCTGGGCCAGGAAGTGCGGGATGGCGAACTTGGAGCACAGGAACGTTCCGCGCAGGTTGACGTCGATGACCCGGTCGAAGTCCGCCGGCTCAATTTCGTGCAGCCGAAGCTGTCCACCGCCGATTCCGGCATTGTTGGCGAGGATGTCGATGCCACCGAAGTGCTCGACGGTCGCAGCGATCAGATGCTCGGCCTGATCTGCGTCTGCCACGTCGGCGGGCACGAAGTAGGCGGAGCCCCCCGATTCGGTGATTTCTCGAACGGTGCGCTCGCCGTCCTTCTGCAGCACGTCCGAGATGGTCACGTTCGCACCGGCGGCGGCGAAGGCCAACGCCATGGCCCTGCCGATTCCGTTGCCCGACCCTGTGACGACAGCGGTCTTGCCATCGATCCTCGTCATCTGATTGTCTCCTCGTTCAGCGGCGCTGACGTTGTTGTCGGTCGCAGGCCGGATGGCTCTGACAGAGATAGAACGCCCAAGGGGTTCTCCGACGAGCCGAATAGTACACAATACGCAGTAGACCAATCGGATGCCGACTCTGGAGGTACCCATGATCGAGAGTGGGCCCGGCACCACCTCGCTTCCCGGGCTGAGTCACGATTCGATCGCGATCAGCGCGGCCACCTGGATCACCGACCGGATTCTGGAAGGCCGGATAGGTCCGGGAGAAAAGGTGACCGAGGCCAGCCTCGCGGAGCAGATGGGCGTCAGCCGGTCACCCATCCGCGAAGCGCTGCGTGCGCTCTCCCGCGGCGGGCTCATCATCGTCGAGCCACGCCGGGGTGCCTTCGTCGCCGAGCTTGATCAAGACAATGCCGCAGATCTCTACGCCTGTCGTCTCTTGTTGGAGCCACGGTGCAGCGCGCTCGCGGTCCAGGAGATGGATGGCCGGCGCGCCGGCGCATTGACGGAGATCTTCGCCCGGATGCGGGTCGCGGCCGAGCAGCGGGACAGTGCGGCGTACGTGTTGGCGCTCAAGGACTACAACTGGAACTTGCTCGACGCATGTCCGAACCGGTTGCTGTTCGGGTTCGCCGAATCGTCATGGCAGGCGTCCTTGCGGTACTGGGATCTGCTGGTGCGGAGCTCGCCGAACTATCTGACCAAGTCCCTTCGACGTAATCGTGGGACCCAGGGTGCCATCGAGTCGCGCAACCCGGTCGAGGCGGAGCGGGTCGCGACGGCGGTGCTGGAGTTCGGTCGCGACGAACTGATGAAGTTGCTGTCCAGGCTGCCTTCCACGCAGCCTTCCACTGTCATTGGTTGACACTGTTGATACGGAGGTCCCGCTGGTGCGTTTGTTCGAGGCCAACTGGCAGCAGGTGGAGTCCTATCTCCAGCACGACGACCGGGTGGTGCTACCGATCGGATCCACCGAGCAGCACGGGTTTCTCTCGCTAGGTACGGACGCGATCCTGGCCGAGCGGGTGGCCGTCGAGGCGGCCGAACCGCTCGGGCTACCTGTCCTGCCGGTGCTGCCGTTCGGCATCGCGCCGTACTTCAGCGCGTTTCCGGGCAGCCTCACGCTGCGTATGACCACCTACATCGCGGTGATCCGAGATCTGCTCGACACGTTGTCCGGGCAGGGATTTCGGCGTATCGCGATCGTCAACGGCCACGGCGGTAACGCCCCGGTCCTCGGCGCGGTGCAGGAGTGGGTCGCTGAGCGGCGTGACCACCGGATGCAGGTGATCTTCAGCAGTTGGTACTCCGCGCCCAGAGTGGCAGCCCTGGCCGAGTCCTGCGAGGCCGATCCGACGCACGGCGGTTGGTTCGAGAACTTCCCCTGGACGAGGCTGGCAGGGGTGGCGATGCCGGAGGGGGCAAAATCTCACATCTCACATCTCACGTGAGCTGGTCGCGCAGTCCACACCGGCGGGCGTCCGCGAGTTGACCGGCGACGGCAGTTTCGGTGGTTCCTACGCACTTTCGGACGACGTCATGACCGAGATCTGGCAGACCGGAGTGGCAGAGGTTCGGGAATTGCTCGAGAAAGGTTGGGCCTTCTCATGATCGGATCTGGTCTGAACGGTCGGGTTGCGGTGGTCACCGGGACGGCGCACGGCATCGGTGCCGCGATTGCGGCCACGCTGTCCGACGAGGGTGCACAGGTCCACGGCATCGACCGGGCCGAGGTAGACGTGTCGGACTCCGCTGCGGTGAAAGCCTTCTTCGGCTCGCTGCAGTCGGTCGACATCCTGGTGAACAACGCTGGGGGAGTTGTCGGGCAGACGCACACACCGATCGAGGACGTCACCGACCAGGCGTGGCGCGCAGTGTTCGATGCCAATCTCACCTCGACGTTCAACTGCACCCGAGCAGTGGCACCGTTCATGAAGGCATCCAGATGGGGCCGAATCGTGAACATCTCGTCCGGGGCAGGTCGTAGCGTCAGCCTCACCGGAATCCAGGCTTACACCAGTTCAAAGGCGGGGCAGATCGGGTTCACCCGTCAGATGGCCCACGAACTCGGGCCCTTCGGCATCACCGTGAACTGCATCGCACCTGGCTTCGTGCTGTCGAACCCGACCACCGAGAAGCAATGGGAGGGTTACGGTGAGGCCGGCCAGGCCGCCCTGGTGGAGAGCATTGCGCTGCGCCGTCTCGGCGATGCGTCCGACATAGCCAACGGGGTGCGGTGGTTCACCTCTGATCTGGCCTCCTGGGTCACCGGACAGACGATCTCGATTGATGGTGGACATGCTTTCTTTTGATCCGAACGATGACCGCTACATCGCTGAGCTCGCCGAGTACGTGGCGATCCCAAGCGTGAGTCTGGATGCCGATCGCGAGACCATGTTGCAGGCCGCGAACTGGCTGCTCACCAAGCTCGATTTCGCGGGCGGCCGGATCGTCGAGACCGGCGGTCATCCAGCGGTGATCGGCGAGTGGATGGGCGCACCGGGCGCGCCGACCGTGCTTGTGTACGGACACTACGACGTCCAGCCGGCGGGCGAACTCCAAGAATGGATCACGCCACCGTTCGAGCTGGCCGTGGCCGACGGCCGCCTCCGCGGGCGGGGTGTCACCGACGACAAGGGGCCGGTCTACATCGCCTTGGAAGTCGTGCGGCAGTTCATCGAGCAGGAGGGGGCGCTCCCGCTCAACGTCCGCTTCCTGTTCGAGGGCGAGGAGGAGATCGGCAGTCCACACCTTTCGGACTACGTCCGGGCCCACGCCCAGGATTTCGCCGCGGACGTGGTCATCTCGGCCGACGGAGCGATGTGGAGGCCGAGCGAACCGTCGCTGTCCGTCGCGTCCAAAGGCCTTCTCGCGTTCGACATCGAGGTCGTCGGGGCGAACCGTGACCTGCATTCGGGGCGCTACGGCGGCACGGTCGCGAATCCGGTGCACGCCCTGGTGCAGATCCTCGCCGGCCTGCACGATGCAGACGGCGGCATCGCCGTGCCGGGCTTCGATGAGGGTATCCCGCCCCTCGGCGAGGCCGAAGAGGCGGAGATCGCGGCGGTGCCGTTCGACGAGGAAGCTTACCGGACCGAACTGGGCGTTGACGAACTGTTCGGCCAGCCGGGACTGACCACCTTGCAACGACTGTGGACGCGGCCGACGGTGGAGATCAACGGAATCACCGGTGGCGGCTCCTACACAGTCATCCCGCACCGGGCGTCTGCGCATGTCACCTGTCGCCTTGTACCGGGCCAGGACCCCGGCCGCGTCGCCGCCTCGATCGAGAAACACCTGACGGCGGTGCGGGTACCCGGCGTGCAGGTGACGGTGGCTTTCGCGGATGGAGCCGTCCCCGCCTACACGATCGCTGCGGACCACCCGGCCATCGTGGCGGCCCGGCAGGCTCTCTCCGACGTCTATCCCGGCCAGCAGGTCCTACTGGCCCGCATCGGTGGAACTCTTCCCGCCACCGTGCTGTTCGAGCAGGCCCTGGGCGCGAAGACGTTGTTCTTCTCCTTCTCCACAGCCGATGAACTGCTCCACGCGCCGAACGAGTTCCTGCGGATATCCCGATTGCGAGAGGGCATGCGAGCGTGGGAGGTCCTGCTGCGGTTGTTGGCCGCAGGTGAACACCGACTTGCCGCGGTGCCCAGGTGAGCGAGTACACGTCGTATTCCTACCTTCCACCCGGTGACCTTCCCGAGTTCGACCTGGATCCCGAGTTCGACCGCGTGCCACCGTACGACCTCTGCCTCGAACCCGCGCAGGCCCTGCACGCCGAGCAGTTGCTGGCCGAGAACATCGTGATCAGCCTGCACGATCACCCCGTTCGTTTCCCGCGCGACATGGCGCACACACCTGCCTACAATCGCACCGCTCGCCAGCACACCGCATTTGAAGGCCTGCGCCGGTCCGGCATGACGTGCGTTTTTGACAACATGATGGACGGAACCGGCTGTGTCACAGGCCATGCGCCTTGGCGCTGGGACGACGTCATTTCCGATCTCGGCATGCGGCAGGCCGATCTGGCTCATCAGGATCAGGTCAGTGTCGCCCGTACCGTGAGGGACATCTATGCTGCAAAGCGCGCCGGCCGGGTGGCGCTCGTCTTCGGCTTGGAGGCGGCGACTCCGATCGAGAACGAACTGGACCGTCTCGACATCCTGTTCGGGCTGGGCCTGCGTCAGATCGGTATCGCCTACAGCGATTCGAACGCGCTCGGGAGCGGTTTGTCCGAACCGGTCGATGGTGGGTTGACGCTTTTCGGCCGCCGCGCGGTGGTCCGGATGAATGCGGTCGGCCTGGCCATCGACATCTCGCATTCCTCGGACCGGACCGGTCTGGATGTGTGCGGAATCGCGCAGGCACCGGTACTGATGACGCACGCGGGAGCCCGCCGGCTGTGGGACATCCCGCGTCTGAAGAACGATCCGGTGCTGCGTGCCGTGGCCGGAACGGGTGGCGTGATCGGGATGTCGGCGGCTCCGCACACGACCATCTCCTACGACCACCGGCGGCACACGCTCGACTCAGTGATGGACCACTTCGAATACATTGCCGAGCTCGTCGGTATCGAGCACGTCGCGTTTGGTCCCGACACGCTGTTCGGTGACCACGTCGGACTTCACACCACCTTCGCGTCGATGCTGTCGGGAGCATTCGGGTCCGCACCGGAGCACCCGAAGGTCGAATATGTAGCCGGCCTGGAGAGCCCGGTGGAAAACTTTCACCACATCGCCGGCTGGCTGGTGAAACACGGATACAGCGACGCCGATACCGTTGCGGTGCTCGGCGGCAACATTCTCCGAGCCCTGCGCGGGATCTGGCCGTCGCCAGGTCGTTGATCTGGCAACGCTGGAACTCGCGCAGTTCAGCCGGTGAGGATCTTTTCGATGGCTGCCGCCGCGCGGAGCAATCCGGCGTCATCGCCGATCGGCCCTGCGATCTGTAGGGCAACGGGCAGTCCGTCGAGCGTGGTGCCGCAGGGGATCACCATCGCGGGTTGGCCCGTGACGTTGTACGGCCCGCTGAAGATTCCCTCGATCTCACCGTCCGGTGTATCGATCGGCGGTGTCGTTTCCGGCGCGGGGTACGGCACGGCCGGACCGATGAGCACGTCCACTCCCTTGAGCAGCGCGAGGGCCGACGGCAGCAGGGCCGCCCGCTTGGCCAGTGCGGCTTCACTCTGCTCCGGGGTGACGTTGGCAGCGGACTGCAGCAGTCGCAAGGTGGCCCGACCGTAGTGTCGCGGATTGCTCCGCACTCGTTCACCGTGTACCTGCCAGGCCTCCGCGAGCAACACGTTACCGAGGCACTTCTCCAGCTGGGCAAGGGAACTGCCGTCTCGCTCGAGGACCTGCGCGCCCGCAGCGCCGAGTCGTTCCACCGCGGTCCGGGTGATCTGTCTCAACTCCGGATCCAGACGGGGGTCGTCGAGTTGATCGACGAGCAGACCGAGACGGAGTGGCTCTTCCCGAGCAGTCAGGTTGTAGGTCGCACCGACGAGAACTCCCAGCACCGCCGCGGCCGTGGTGACCGAATCGGCCAGGACGCCCACATGGTCGAACGTCGGCGACAGCGGCGTCACGCCCTTCTCGGGCACCAGACCGTGAGTCGGTTTGATGCCCACTACCCCGCAGTAGGCAGCCGGAATCCGGATGGAGCCACCCGTATCGGTGCCGAGGGCGGCTCGACAGACCCCGGCCCCCACAAGAGCGGCCGAGCCGCCACTGGACCCCCCGGCGGTGCGGTCGGGCCGAACCGGGTTACGAGCTTCGGGGATGTCCTCGTGCGGAGCGCCGGCGGCGTATTCCAAAAGGCCGGCCAGTGCGAACACATCGGCGCCGGCGTCGCGCAACGCGGTGACCACCGTGGCATCGGTGGATGCCGGCGGCCCGGCCATGTCCTGCGGATTACCGTTGCCACGAGGAAATCCCGCAACGTCGATCATGTCCTTGACCGCGATCGACATCCCGTGCAGCACACCGGTCCGGGCGCGGTGTGGAGCACTGATCACCCTGCTGACGGCGTTCAGTGGACGCCCGAGGCGTTCCAACTTCTCGTAGGTCACGAGGAGGTCGAGATTGGCCACCTCGCAGGTCCGGTCGCCCCGTTCGATGGCGCGAATGAGCTCGGCGACATAATGCGTCAACGGGCCCTCGAGCACCTCGATCTGCTCCGCCACCTCGGTCGGGCGTTTACGCACCATCAGATCTCGGTAGATGCCGCTGTGGGACTTGGCGCTCCCGCGATTGAAGGCCACCAATCGGTCGAGAGAGCCCTCCAAATCGGCCGGATCGAACCCGTCGAAAGGCAAAGGGCTGACCGGAGCCTGCGCGAGTACCTCGCGTGCCAACGCCAACATCAGCGGCCGGTACTGCGGTAGTTCAAGGTGATCGGCAATCGATAGATCGGAGACGGCGCCGGCGAACAACATCGAGCCGTAGGCCTCCTTCGCCCACAAATATCCGAGAATGCTGTCCGTGGCCTCCGCATACGGCAGTGCGTCGGCGATCTCTCGCAGTCGCCCCGTCATCGAACCGTCGAGCTCACCGATCCGGAACGTGCCCACGTTGCCCTGCATGATCACGCCGGGGCCCATGACGTCGGCCCCAAAGTTCACGAAGCAGGCGAGCAGCCGGTCGAGGCCAACCGCTTTCCCGAGAACGTCGGCCGTGAGGCCGTTCTGCAACGAGACGACGACGGCGTCGGCGGAAAGCCGATCTCGCAACAGATCTGCGGCCGATCGGGTGTGATGGGTCTTCACCGACACGATGACCACGCCGTCCAGCACGTCGGGCAGTTGCTCTGGAGCGACGGCCGGAACCTCGACGCGGAATTCGTTGACCGGACCGGTGATCTGCAATCCGTGCTCGTTGATGGCCGCCACGTGAGCGGCATCGGCATCGCACAACAGGACGTCATGCCCGGAGACAGCTAGGTGGGCACCGACTGTGCCACCGATCGCGCCGGCACCGATGACGGTGAACTTCATCATGGACTCCGTCGCTGAAGGAGACCGCGCCAAGCGGCGCGGTCGTCGCGGCTGGAAATTCGGCTGCCCAGCGGCAACTCGGGTAACTGCTGCAGGCGAAATCAGAACGTTACTTTCCGATCATCTCGCCGTGGACCTTGTGCCCTTAGAATCGCCCTACTAACCTGAAGATTGCATACAGTACACCGCTAGTATTGTGGCATCCCGGGAACCATTCGAGGAGAGCATCCTGATGAACCTTGATGACAACGGATCCACCGCCGCTCGGGCTGCCGCCATGGTCGCCCACGAGATCACCCGGCGCAGGGCGCTGCGCTTCGGCGCGCTGGGCCTCGGTGGGGTCGGTCTGAGCGCCTTCCTGGCTGCCTGTGGAACCAACAACACCAGCACGCCCAGCAGCAGCAGCGCGAGCACCCCGGCGAGCAGTGCGGCAGGCGGGAGCACGAGCGCCGCCGGTACCGGCGCAGCCAGCAGCGGCGCGGCCAGCAGCGGCGGGGCCAGCAGCAGTGCCGGTGCTGCCGTTCCGGCCGGTAAGAGCGGTGGCGACATCATCATCGCGCGGGCCCAGGACGCTGTCGATTTCGACAAGACGATGGTGTTCAGCAACGCCTCGATCTGGGTTTACGTCCAGATCTTCGAGGGCTTGACCATCAGCAGCAAGGACGGCAGAACCGTCGAGCCATGGTTGGCCAAGAGTTGGACCCAGTCGGCGGACAAGCTGACCTGGACGTTCAAGTTGCGCTCGGGCGTGAAGTTCAGCGACGGAACCCCGATGACCTCGGCCGACGTCAAGTTCTCGCTGGACGAGGCCAGTTCGACGAAGGGTGGCTGGGAGTTCATCAATGTGGCCATCGCGAGCATCACCACGCCCGACCCGTTGACGGTCGTCATCAAGACCAAGTACCAGTGGGCGCCGCTGCTGGCCGACCTGGCCTGCCCGAGCAATGGGATCATCCCGAACAAGTACGGCGGCCGCGCGAAGAAGACCTTCTACACATCGCCGATCGGGACCGGACCGTTCGTGTGGGATACCTGGAACAAGGGCAGCAAGCTGACCCTGAAGAAGAACACGAAGTACTGGCGCCAAGGCCTGCCCTACCTGAATTCGGTTTCCTGGCAGGTGGTTCCGGACGACAACACCCGCAACGTGATGATCCAGGGCAGCACCGCCCAGATCAACGAGAACCCGCCCTTCTCCACCATCGATCAGCTCAAAGGTGTTTCCGGGGCCGCGGTCACCCTGTTCCCGTCGACGCGGACCGACTACATCCTGATGAATCAGAAACGGGCACCGTACGACGACGTGCACGTGCGACGTGCGATCTCGTACGCGATCGACCGCGAGGCGCTGGTCAAGACGGTGCTTTTCGGTAACGGCACCGCGGCCAACTCGCTGTTGATGCCGACGGTGCCTTTCTACGACAAGGCCACGCCGGGGCAGAGTTATGACATGACGAAGGCCAAGGCCGAGCTGGCGATGTCCAAGGTGCCCAAGGGTTTCAGCACCACCTACCTGGCCTCCTCGGGTAACTCGGTCGACTCGGAGATCGCCCAGATCCTGCAGGCGTCGCTGAAGGAGCTGGGGATAACCATGGCGATCTCTAACAGTGATCCGAGCGCGGTGCACGATCTACAGAACGCCCTGAACTACGACATCAGCCACTCCTACTGGACGATGGACATCGCGGACCCCGATGAACTCGTGCAGTTCGCGGTTCTGCCCTCGGGCGGTGGTCATTCCTTCGAGACCAGCTACAACAGTGCTCAGGCAAAAGCGCTGGCCACCCAGGCGGAAAAGACGTTCGACACCACCAAGCGCCAGGCCCTCTATACGAAGTTGCAGACGCTGTTGGCCGAGGACGCCTTCCTGCCGCCGTTGTTCTACCAGCCGTTCCCTTATGCAACCCGGACCTCGGTACAGAATTTCTTCGTGAAGCCGACCGGGCTCTACGACATGGCTGTCGTCTCCCTCGCGTAGTGGACCGGACACAGGAAGTGGGAACGAGCGACTCCGAGCGATGAAATATCTCCTGTATGTGGTGCGACGCCTGGTCACCCTGATCCCGGTCGGCTTCGGTATCACTCTGCTGGTGTTCTTACTCCTCAAAATCGTGCCCGGTGATCCGGCGGTCACGCTGCTGGGCTCGCACGTCACCGATGCGGGCGTCGCGGCGCTGCACCAGCAACTCGGTCTCGACCACCCGCTGTGGCAGCAGTACCTGACTTTCCTGGGGAAGCTGCTCCATGGCGACCTTGGCGAGTCCTACCAGTACCAGTCGAGTGTGTCGTCCCTGGTGCTGCAGAATCTGGTGCCGACCGTCTGGCTCATCGTCACTGGTGCGCTCTTTGCCGTGATCATCACGGTGCCGCTTGCGGTGTGGGCGGCGAGTCACCGAAACGGGGTCGGTGACAACACCATCCGGACCATTCCGCTGATCGGCCTCGGAATGCCGGCGTTCTGGCTCGGGATCATGCTGGTCCTGCTGCTGTCCCTGAGGGCGGGGGCATTTCCTGCCTCCGGCTTCGGGGACGGTTTCGCCAACCACGTGAAATCGATCGTGCTGCCGGGTCTGACCGTCGCGCTGGCGCTGGTCCCTATCCTGGTGCGCAGTCTGCGGGCGAGCATGATCGATGTGCTGCAGAGCGATTACATCACCACCGCCAGGGCGAAGGGCCTCGGTGGCAGTCGGGTGGTCTTTGGTCATGCGCTGCGCAACGCGGCTATCTCCTCGGTTACCGTGCTGGGGGTCAATATTGCGTATCTGGTCGGCTCGACCCTGGTAGTGGAGAAGGTCTTCGCCCTGAACGGGATCGGATATTTGATGATCAATGCGATCTTCAATCGGGACTTCCCGATCGTGCAGGGCGTCACCCTGGTGTTCGCGGTGATGGTCGTCCTGGTGAACCTGCTGACCGACATGACGCACGCGGCTCTCGACCCCCGGGTGCGGCTCGCATGACGGCGCTGACCGTGAGGGGCGCGCCCGTCGAGCGGGCCAAGCGTCGCCGGCGGCAACGAAATGTTCCGCTCGCGGCCGGTCTGGCTTTGTTACTGCTGATCGTGCTGGCCGCGGTGTTCGCGCCACTCCTGACGCATTGGGATCCGATTGAGCAGGATCTGGTGAACGCGAGATCCGCTCCGGGAACGTCCGGGCATCTGCTGGGCACCGACGCGCTCGGACGAGATGTGTTCTCCAGGCTGCTCTACGGTGCTCGGATCGACCTGCGAGTCGGCATTCTTGCCGTGATCAGCCCGTTCTTCATCGGGACCGTACTGGGCCTGATCGCGGGCTGGTTCGGCGGTTGGCTCGATACCTTGATCATGAGGATCGTCGATGTTGTGATCGCCTTCCCGTTCTTCGTCCTGGTGATCGCCGTTGTGTTCGCCCTCGGCGCCGGGACCGGGAGCGTGTACGTGGCCATCACCCTGGTCGGCTGGGTGGCGTACTGCAGGATCGTCCGTGGCGAGGTACTGGTCGCCAAGGAACAGGAGTACGCGCTCGCCGCCCGCGCCAGTGGTTTGCCCACCTGGCGCATCCTGTTCCGGCACCTGCTCCCGAACGTGGTGCTCCAGGCCGTCATCTACTCGATGAGTGACATCGTGCTGACCATCCTGGCGATCGTCACCCTCGGATATCTAGGTTTGGGTGTGCCGCCGCCGACGCCGGACTGGGGATCGATGATTTCGGACGGTCAGCAGTTCCTGCTGACCCAGTGGTACCTGGCGACCATTCCCGGACTGGCTGTGGTGATCACCGGATTTGCCCTTGCGCTGGTGGCGGACGGACTCGTCGAACGGTTCGGTCGGCGATGACCCCGCTGATGGAGGTCCGCGACCTGCAGGTGGAAATCCCGTTGCCGCACGGCAACCTTCACGCGATCCGTGGCCTCTCCCTGCGGGTCGATCCTGGTGAGGCGATCGGTGTCGTAGGTGAATCCGGTTCGGGCAAAAGCATCACCCTGCGCGCCCTGCTCGGTCTGCTGCCCCAGCCGGCCAGGGTGACCGGGGGCTCCATCCTTCTCGACGGAGTCGACGTCACCGGGATGCCGACCGCACGACGCCAGAAGCTCCTGACCGATGCCGTCGGCATGGTGTTTCAGGATTCTCTGACGGCGCTCAATCCGGTGATGCGCGTCGGCGAGCAGGTCGCCGAAGTACCGCGCCGGAAGCTGGGGATGTCCCGCACCGCAGCTCATTTTCGCGCGGTGGACCTGATGGAGCAGGTGGGCATTCCGGATCCTGAGCGCCGTTACCGGGCCTACCCCCACGAATTGTCGGGCGGTATGCGGCAGCGCATCTGCATCGCGATTGCGCTCTCGACCGATCCACGGCTGATCCTCGCCGACGAGCCGACCACCGCGCTGGACGTCACCATCCAGGCGCAGGTGCTCAAGGTGATCGAAACGTTGCGTCGTGAGCGCCGACTCGGCCTGGTCTTCGTCAGCCACGACCTCGCCGTTGTCAGCCAGACCTGTTCCAGGGTCTACGTCATGTACGCGGGCCGGGTCGTCGAGTCCGGCGACATCGGAACGATCCTGCAGGATTCCCGACATCCCTACACCTACGCCCTGCTGCGTTCGGTGCCGGATCCCGATGCCCCGGTACACAGACTGATCACCATCCCGGGCCAGCCGCCGGACCTGACCGCGACGGTCGACGGTTGCTCGTTCGCGCCACGCTGCGCTTTTGCCGCCGCCGAATGCACCTCGCAGGACCCGCCACTTGTTCCGGTCTTCCACGACGACTCGCATGTGACCGCCTGTCTGCGATGGGAGACCGCCGAGCACTGGCCGAAGTGGTCCGAGCAGGCCGAACTCCAGCCCGCCGCGCCGGAGCAACCGATGTCGGAGTCGAAATCATGACCACTCCAGTGGATGTCATCAAGCGCCCCATTGAATCAAGCCATGAGGTCCTCGGGCTCGACGGGCTCGTCCAGCACTTCACCACCGGCCGTTCCTGGACGGATCGCCTGACCGGAACGGCCCCCCATGTGGTCAAGGCGGTGGACGGTGTCGAGCTGACCCTCGCGGCCGGCGAGACCCTGGGGCTGGTCGGCGAATCCGGATGCGGCAAGTCCACCCTGAGCCGATGCGTGATGGGTCTCTACCAACCGACCGCCGGGACGATCCGTTACGCCGGCCAGACGGTCGAGGGCCTACCGACCCGGGCGCAGCGCCGGACTGTCCAGATGGTCTTCCAGGATCCCTACAGCTCGCTGAACCCACGGATGACAGTCGGTCAGGCGATCTCGGAGCTACTGCGCTACCACAAGATCGTCCCGCGTGACCGGGTCGACGCACGGTGCCAGGAGCTGATGGATCTGGTCGGTCTGCCTCCCGAGGCACTGGGGCGCACACCCCGCCAGTTCAGCGGCGGTCAGCGACAACGAATCGGTATCGCGCGGGCCTTGGCCCTCGAGCCGACGGTGCTGATCGCCGACGAACCCGTTTCAGCGCTGGATGTTTCCGTTCAGGCGACCATCATCAACCTGCTGCTGGATCTGAAGCAGACCCTCGGACTGTCGATGGTCTTCGTCTCGCACAACATGGCGGTCATCCGCCAGGTCAGCGACCGCATCGCGGTGATGTACCGCGGCAAAATCGTGGAGACCGGGCCGACGGCGGATGTGTTCGACGATCCACAGCACCCGTACACCCAGCTGTTGCTCAGTTCGGTGCCTCGGATGCTGGCCCCGATCTCGCCCACCCAGATCGGTACCGCAGATCCTCTCGCGGTGGTCGACGGAGAGCCGGACGCGGACGAATCGCCGTACGCCGCTCATGCGATCGAAGGAGAGGGCGCCGGCTGCCGTTTCCGTCCGCGATGCCCGGTAGCCATGCAGGTCTGCTCGGAAGAGCCAGGCCTGCTTCCCGTTCCGGCGATCGGCCCCGGACCCGTCGACCGCGCGGATGTACCGCGATCGGCGGCCTGCTGGCACGTCGAGGACCGCACTGAATTCGCGGACCGCACTGTCGAGGTGGCGTCATGACCGGCCCCATGGTGATCGGTAGCGAGCGGAGCGAGGCCGGACTGCCCGCTGCCATGGACATCCTGCGGTCGGGCGGCACCGCACTGGATGCGGTCGAGGCCGCGCTACGACGGTGCGAGGACAACCTCGAGGACCACTACGTCGGCACCGGGGGTCTGCCTAATGCTCGCGGCGAGGTCGAGCTCGATGCCTCGATCATGGTCGGTTCCAGTAGAGCCTTCGGCGCCGTCGCAGCGCTGAAGGGCTATCCGAACCCGATCTCGGTGGCTCGTGCGGTGCTCGAAAAGCTCCCTCAGCATGCGCTTCTGGTGGGGGAGGGGGCAGCACTTTTCGCGAAGGAATGTGGTTTCACCACCGCCGAGCTGCTCACCGACGAAGCGCGAAGGTTGTGGCGTGAGGCCCTGGCCCATAGTGCGGATTCGGTCGAGGGTGAGAACACCAGCGCAAGCGCCGGCGATAAGGCCTACCGTGCTGCTGCTCTGGAGCTCGTACGTCGACTCTCGCCGCATGACGGACCGTGGGGAACCATCAACGTTCTGGCTCTGGACAGCCTCGGGGAGCTGGTGGTCGGAGTGTCGACCAGCGGCTACCCGTACAAATACCCTGGACGAGTGGGTGATTCGGCGATCGCCGGCGCCGGAAACTACTGCGACCTCCGCTATGGCGGGGCGGCCTGCACCGGACGCGGAGAACTGAGCATGCGGGCGATCGGCGCGCGCGCGGTGGTCGAACGCCTTGCCCTGGGCGATGATCCCGAGACGGCCTGTGCGGCGATGCTTGTCGAGGCCGCGACGCTGCCCGATCAGTTCCGCGCCGAGTTGCGAACGTTGGCGCTCACCCCGGACGGACGTCACGGCGGCGCGGCCGGCCAGGCCGGCTCCGTCTATGCGTTGATGACAACGACCAGCACCGAACCTGAATTCCGACCGAGAGGATTAGTCATATGAAGGTCTTCATCTCTTCCGACATGGAAGGCACCGCAGGGGTAGTCGACTGGAATCAGTGCATGCTCGGTGAACCTGAGTACGAGTACTACCGGACCCTGCTGCAGGGTGAGGTGAACGCCGCCATAGAGGGGGCACAGGCCGCCGGCGCAGACGACTTCCTGGTCAACGACTCGCACTCGAAAATGCAGAACCTGCGTCCGGACACCCTTGCCGGCAATGCGCGCTATCTCTCCGGCCGGCACAAGCCGATGTACATGATGCAGGGCCTGGACAGCTCTTTCGATGCGGTCTTCTTCGTGTCCTACCATGGCTCGATGTCGAGCCCGGCCCCGTTGTCGCACACCTACAATCCGCGGGCCATCGCCGAGGTCAAACTCAATGGCGTGGTGGTCGGTGAATCGGGGATCAATGCGCTGGTCGCTCTGGGCCACAGTGTCCCGATCGTGCTGATCACCGGGGACGACATCACCGCGCATGAAGCGGCGAAGGTCAGCCCGGGAGTGCAACAGGCGGTCGTGAAGACGGCTGTGTCACGCTTCGCGGCCGACAGCATGCATCCTGCTGCCGCCCGCGACCTGATCCGTGCCAGAGCCGAAGCCGCGATCGCCTCGCTGGGTGATGCCGAGCCACCGGACATCACCTTGCCGGCCACGCTGGAGATCACCTACCGCAACGCCGATCTGGCCGAGATGGCTACCTGGGTCACCGGTGTCAGTCGTCAGGGCAACACGACGGCGACCATCACCGATGACGATCCGATCCGGCTGTTCCGAACGTTCATCAACACGGTGCTGATGACCCGCGAGATTGCGGAGTAGCGCCTTAGTGGCTGCAGTTCAGCTGATCCGGGCGACCAAGCGCGGGTGAAGATACTCGATGTCCGCACGGTGCCGGTGCGTGCCGGATTCTTCGTCGACGATCAGGCCGCCATCAGGGCCGGTGCGGCGAGCGACGGATTCGGCTACCGCGGTGATCCGGTCACCCCGGGGTTCACTGCGATCCGTCAGGCGGCGGAGGCGTTGTCGGTGCTGCTGTTCCTCGACGACGGTTCGGTCGCCCACGGGGACTGCGCGGTTTCGCAATACAGCGGGGCGGGTGGCCGCGACCCGGTCTTCGGTGCCGCCGCTGCCGCCCATGACATCGAAAGGCACCTGGCCCCGATGCTGATCGGCGCGCATCTGTCGTCGTTCCGTGAAATGGCGGAACAGGTGGACCGCTGCCGAACAGCGACCGGCCAGCTGCATACGGCCGTCCGCTACGGCGTCACGCAGGCGCTGCTCGACGCGGTCGCCCAGCGCAGTCGGATCACCATGGCCGAGGTCATCTGCGCGGAATACGGAACCGAAGTCGAACTGAAGCCGATACCGATGTTCGCCCAGACAGGCGACGATCGGTATCTCAATGCCGAGAAGATGATCCTCAAACAGGTCGACGTGCTGCCACACGGGCTCATCAACGATGTCGCATCCAAACTCGGCCCCGAAGGTGAGCTGCTCGAGGACTACGTGACGTGGCTGGTGCGCAGGATCGGCGAACTGCGGCCGTCGGCGAACTACCGCCCGCGACTGCACTTCGACACCTACGGGACGATCGGCGTTGCGTTCGGCGGGAGCATTCCGGCAGTGGCACGGTACCTGTGCGGTCTGAGCCGGTTGGCTGCTCCCTACCAGCTCACAATCGAGCATCCGATCGACGCGGGTGGAAGGGACGCGCAGATCGGGACCTACGTCCGGTTGAAGGCCGAGTTGCTCCGGCTCGGATCGGACGTGCGGATCGCTGTCGACGAGTGGTGCAACACCCTGGCGGACATCAAGTTGTTCGTGGAGCGACGTGCGGCGGACGTCATCCACGTGAAGACACCCGACCTGGGTGGCGTCGACAAGACGGTCGAGGCGCTGCTGCTCGTACGTCGTCACGGACTGGTCGCCTACTGCGGTGGCACCTGTACCGAGACCGAACGATCGGCACAGGTCACCGCTCACCTGGCGATGGCATGTGGGGCCGGGCAGATCCTGGCCAAGCCAGGAATGGGTGTGGACGAAGGGCTCATGATCGTGGGCAACGAGATGGCGCGGGTGATGGCAGTTGTCGCAAGGCGTCGGGAACCCGGAAAAGGAACGAAGATATGAACGTCCAATCCAATGTCGAACTCGCGCGATTGAGTGCCGAGTTCTTCCAGATCCAGCACACCGGTGACCCTTTCAACGCGACACAGCTGGGCGTGATCGGCTTCGACGACTTGGTGCCCGACCCGAGCAGGGAGGGATCGGCAGCCACCATGGCCAAGATCGCGGACCTCGAGCGGCGACTCGACGCGATCGATCTCACCGCTCTCAACCACTCGGACCGGATCAATGCCGCCGTGTTGGGAAAACTCGCGTGGAGTGCCCGTTCCGATCTGGAACATTGCCTCTGGGAGACCAGCGCCTCGGCTGACGCCTACTCGTCGCCGCAGGCGATGATGTTCATGTCGGTACCCACCGTCTCGGTCGGGGACGAGAATGCCGCCCAGCAGTACCTCACCCGGCTGACGGGCCTTCCGGCATTCCTGGACGCGATCGCAGCCCGCTACCGCCTGGCCGCCGCCGAGGGCCGGGTGCCCACCCGTGTCGGAGTCGCCCAGGCGATGGAGCAACTGACCGGCCATCTGGCGCTAAATGTGGAGCAGGACACTCTGTTGGGTCCGTTGCGTTCCGGCGACCCGTGTTTCGAGGATTCTCGGAAGCAGGCGACCAACATCCTCGAGGCTTCGGTCCGACCGGCCATGCGGCGTCTGCTGCGCTGCCTCCAGGACGATCTGCTGCCGGTGGCGCGCGACGACGACCGGGTGGGTATCCGGTTCGTACCCGGCGGCGAGGAGGGCTATCGCGCCGCCGTCCGCAGGCACACCACGACCGATCTGTCACCCGAACAGATCCATCAGATCGGGTTGGACTGCGTCGCCGACCTCCGCAAAGAATGGGAGGTACTGGGCGCCAAAGTCTTTGGCACCGATGTGCTCTCGGATGTATTCGCCCAGTTGCGCAACGATCCCGCATTGCGCTTCAGCGAGCGTTCCCAAATAGTGTCCACCGTCGCGGATGCCCTCGACCGGGCTGAGGGCGCACGCGGCGAATGGTTCCCGCCGTTCGACATCGCCGACTGTGTGATCGAGGAGATCAACCCGATCGAGGCCGGCAATGCCGCGCTGGCGTACTACCGCCCGCCGGCCGGCGACGGCTCCCGTCCCGGTGCGCATTGCGTCCTCACTGACCAGCCGCAGGAGCGATTCGTCTATGAGTACGAGGCCCTGGCCTTTCACGAAAGCACACCTGGTCACCACCTGCAGATCGCGTCGGCCCAGACGCTGACCGACCTACCCGACTTCCGGCGCTTCCTCGATGCCGAGGTGTGCGGATACGTGGAGGGCTGGGGCCTGTACTGCGAACGGCTTGCAGACGAGATGGGTTTGTACACATCGGATCTGTTTCGCCTCGGGATGCTGTCGTTCGACGCACTGCGGGCCTGCCGGCTCGTCGTGGACACCGGAATGCATCACCTGGGATGGTCCAGAGCTCAGGCTGTCAAGTACATGTGGGAAAACACCGCGACCACCGCGGCGAACGTCCGCAACGAGATCGACCGCTACATCTCCTGGCCCGGTCAGGCGTTGGCCTACATGATCGGCCGACGAGAGATCACCCGGCTCCGCACCGTGGCGCAGGAACGTCTCGGATCCCGCTTCGACATCAGGTCGTTCCATGGCACGGTGCTCGGCAATGGTGCGGTGCCGCTGGATGTGCTCGAACAGATCGTGCTCGCCTGGGTAGGTTCCTCGGACACCTGAACGACGCGATGTGAACGGTTCGATTCGCTTGCAGAAGGAGTGACCTTGTGTTTCTGAACATCAACGGTGCCGATCTCAACGTCGAGGTGCTGGGCGACGACGAAAGCGCACCTGTGCTCATCGCTCACCACGGCGGTGGCGGCATCGGATCGCTGGCCGAACCTAAAGCCACGTTCGGTCCGCTGGCGGACCTGTTCCGGGTGATCGTATTCGACTCACGCGGGTGCGGGCTCAGTGAAGCGGTCCCGCCCTATTCCCATGCGCAGTGGGCGGCCGATGTGGATGCGTTACGGGAATGGGCCGGAGTGGAACAGATCGTGGTGGCCGGGGGCTCCTACGGCGGATTCATCGCCATGGAATATGCCGTTCGCCATCCCGAGCGTGTGCGGGCCATGATCCTTCGGGACACGTCCGCTGACCGCAGCAACCTCGACATCGCCAGGGACAACGCACGTTCCCAGACTCGGGTACAGCTGAACTGGGAGAATTTCGACCGCTACTGGAGCGGGAACATTCGAGATGACGCCGACCTCAAGGCCCGCTGGGCCGAGCTGATTCCCCTATACGACTTCGAGTACGACCCCGTCGCCTCGGCGGCCCGGGTCGATGCCGGTATCTATCGCCACGAGGCGCACAACTGGTGCTTCCAGCACAACGTGCCGATCTACGATCTGAAGGCGCAGCTCAGTTCCATCTCATGTCCCACCCTCGTCACGGTGGGCAGGGCGGACTGGGTCACGCCGGTGTCCTCGTCGGAAACCATTGCAGCGCTGATTCGAAATGCAGAGTTGGTGGTGTTCGAGAAGTCCGGTCACTCACCGCAGTACGAGGAGGCCGAGCTGTTCCAGCAGACGATGCGCGACTTCCTTACCCGGGTCGTCCCGGAGGTGTCCGCCCCGTGATCACCCGCAGAACGCTCTGCATCCCGCGCCCAGGTGACCTGGAGATTCCCTGCTTCGATATTTGGGGGAAAACCGATGGCCCGCGGCTAGCCGTCCTGGCCGGAGTCCACGGGGCGGAGTATGCGTCCATCGCCGCTGCGCGTAAGTTCGTCTCGAACCTCGACCTCTCGACCGTGCTGGGCCGGATCACCGTCGTCCCGGTAGTGAATGTTCCAGCGTTCTGGGCGCGTTCGGCATTCGTGACGCCGGACGACGACAAGAACCTGAATCGCCAGTTCCCCGGACGACCGGACGGCTCCTTCACCGAAGTGCTGGCCCACCGCGTGTTCGAGTCGCTGGTGCTCGGTGCTGACTATCTCGTCGACATGCACGCGGGCGACCTGCCCGAGGCTCTGGAGCCGTTCACCATCTACGAAGAATCTGCGGTCGAGTCCACGTCGCGGGACCTGGCTATCGCCTACGGCTTGGGGCACTGCGTGCGTCAGTCGGCTGCGGCCCGCACCGTCGCGGGAAGCACCTGCGCGGCCGCCGCCGACGTCGGCATTCCGGCAATCGTCGCAGAATCGGGCGAGAACGGGCTGATGCAACGATCGGCGATCCACGTCCATCTCGCAGGTCTCCGTAACCTTGCCCGCTTCGTCGGCGTTCTCGCCGGGACGGCTCAGCCGGTCATCCCGGTCCGGCAGCACGAGGACTGGCATTGGTTGCGGACGGAACGGGCGGGGTGGTGGCAGCCGACGGTCGCGACCGGTACGTCGGTATCGGCCGGAGATCTGCTCGGAACGGTCAGTGACGTCTGGGGTGAAGTACTCGCCAAGATCATTGCTCCGGAGGCGGGAACGCTGCTGTTCCTGACCACCAGCCCAGCGGTGTCGGCGGACGGACTGCTGCTCGGCCTGGCCCGGAACGCTCCCTGAAGTAGGACAGCTCGTCAGCGTGTTCGGTGTCGAGGTGCGGATGCGGCATGAGCGGGCATGATCCACATTCATGACCCCGAGAATCTCTCACCTGCCTCCTCACCGCCGCCTGTGCCGCGGTGGACCTGCGCACGCACCTGTCGGCCAAACCACCGGAGCAGACAGCGCCGCTGATCGATCAGTCAGCGCTGCTCAGCCTGGATCCACTGCGTAGATAGTCGATGAATGGTGTGGCGAATAGGGGCGGATGGCCGCTGATCTGGGAAAATGGTGAGTGTCTAAATCTCCAGAACCCACAACAGAAAGCCATCCGC
>JAABUW010003684.1_pt1 | contig 21603 bp, 23 predicted proteins | sample 5560081 | NCBI WGS metagenome assembly JAABUW01 (sample SAMN10711882, study PRJNA513363) | rock metagenome | isolation source: Antarctica rocks | place: Antarctica: Victoria Land, Knobhead sud
ACAATGAGTCGAGATATCGATGAAGATAATCGTGCTCACGATTGATGTGGTATGAACACAATTCTGCAGCTAGATATCCACTCAAAGTCTTCTACATGAAGAGAAGCCCATGTTCGACTACGGAGATAAGGGTAATTTAGTCTCATGGAATTCTCAATCATTTTAGCAGCTACCTCAGCCTGCACTATCTTGTGATTGAAGTCTTGAATGAAAGGGGTAACAGTAAACATTAGGTAGGATGTTGCCTCAGGTAACGGGGTTAGTGTGACACGTCTGAGAACCTGAGGCAAGTAGAAGGGTTCACCTAGCAACCGGCTAAACCTAGCAGTCGGACAGCCCTATAGGGCTGAAAATCCACATTTCATATTCTATTGGTATAATTCTTCAACATATCAGCAAAACGATGGCAGCCACCCCCCCCACCCCCCCCACCCCCCCTACCCCCCCTATGTTCTTCATACCTTCTGAAGATATAGAACTTTCACAGGAAAAGCGCATAACGCTTGCTCATGCACGTTGGAACGAGGCTTCAGCAGTCAACGAAAATCCCTCCCAAGCAAAAATCGCTCGTCAATATGGAATACCAACTAGTACTCTTTGGGACCGGATCAATGGTCGAAAGACTGTTGCTGCACGCAATCAGCAATTTCAAAGACTTAGCCAAGAAGAAGAAGAAGCTATATGTGACTGGATCCTACGTCTTCAGGCTTGGGGCTGGCCTCCTCGTGTGGAGCAAGTACGTTCAATAGCTCAAGAACTACTAATAAAAAAGGGTGACGATAAGCCAGTCGGAATCAATTGGCCTCAGAAGTTCCTAAAACGTCATTCGCAAATCAAAACAGCATATGTTTCTTCGCTTGACAAAGAGCGTGCTATGGCTCAGGATCACGATATTTTAGCTGGCTGGTTCAACCTTTTTCAGAGTTTGAAAGAAGAGCATGGAATAGAGATAGAAGATATCTACAACATGGACGAAAAGGGGTTCATGCAGGGGGTTATTGCTAAGCTTCGGGTCATGATTTCCAAGTATGAAAAGAAGGCTCATATGATTCAATGTGGCAATCGAGAGTGGGTCTCATTGATTGAGTGTATATCTATGGATGAAAGAGTCTTGAAGCCGTGAATTATCTTCAAAGGAAAAGTACAGCAGAAGGCCTGGTATGAAGTACTCAAAGAAGGTCATATTGCTGTGAGCGAGAATGGCTGGATCGACAACGAATTGAGTCTAGCCTGAATTCGGAAATGCTTTGATTCAGAAACTAAAATCTGTCAGAAAGGCGAATATCGAATGTTATTAATCGATGGTCATGCTTCTCATATCGCTACTCAGGTGATTGACTATTGCGTCAGTCAGAAGATCATTCTACTGTGTCTTTCGACTCACATCACTCATCTGCTTCAATCACTCGATGTTGAGGTCTTTGCTTCATTGGCTACTGCATACAAGTCTCATGTTCAGCGAATTACTCGGCTTGGGGCCAGCTACTCAATCGATAAAACGGACTTTCTAGAGATATATCAACAGGCTCGGCATGAAGCAATTACACCACTGAATATCAGAAAGTCATGGACAGCTACGGGGCTTCTTCCGTTCAGCTCAGCATTAGTACTTCAGCACTTTCCTCCTAAGGAACTGGATCAACCACAGCAGTACAACATAGTCATTCGTTCAACTACGCCTGCCGAGGCTACAGTCACATACATCGATTCCAAAGACGGTTTAGAAGTCGTTCTAACACCTGCAAATACTTCACAAGTACAGCAGCTTATTAGACAAGCAATAAAAGGAACGGTTTCTAGTCAGATTCTTGAAAAGATGGGTAAAGCAGCAATACGAGCAATGGCGGAATCGACTATTCAGAACGTCACTAATCAGGAACTTCTTGAACTCAATAGAAGAAAGAAGCAAAAGGTCAATCGAATTGGGGGTAATTACGGTACTGCCAGGGTCATGAATCAAGAGATTGTTGATGAAAGAAGAGAGAATCAACGAGCAAAGATATGGCAAAAGGAGGTCAATTCTCTACTACGTCTAGGTCCTGAGCTATTTACTTCAAAACCTTCTATCCGAAAACGAGCTGTCGTAACTTCAGCTCAACAGACAAAGATGTGGAATAGGGAGGTCAATGATCTACTACGTCTAGGCCTCGAGCTCTTCACTTCGACATCAAGCTCTAGACAAAAGAAGAAGAAGCAGCTGATAGTTAAGCTACGAGTCAGACAGCTGAAGCAGAAGCAGGAGCAGGAGCAGAAGCAGAAGCAGCTGATAGTTAAGCTACGGGTCAGACAGCTGGAGCAGAAGCAGGAGCAGGAGCAGGAGCGAAGGAATAACGGGATATCTACAACTGGCCAATCAGGGCGAGGCATGTGTATCAGAAGGGCCCCAAAGAGGTCATATTAGCTACGTAGTTCATCGTTTGAAGCAATAAAAGATGAAATGTGGATTTTCAGCCCTATAGGGCTGTCCGACTGCTAGGTTTAGCCGGTTGCTAGGTGGACCCTTCTAGCACGCGTCGCGTCATGGATGCTGCTTATGTAATAGAGCCACGACCGAAGAAAACATCAAACCGCCATTCGGATAGCTGAGAATGTGCTTATGATCTCTAGATAACCTTTGTTACGGGTATATGGTTTGTTGCGCACGCTTCCCCTCTCTTTGATGCTTCGATGTAGTCTTTTCAACGTAATCTTCTCCTACCGCCATATCCATAGAAGGCATGGCTGTAACTCTCTCGTCTTTCCTCCTTCTCCTTAACATTGTAAATTATGTGTTAGATAATCTCATTTACTGTGGACTTCTTGGACAGATCGCCGTTGGCGTTGCCTGGTCTTAGGCCAATTTTCTGGTTGCAACTTCTGAGAATGTAATTGTCCAGCTTGGTTATTTGGGATTGATCATGTTGGTATACGAAGGCAATTAATATTTTTCCTTTAGTGGTACGGCTTTTCTACTAATTTTTCCTTGCAGGTGGACTGTCAACGTCGTTTTCTTCCCTCAATGCAAATTTAGCTCTCTCAATTGCCGTAGCAATCACAGGAATAGGGCTACCAATCGCGTTATCCTTCATGTTACAAGAACTTGCTGGGGCGAGCTCACTTCAGGCGTTCTCTGCTGGGGCCGCTCTGTGCTCAACAAGCCTAGGCACCACCTTCATCATTCTTGGTACCTCCGGGCTCACAAATACCCGCCTCGGGACTGTTCTGACTACTGCAGCTATATTGGATGATGTCGGTTGTTTAATCATGGTTCAGGTGATATCCAATTTAGGGACTTCGGCCATATCGTTCAATAGCATCACGATCGATTGTTGTGTCCATTGGACTTGTGATTGTCTTACTACTCGCATGCCGCTTTTTACTTAGGACATTGACAGTATGGCTGAACAGGAAACGTGGGAAAGCTCCAGCAGGTATCCTACAACGATTGTTCATACGTAATGAAACGGCTTTCCTGATCTACACCGCAACCCTCCTCGGATTTGTGACCGGAGCAACTTATGCCGGGACTTCGAACCTGTTTGCCGCTTACCTTGCAGGTGCGTCGATTAGCTGGTGGATTCCAAAGTATCCTACAAGTCTCTTGAAAGAAATGGATCGACGATTACTCTACTTCCGGAAAAGGCACTAGCAGATTCGCCTGCGGAACAAATGCCTATCGTCAGGGCTCCGAAGGAAGCTAGCACTGAAAATGTTCAAACTTCTCAAACCGATCCAGTTGAAGGACAGACCGTAGGGATATTTAAACAAAGCGATGAGGCTCCAGCAAACCGAAGACTACCTCCAGATTCTGGTGCCTTGACCGGGAGACATATCTATCACAATTACTACGAAGCAGTTGTAAACAGGATTCCGAAACCCTTTTCCTTTGTGAGTGAAGGAGAACTTTCCACTGGCCTGCTGGACTTGGAAATCAATTCTAATAATATGCACTAGGCATCGATTGGTTTCTCTATTCCCATTACGCAAACGTTCACGGGACCTATCATATGGCGGGGTATAGTCTACACGGTTCTAATGATCCTTGGGAAGCTTTTCACAGGCCTCTGGCTTGTGCGCTTTACAAATAAATCGTCAACGCCATTAAGCCATTTCAGACAACCTTCGTTGCCTAGCTAGTGCTGTTGGGTATCAGGTAGATCGAGAGCGAGTGCAAGAAGGTCTGTACCTAGAAGTAGGTGCACAATCACATGGCGAAGCCGGCACCGGCACAGACTTGATGGCTGCGACTGGCCGCCAGCCGCAAGGCATCCATCCGGAATCTCGAGTAGATCAGTCACAAGAAGTGCCCAGAAACACACATCAGAACGGAACTAAAATACAAAACCCCAGTTCCTTGTATCCTGCGTCAATCGCCGGAGCGGCTATGGTATCCCGAGGCGAAATCGGATTTCTTATTGCATCTATCGCGGAGAGCAAAGGTATCTTCGCCAACACTTCCTCCGGGAGGCCTACGGCTCAGGGGGATAGATCAGAGATCTACTCGATAGTCATTTAGGCAGTCATTCTATGCACAGTCGTCGGGTCGGTAACCGTAGGTACTTTGACCAAACGGCTGAAGAAGCTCCAGGCCGATGATCCATTAGGCATTTGGGGCGTCATCTAAAGCACTTAAATGCAATGCGTCAATTTCCGCTTACCTGCATGTACCGGCAGCGTCCTCCGGCATCACTCCAAGTCGTCTCTATCTCGGTAAAGGTTCCACGTTAGATGTTGACTTTTGGCTAATGCACCGCAGCCGGTTGCAGTTTGGGCTGACCATATTGACCAAGGCCAAAGGGATGAGGCTGAAATCGTTATCACGTGATGAAACCTGAGCCACAAGTCGCCACGCACGACAACCAACACAACTCGACCTGTACACAGTAGAATCCAACGGCAGAAATGCGCCATACATCGGAAGTGATTCGATTAGACAATGTCTAAAACAACGACCATTCCGTTTTCGGCTCTTCAAGCTGTCAGCCTTGCGCCCAGCTGATGGGGGCTCTGGGCTGAATTCAACGGCTGCGCCACCGCCTGTGTTTCCACTGCCAAACTACGGCGACAACCTCGCGAACTGGACTGCATAGCACTACCTTAGTCTTTGATATCAAACCGCCCAAACCGCCGGCAGGAAACCGATAATCCGTGCCTCAAGAGGTCGGCGAAGTCGAATCATGTCGTTATCTTGACAGATTATCAAACCGGTAGCCATTTCAGGATAGCCGCTGCCTCGTTGCCTTGGCGCTCCGGTCTATCCAGACTCTTATTCCTGAGGTGGGTACCATCAGAGCTGACGACTCGAGGTTCTGACGAGGCTATGGCTCCTTGTCCCCATCATGTTCGAAGATGAATAAGGAATTCTGTGAAGAACCTTGGAGATAGCCTGCTTATTGCCTTGCGCTCGACTTATATAGTTGAGTATAGATAGTGTACCATCTACTTTTATGCTTTCACATGGTCCATGTATTTTCATTCTTCTCACACTCTTTCGTTCCTCAATCCTACATTCATTTGGTAGGATCCCCTTTTCACTTCACCATAACTTACCTGGATTGAAGGAGCATTCACCAAAGACCCTTCTGGTTCAAGCCACCTTCCAACACAGCCTTTCTACTTTGTCACTTGTCATTCCATGTGTACTCAAGGCCATTGAAGAGGCTGTTTTCATAGTAGATAAAAGGGTCAATTTCCCTCACTTGATCACTATCTCTCCAGAAAATATTCTATCAACAAATTACAAGCCTTCTCCAGGCACCAGCCGGCTGCCTGATCAAAAAACACCGTCTTCCACTGCAAGAGATTGCCTACTTCAGTTTAGCGTGGGCCGCATTGACATCCTTCCCTGGACTACCTCTTACAAAAAGAGAACTCCGACCCCGCCATTGTCGATTGGAACTACCTGGACTCTTCTCCTCTTATAGACTACTTCTCACCATCGCCCCTCGACCCAGCACCTCTACCATGTGCTGGCCCTTTGTCCAAGGGCCCAGATTAGAAGGAGGCATTGAAGTCCTAGAACGCCGGCCAAAATATCCCGGCGAACCTCGACGCACACGTCTGAACTTTGTGAAATCTCACTCCCGCGGCGACTCAGATGAGTGGGAGCTCATTCGCCCAGGATCCAGCAGGGGATCGTTCAGAGGAGCCTACAGTCACGAAATGGCGCAGCAGCAGCGGCCATGGCAGCAACCACAGCAACTCCCTCCGCTACAACAATACCCCCCGCCACTCCAGTATCCGCAGCCCCATCCACCCCTGGGATTTCACGGTCCAGGCCAACAACAGCAACTCATCGAACCCCGCCACCCACAATACCACGACGTCGCCCCCGGCGTCCAAGCCCTCGCCTATCGGGACGAGGAACCCCACCTCGAACAATTCGTCCGTCCCGGCGGCGGTGACCTCTCCCCCTGCATCGTCGAGCGCGAACCCCGCGCCTACATGCCTGCCCACTACCAAGTCAATCTCGGCAAAGCCAACCACAGGAGCCGCTCGCGCGGCCGTCAGCCCCGCCGAGCGGCATCAGTAGCCACGCATAGCACCGAGGATAGGTACACTGATGTCAGCTACTATGGTGGGAGCAGGAAGAAGTCGAGGAGGGCGCCGAGCCGGTATCGGGATGATGCGGATACGGTGACGGAGTATGAGAGGCCGTTGAGGTATTATGCGAGGAAGAGATCGAAGAGTCGTAAAGGGTATTATGTTTAGAGGGGCTAATTGGGCAAAGTATTAGTGTATTTTAGTACTTTTACTTGTTTTTCTATGGTGGGACTGGGTTGCGATGGCGTTATCTGGGAATGTTTGGGTCTCACAGCACCGACGTTCGGACTTCCTGGGCATCACAGCACCAATCTCAGGGGTTGGGGTTTTATACTCATTTCTGTTTCGGCTTATGTATCTTAATTATCATGTTCGAATTCTCGAGGAGGATGTTCCTCCTGCGCATTAAAGCCAATAGCTCGTCTCTTTGGAAACATTCCGAGAACGTACGGAAAGTACCCTACCTGTTCCATCCTCGATTCCCAAAAAACTTCCCATGTCACGAATTGGCAGTCTTACTGGAAGAAAACCCGCCATCAAAACCCCAATATCCCCTTCTAACCAACCAAGCCATTCCCTAACCTCCAGCGTCCGAGATAAAATCCCGCACCCTTCCCGCCAGGCCTAGCAGGTATCCATACCACCAGGCTGAAGACTTACATACCCATCCCCTTCCTCCAACAAAAATCCCTCACGCTAAGGGAAGTTGCGCCAACTTCGATCATACTTGAGTAAACCATCCGCGCCACCGGGCATGCAGAACCCCCCTTTTTTCCGAAAAATGCCGGAGCGGTCCGGCAGAGCTTTTTTCCTCTGCTGTCAACGATTAGGCTGAGGAAACTACAAACAAGGAAAAAACATTCTCGGAATCCGTCTTGTTTCTTCAGGCTGCGTTTGATGCCTTCTGCGCCTGGAATCTTCATGGCGAAGGCAATGAGGCTGGGCCCCGTTGGTTCTGACGTGGAATTGTGTTTCTTCATGGTATAGGTTGGGAAATGGTTAGAGTGGGTTAGTTTCTGTAGACGCTTGTTTCTTGTTTGGAGCGATGTTTGGGTTCTGCAGGAATGGGGATGGGTGGTTTTTTGCGGTTGTTGTAGGGGGGGGAAGCTGATGGGTTTGTTGGGCTGGATTGGGTTGGGATGAGGGGGGGCGGGGTTTGGGGGGGGGGGAGAAGCGCTTGTGTGACGTGATATGTATTGGGTGGAGAGATCAGGGAGGGGAAAGTAGGATCTCGGTTTAGATATTTGGGTATGCGGGAATATTCGTGTTTTGATATTGGACATGGAGTATGAAACATGTTTCTCTTTTCTTCAGGGGGTTCAAATAAGTGAGGCTGACGACAATAGGGCACGATGTAGGAAACTGTTTGAGGAAGGATTGAAGGAACAAGCACTAGTACAAGGCCACCTGAATAAATCTTTCCCTGTCAGAAGATGGGGATAGAAGCAGTCAGCGTTTTCAGAATGGTGCGTATTAATACACAAGTTTTGGCAAATATGCATCTGTTTGGTCGAAAGGGTTGAAAGTAGAAGTTGCATGTTTGCATGAGAAACTGGTCAGAAACATGTATTCATGCGTTGAGGTTTATAAGATAGAAGTGAAAGATGACCTTTGGGATTATTTCCGAGAAATTGAAAAAGCACACGCGTAATGTGAACCCCAGGCAACAGGATCGAAAATTAGAAAGTAAAGACATGGGATTGAGAGGCACCTGCTTGGGCTAGGCTCGAGGATTGGTACTATGGTCCTCTATGCCTAGTGCCCGAATAAGCATACCGCCGTAGCAACAAGTGGAAGATCTGTGTTTACCAAGTTGCTTTTCCACTACTATATCCCTCGACTTTCCTTAGACTGGAATATCAATGGTCTCGACGCTATTGAGCGCTATCATACCGTAGGGACGAAGAGCATAAGAGAACTGAGACGCATTTCTTACAGCAGGCTTGGATTGCAGAAGGGTGGCTATCTAAGTGGAAGAGGGAAGGGCAGGTGGTTATATACGCTGCATGGAAGAAGTAGTAAGTGGAAGATGTACTGGAGAGGATACTTCAGAGAGGTTTCTTTTGTCGAGGTTTCTTTTGTCGAGGTTTCTGTTTTGCTTGCTCGAAATTGGCGTGTTGGTAAAGTGATGCAGGAATTTGTTCCCTCCTTGTGGCGATGTATCCAGGTGACATACAGTAATCGTGATGTGCTTAAAGAAGATATTTGCCGTCCAATGTGAATACCACAAAGCAGCCGTCCCATCACCTTGGGGGGAATCGTCTGAGCAACCACCACGTGTACCAGATAACGATACTGCAAAACACTGCTTCGGAAGTATGGGGTCAACTCTACCCACAAGCTAGGAGTCTGCTTAGAGTCTTGTGCTTTACAGGTAGGCTTTTCTTTTCGTTTCTTTACACTTAGTTGTTTGACTGATCAGATGCTACAGTAGCTGTTATTCGTTCAGGAAGGAAATGTCAATATGACGGTTTGGCTGGTGTCTGCTTTGATATGCCGTAACATTCCAATCAGGCATAATTGTCCGTGAACTATGCTTCTGGTTAGGAGCAATGCCTCTAAGCTACCAGTCAGGCTGGGTAGGTCGAAACCTAATGATGGAGAGGTGAGGGGGAATCTGTGAGTAACGGGTCAAGTTTCGTCGCCGGGTGATCTTCCAGGTGTCGCTCTGGTCCTGTTGGCTGGTGTTGATAGACCGGCAATGCGATCCAAACTCAGCGGAAGCAGGGCCTTGTAAAAACCCCTTGGGATTATCTACAGGTTGGTGTCCCGAAAGCTACCGCTACCTACCAATCCATACATCAACATCCCATTGACTCCCACACCTGTACCCGAGACCCATACCCATCTAAAACCAAGTCCCATGCCCAGGAACGCTCATGTCGCTAAACCTATACAACGTCTCCATTAGCAGCACCCTCCTCTTCTCCGCCTTCCCACACCATCGAGTCTAAAAACAGCCTCCCATTCCCGCATACCTCCACCCCACGGTCCTGCGCCTCGCCCCTTCTTTTTTCTCCTGCCCAAGCCTCCCTCGGATCCCAAGGTGAATCCACTCTTGACACTCCCTCCGTCCTCCCACCCACCTCCATCGCCATACTGAATCCCACTTCGAGGATCATCTGGGTCAATTTCCCCAAGCTCAATCTTAGTAAGGATCATTGTCGCCAGACGTGAGAACACCTCCTCAACGCCTTCGCCAGTGTAGGCGCTCACTTCGACGGAAACTGGGATTGCACTCCGGGAGGCCCAGCGCGAGGATTCTTCGGTTGTGACTTGCCGGCCTTCAGTGGCTACTGTGGCTGTCTGACGAGAGCCGAGTCCGTAATTCATAGAAGAGTGGCTCGAGCTACCTCGTATCCCTTCGCCTTTACTGCCATATCCAACAGGAAACGCGGAATGTCTGCTGGACACACTGGACTGGGTCGGCACCAAGCTATTGGAGGGAAGATGCTCGGTAGGGACAGGCTCGGCTAGCAGGTCCAATTTGTTGCCCGCAAGGAGAAGTGTGAGATTCGGCGAGGCTAGGGCACGCGCATCATTGAGAAAGTTAGGGAGAGCGTTGAATGAATCATGAGAGGCAATGTCGTAGACGATTATCGCGCCCGCAGCACCACGGTAGTAGGACCGCGAGACGGAGCGGAAACGCTCCGTACCTGCTGTGTCCCATAGTTGCAGCTTGATTCGTTTGCGCCGGGTACCAGTGCCGACCTTAATTATTTTCGAAGAGAATTCGACACCGATAGTATGAGAGGAGAGGACGCGCCCTACATATTCGGTCAAGCGATGCCAGATTTCGAGCCAGGCATGTACTCACATTCGTTCTTTACAATCCGATGCAAAAGGCAGGATCTAGAGCAAGAGTGAGCCCTTGGATTCATGGCAGGCTTGGAGATTGAACGAACTTGCCGCTGCCACTGGGCCCAATTAATATGATCTTCGCCAAATAGTCGTACATGCTCCCAAGCTCCTAGGATAGCTTCAGTCGGCGCGCCATAAAAACCCCTGATGTCACACGACTGTGCCATACCTGATCATGATGTTCTGGTACGGACGAGGTGTTGGAAGCATTGGAGTTCCGACGTTGGCGGCCCATGGTGGCAGCTCCGTGCAAGCTATGGCGAGGCTCATCTGGCAGCAGTGTAGAACAGCGCAATACAAAGTATCAATATATTAATTTGGTTCATGCATCCCGCCAATTTGATCCAGACGCGAACGTCATAAGGCGGATCACTAGCGTGAGACGGCAACCAATGGGAGGCGTCTCGCTTTCGCTCAAGCTATTTTTTGTCAGTTCAACCGTAGCTTGATACTTGAACGCTCGTTTCAAAAGCCACCGACACCACTCTTTCCTCTGAAGATACTCTTCGCGCAGGCGAAGGGCTGCTTCTTCATGTCCACAGCTACATCAGGATTGATGCTTCGGCATACCCGCTTTGTCACACGCCGGACCGCTCTCCGACATGCCTCAACTACCGCCGAGGCCACACAGGCCGCTTCAAATACCGCTGCAAAATCAAAAGACGCGGCATCAAACGCTACTTCAAAAGCCTCCCAGGGCTTATCAAGGGTAACCTCTTCAGCAGGGTCGGCGGTCAGCGGAGCAGCGGAAGGAGTTAGCAACGTAGCGGGAAGAGTTACGGGACGGGTGGGTAGACTGATATCTTTTGTGCAATGTAAGTCGACATCTTGCTATAGCCAAAGGCGGATTGTTCCAAGTCAATTGAGTCCAGAAGAGCTCTTGTCACCGGAAAACAAGACTTCGCGTTTCTCTAAACCTTGAGAGTCTCCCGCCCAGTTAGTGCTTTCAAGGTGGCTTGAAGATGAGTGGAGGCTCAATAGGCCAGTGCGCTGATAAGCTTTGTATAGCCATATATCCGCCGACGGTCTATTACTCGAGAGTTGGTTTAGAGCTTGCCAAGCTAGTTTTCAAAGGTCGACAGATGAGCCCGCCGTGAGTACTCTTTGCCCGACCCATGAAGCATATAGTAGGAACGGCAGCTGATGCAATCACTCCCTAGAAGCCTTGCTACCTTTCAGTCTTACAGTCAACCGATCCTCAATGCGGTCCGAAACCCCCGGGGTCTGTTTTCCCACACTACCAATACTGGGAGCAACTTGAGCCCTGAAAGCATCCTCAACCGAATGAGGAATCTCAACAGCCAACAACTAGTTTTAGCAGGTGTCGTTACGGCGGAGGTCCTTGGGTTCTTCACAGTTGGAGAGATGCTTGGGAGATTCAAAGTGGTTGGATACAGGAGCGACCAAGAGCACCACGAGACAGCGACACCTCACAATTGAAGAATGCGAAAGGATGTGCTACCATTCCTCGAGCTTCCGTACTGTATAGGGGGGCGGGCGAGATGCAGCTATGGACATGCCAATCTCGAACCAACTGTTTTCGTACATCTGCATATACATCCTTTGTCCTCATAGACCTGTAGCAGTGTACAACAAGTCAAAAGCATAGTAACCATCTACTGAAACCTCCGAAATATGTCTACCCAGAGGTCACTGCTATTTTGTGCCGGCCGATACTCCGTTACATGTCCGTACCTTGTAGGTAAGATCGGTCCCGAGCCCTCGAAAACTTGGGAACTGAGTGAGACAGAATTCTGCGCTGAAGCATTCAACATATTGAGTGTGATTTATTTCCGTACGGAGTCATTGAATTATATTTCCCGCTCGCTACGGGCACGGCGATAGTTTTAGGACAATGAAGCTACAGTACTCCGTAGGCTGGTTCAAGCACTTGTAACGCGCGCCTACATAGCGGCGCCTAACCTTCGGGATCTGGAAACAGATACATAGGTACGTGCGAGGCGTTTTCCGAGCAATTGGAACTCGGTGATGTCTACTTTTGTTGATCAGAGACGTTCCGTACTAACATGTTCGGATGTTATCTTTTTCTACTATTCCATAAGTCTTATGCTGCGGTTGTAAGTGACTCAGGGGCCTAGATTTAGAATACTACACAATTCATCATCTGCAAAGTGTGCACGGGGTATTTGCTCATAGCCGATATTGTTATGGATTCCAAGACATATGAATCATGTGTGAACGCCTTCATTTGAAGACGCGTCTAAGCTACTGTTCAACAGTATTCCATGAAGAGACACTCCGCATGTCAAGATCTTTCAGCAGCGCCTGATGCATCAAGTCTTGATGGTCTGGGGCATCATTGCCGTCGCTGATTCGTTTACAAACGAGGGCACCACTGGCGGCATTGCTTCTATAGCGGAGAGTTGAGGTCCTGGCTTGTAATCTTCCAAGTTGCCGCCGAGAGGGACACTGGAACGAACGGCGTCAGCGAGCGTCTGATAAAAGAAATGGGAGCATCCTGGATCCAACGTACCCTTTGTAGTCGATCTCGACCATTAAATCACCCTTCGTGGTAAAGATAGGGTTATGCATAGTGAAATACCCGCTCTCCGCCAGAACAGACTGGCTTTCTTTCAAACTTGTCTTTACGGATTTTTCGATGTAGTCCTTCAAACCATTCAAGTTGCTTTGCAACTTATCTTTCATCTGTGTGAGTGCATTATTGCCGTCGAATTCGGAGATACCCGCGCCCTTGTTCCAATCACTGAAGCTCACAAATGGGTCCGCATACTCGACTTCGATATTAAGATGACCGTTTTCGATGGCGCCTTTATTCGCGTTGATCATGAACTCCAACTTCCAATTACCGGTCCTTGCCAAGCTATGTCAACAGTTAATAAGCAGTTTGTCTGGTTACGGAAACACGCACCCTTTGTTGTAAGCGTCTTGAAGCCACTTCTTGTCCCCAACGTAGACCGCGATAGTTGCGGCGCCGCTTAGTCTTATTCTGTTTGTTCCCACAATTGGAATGAGGTTGCAGACGGATCGTGCTAATAATGGTCAGTGATTTGGCAAATTGTGCTGGTGGGGTGATTGTACCGTCGAGGGCTATGTGGAAATCCTTGAATGTACCTGTGCTTCTATCCTCTATGTGAGCGATGTCCATCACCTAGCGGTATCCCCGTTCGTTTTTGCCTTCCCCTCTATTATCGCATTTTGCGCTAAATCATCTTGTATCGTCATACATTGCGTCTTTGCCAGGCATGCGCGTCATCAAGTAGTAATTGTCTTTGTAGTCTGGCTTGCTTGGATCTTTATCGAATGTAAGGTCCTATTCAAACTCTTTGTCCGCACTGACAGATGTCCAGAATTTTAGGAGATGGACTTGAGTCATCTTGACAATGGGTTTCAATAGGGGTACAAAATGGCGTCGAAATAGGATCTCGGAGGACAGGCATGTGGATCCTAGGATATTGGAGTGGCAAACTGAGAGATCTTCTTTCATTCGCCATGGCATATCATCTGTAACGAAGTTTCGGTTTGACGAGTCGAAGATTGCAGTCGTCGGAAGGTCATCGTGATCACACATCTTAGTGTACGCAACGCTGTTGCGGTTGGTGCTCCCTAGGTGCTTACGGTCTGGCCTTTCAAATTGATAAGTCTGCATGATAACAGCAGTGGGTGGCATTGTAGGCGCAACAGGGTTGACTGTAGTTCTGCTTAGCGACACTGCTTGTTGGCACGGCGTGCGTGCTTACCTTTTTTTGGGCTCGGTGTCAGAGCATGGTAAAGAATGGGGCATCGTGCATCGGCGGTTTCTTCTTTTCCATCGTTCACGTAGGATTCTTTGCCCTGCAGCCTCTTCTCGATCTGATCATATGCCACAGTCCATTGCTTCACCCACTCGCCGAGTGACTTACACAGAGCCATAGACGGAGAGCTGCCATCAGCCATTTTGAGATTAAATATGTTAGTGATGAAGTTTGAGGTATTCGCAGCTGTGAAAGCTCAAGTCAGCGCCATGGCCACCGTTCTATCCTTCCCTTTCACGTACTTCCAAAATTAAGCATCAAACGTTGAATTGAGTACTCCCCAGCCACCCGAAGCATTTCCTCAACACCAACTTGATGGTCCTTTCTGACGCTTTCCATATCTGCCAATGTGTTAGCTCATGGCTATATGTGGCTTATTGTATACATACCAAGATTAACTTGGAACGCAAAATCCCAATCCTTGATTTGCTCGTATTTCAGTTTATGTACCTGGGGATTGAAAAGGTGTGGTGGGATTGAGGTATAGGCCACAGCTCCCTTCTTGATCCGAACGTGATAAATAACTTTGGATCGATCTAGACCTTCTGCGTTCGCTGGTATTTCAATACGAGGTGGAGCAAGCTCGGCGTTGATTCCTGTCTTCAGATTTGGGTTCTCGACCTTCATCGTCCGTAACTTGGGTTCAATGTTGTAGTAGCTTTCCAGCTGGGCGTTTAATATATCCTCCGAAATGACGACGACAGGGTGATATTGAGCGGTTGAGCAACCCAAGCGTGAAATCTGATCTGTTGTGCTCGGTCCTTTGAAGCCCCCGACATGAGGTGCAAAGTCATTGACCTTAAAGACTCCGACCTTTGTCCATGCCTGTCTTATGATTGCCTCCGCTTTGGAGCCAAACATCTTCAGGGCCTGTTTGCATGTCAAAGTGGCAAAACCGTGGAAGTACTGATTTTCCTGCTTCTGGAATGCTAGGTCAACCAGCGCCTCATACCAAATTCGACCAACAGATTTCCATGCATATCCACCAAATTGAAGAGCTGCGAGGTAGAAGGCATGATTCGGGATACCACAATTGGGATGAGGGTCATCGGTCTCCACCCATTCACCCATGTGCTTCGGTTCAAGTTCTGCCTTTTGATCCTTAGGGTTCGCCTTTCCGAACGTACGGCAGTAATTCTTCGTCCAACCACTAGCCGTGAGTGTCGTACCGGCCCACCAGCCAGGGCTAATATCCCAATCGCTTTCATCCACTGTTAGGTTATTCGACCAATGCTTAACCATCATACCCAAGCAGTCAGAAATTGATTCATTGAGCGTGCCTGCCTACAGACTGTCGTTACGATCAAGGCCAGCACTCTCCTGAACCACGCCATGAGTAATTTCGTGCCCAATGGTATCCAAATCGTAGCAACAGTACCAGCTGACCAGGTCGTTCGAAATTTTGGCACCGGGCATCGTAATACCGCGACCGGAGCCACCATCTCCAAAGAACATCTAGTCAACAGACCAATATGCGTTAGCGTACCCAATTCCGATGTAAATGGAAGCGACAAGCTCCTTGCTCTCTTTATCGAGAGAGTTGCGCCCAAACAAATTGTATAGACCGTACGTCGCGCGAAGACCCTTAAAGCATTGTTCTCGAGCTTGATCCTCCATTACTTTTCCGTCCGGGAATTTTACTATGAATCAGTTGAATTCTGGACCAGAACTCCGGGAAGCGGATGCTTGACAACGTTGGGACCTAGATCAGGGGCATCATCGCCGTCGTACTTCTTACTCGTATCCGGCCACGCACTGCCCATGCTGTAGATGCGGCACTTAAAGCCATCATTTCCAATTGTTGGCGTTTCCGAGCCAGTCGCAGGCTCGACTCCTGTCAACACAGTGTGGAAAGCTTTGCCGCGGGTCTGTCGACCTTTGGCCGCATTGCGGACTCCTTCTGGCAATCCCGCGTTACTAGCGATCTTCTGGTAACGATAAGTAGGCTTTATAGGATACATCCTGTCACCTCACAAGGACTTGTAGTAGACCAAGGTTCAAGAGCCAAAATCGACAGTCGTTAAACTAGGTATAACAAGTAATGCAATGAGCGCGTGTAAAGCTCAGCTTCTGTTGGATGAAAACAACGGTCTGGTGTGTTATATACAAAGCAAGTTGTCGTCCTGGCTCGCTTACACAAACAGTTCTTTTTCTCACGTGGATTGCTTTTAATGAACGCTCGAAAGGTCACATATTTAATCACACCACTGGCGCTTGGGTGCCGATTCACTTGCATGTACAGAGATGCTGAAACGCCAACAAGCAAGATAGTGGTATGTGACGAATATGTATGATAAAAGTAATGAGAGAGTCCAGCCAGCCACTACAGCTGGCTTGAAACCCAACGAGATGGCTCAAAAACCTAGAATAGAAGCTGAGGAGCTCTTACAAGCTGTTTTAACCATAGTGAATCGTTGCCTCAATGGAGCAGGATCGACATGTGAGATTAAAATGCATGAGAAAAGCTATAGTGGTTGGCTGAATGCTTCCAGTAAGCTGGGCAGAGGCCCAATAAGAATTTAAAGTGGCTGGCTGAGTGCTCTCATAGAGCTGGGCAAAGCCCCATTAAGAGGCTATTGTGGCTGGCTAGAGACTCTCTCATCCCACGGGGCTGGCTGGCTGGGAACCCAGATAATGAGTTGGCCGAAGAGCCAGGAACGAAGGTAGACAAGTAACTTGTTCCAATAGACCTAGCCATCTTGGTCGTCGGCGAACCCTGTGGGAATCTAGAGCTGTGAGGCAATGATTACCGCCATCTATTGAGTAAAGTGTAGCAACTACCGCCATGTAAATGTTATTGTGGATAGCCTGGGTCGGTTCTTTTCGTGGAAACTAATGTGGGTATCTTGTCGATCGCAATGGGTAAATACACAAGCCAGGCTTCCAAACTTGAAGTGCAATAGGGTAAACATTTGTTTATCAGGAATAGATTCGATTCCTTTTTGGCGCTGTGCAATAATAACAATGGTGCGGAGGTACTCTCAAGAGTAGCTTTGCTGTTTGTGCGTGCGGCTTACTGTGTACTGTACGTTTTTTTGCTATATGTACAGTATGTATCAGCCCTAAGGTACCTTCCTTGAGGTCGGCTTGGCGCTTTCGCGATAAAATTACACTTGAGTACGAAACGTCTTGCGGTTGGTCCAGAATTGAACTGACTGAGTTTAAGAGGACCGCCGGATAGAATAGAAAATCGGCAGTGGCTTACAGGTCATGGAAATGTTCAAATTGCTCTCCCGATCCACTAATCTGCAGAAGCCGGCTCCAGCGTCTGGAAAAGCTACAACCCAGAAGGTCCCCTCTGCGGGTTTTTCAACCAAGGCTCAAGCCCAAAGAGAAGATGAGAGCCTCTCGTACGTCCACGCGATCTCTACACTTAAAAACAATAAACGCAAAAGAGGCTTAGAAGATAAGGAATTAGGGCTTGACGTTTCCGAACAGTTGGACTTCTTCAGTGCTCCAGCGGCATACCCAAACTCAACTAGAGCTCCGATGATTGGAGACGGTGTGGCGATTGCTAGGCAACAAGAGGCTCGAGAGGGTGCGACCGCACCAACACTGAGTGAAGAAGAGTGCAGGCTGGTGTTGAAGCGCAACAAGACTAAGATTACAAGGTTGAACAGCGCTCATGTAGCTGAATCTGAGCCTCAAAAGAGTCAGAATATTGTCCATGAGAAACACTCGTCACAAAAAGTCGCCCCTACTTTGCTATCACCGCAGCCGCTAACTTCGTTCGAACAATTACGCAACAAATACAAAATCTCTCGGAGATTGGCAGAGAATTTGGATACTCAAGGATATGTGAACCCTACTGAAGTACAGCTAGGGAGTCTGCCATTACTACTAGGATCCGACGAAGATCGTGGGCTGATTTTGAATGGAGCAAACAGCAGGAAGAAGCTAATAAGGTCACCCATTGATCTACTCACCGTTGCTCCAACCGGCAGTGGCAAGACTTTGGCTTTCATGATCAGTTCAATCCATGGAGTGCTTGAAGGTAAGCGTGAAAGCAACAAGGAAACTCCCGATAAAGAAGGCGAACACCAGGTGGAAGCTCTGATCATTGTACCTACACATGAACTTACAGATCAAATTGTCAACGAGGGACGCAAATTAGCCACTGGCACTTCGGTGAAGATTGCTGGGATGAGAAAAGGCATGAAATTGCATGCTGGAAATCCCAGGCCCACAGCAGATGACGATTCCATGTCGCTCCAACCCGTCAACGCCAAGCATGATAGCGACAATGATCACAGTTCAATGAAAACCACTTTAGTGAAAGCAGACATCGTGGTCAGCACCCCTTTGATGCTTCTGCACGCATTATCGCCGAATCCAGAGTCACCTCCAAGCGAGCTTCCAACAGTTCGATATCTTGTTCTAGATGAAGCCGATGTTCTCCTTGACCCTCTATTCCGTACTCAAACCTTGGATATCTGGGCCGTGTGCAATAATCCTTCGATGCAAGTGTCTTTATGGTCTGCCACTATGGGTTCCTCAATCGAATCTCTAGCTCAGTCGTTCATTGTTAAACGTCGACGTAATCTCATGATAGCTAAACCATCCAGCAACTCATCTCATTATGTGCTTCGTCTCGTGGTCGGTCTTAAAGACTCTGCCATTCCCAATATCGCTCATCGCCTTGTCTATGCAGCTTCAGAGCAAGGCAAACTTCTTGCCTTACGTCAATTACTCCATCCCAGCACAACATCCGTTGACAGTGGCCCGTCATTGCAACCACCATTTCTGATATTCACTCAAACCATTCCAAGAGCCATAGCACTGCATTCTGAGCTTCTTTATGACATTTCACCCGAAGCTGGAGGATCATCACGTATTGCCGTTCTGCATTCCGACATTTCGGATCCAGCACGCTCAGCTATAATGGCAGGGTTCCGCAAAGGTGAGATATGGGTTCTGATAACTACAGATCTACTTTCTAGAGGAATTGACTTCAGAGGTCTGAATGGGGTTGTCAACTACGATATCCCTAATACTGGTGCTGCTTATGTTCACCGAGTCGGAAGGACGGGAAGGCAGGGTAGGAATGGAGGAGTAGCGGTGACGTTCTACACCAAAGAGGATATCCCTTACGTAAAGAATATTGCAAATGTGATCGCAGCGAGTGAAAGGGTTAGTGGGAAAGCTCGTGACGCCAGAGAAGGAACTGTGCAAAAGTGGCTGCTAGATGCATTACCAGCACTGAGTAAGAAGACAAAGAAGGAGCTGAAGCTGAAGGGTGTGGAGGGTCGGAGGTCTCACCCAAATGATCGTGAGACTGGAAAGGAGGCAAGAAGGATGCGGATCAGCACAAAGAGCGGTTATGATAGGAAGTTAGAGAACAAAAGAAAAGGTGCGGTAATGAGTAGTCAGAGGAGAAGGGATGAAGAGAAGTCCTCAGATACCAGTGGGTCTGAGGGTGGAGAGTGGGGAGGTATCACGGAGTAAATACATATTATCATTTCACCTCGATCGATATTTATCTGCTATGACACCACTGTTATGGGATTTGTGGCAGTAGTATCCTTGATAGTGGCTGGAACATTTGATCACGATCAATTTGTTTCATCTCGTCCGATCAACCGAGACATGACCCATACCCACTTAGGGCACGGTTTTAGGGTTCCGCTACGTCTGCCTACCTTAGTTGGGGAAGCCAAGCCTCCCGTCAATCCAACTTTCAAGATCAGGCACTACATATCAGCCTCCCTGCTTGTAATACCGTTTTTCTACGTAGAAGGCGTATCAAAGGCTGCAAAGATGCTCAACTCACCAAGACAGCTCCCATACGCGCCGACGCCATATAGCTACATGCCCAACCCGGCTTTAGGTGCCACTATCAACCTCGACGAGGTATGCAACCACGAACCATCAGTAGACGGGTATCATCAAGAAGACTAACTCTCGCATTAGGAAGTTAAACTCTCCAATAGCGCAACGGAACGGGACCTTTACGACTCGCTGGCTGAGATCTACAGCATCATTATCACACTCGACGGCCTAGAGAAAGCGTACATAAAGGACTCTTTACCGGAATCTGAGTACACCGAAATATGCAGCCGTCTCCTGAAACAGTACAAGTCCAATCTGAGTGACGAGACAGTCGCACGAGAATTTGTGGATTTGGAAACCTTCAAACGCACTTGGGATGTATGGTATTTTCTATGACATGCTCAACATACTGAGGCCGTAATTCACCAGCATCAATGCTGATTGAGTAGATCGAATGCCCTCGAGCTACCGAACGCCTGCGGGTCAATCTCCCAGCTACTGTTGCCGATCCTTCGCATTCGCATCCTATACCCTCAAACCATACAGCACAACCGCGGCCCTCCGCATCTGGTTCGCAAATACTTCGTGCGACCGAGAATTTTATCACCTTCCTTGATGCTTTGAAATTGGGTATGCTATCTAAAGATACTTTACATCCGTTGTTGTCCGATGTGATACAGTCGGTGAATCAAGTGACGGACACGGACTTTGAGAACAGGGGCAAAATCATCAGTTGGTTGATACGATTAAACGGGATGAGGGCAACAGAAGAACTGGCAGAGGAAGAGGCGAGAGAATTATCATTTGATATCGAAGGAGCTTATGCCGGGTTCAAGTCGACGCTGAATTGAGAGGCCCGTTTAGAATTCACGAGGCGCCAGAGAAGGAGACTTTTATTTAGACAACGAAATCATCTACCTAAACACCACAATAGTCTCCGAGCCTGGGAGATACTTAGAGAGGGCATTGGGTTAGAATGATCAGAGCGCTCCCCACACTTAAGGAACGCGATCTCAAGAACGTAATCACTAGGAGAGTCGAAAGTCAGCAAATAAAATTGTGTCTCTGGAGAAGGCGCAGCTACAGGCTGCCTCCTATAACAATGATGGTCTTGCTAGTTGTTTGTGGATAGCCATATCCATAGGTAATTCGCCATATTGATGTCTCGAAAGAGAGAAAACTTGCGCCGGGCGCAATGGAAGGCATGGGCGGCAAGAAGGAGTGCGAAATGGAAAATAGTGAATGGTCAGCCATGGTCCGTCCCTTGTACCTGTAACCGGCCTCGCTATCGGTTGTATCTTTGCGACTTTCGCCTCCCTAGTGGACGGACATTCGGAATGGTGTCGAGGTTGTCCTCTGACAGAGGAACTCGAGTCCTCAGTCTCCAGTGGCTTGTGACGGGTACGAGTACGGAAGTTTAAGGATTACTGAAACTTGACTGGGAGCCCGTGAGAAAGCAGGAGAAAGATAGTGTTAGACGTACTTTCGAGGTTCAATCCTGCCAGGAGTTATGCTCTGGAGCACCCAGGCAGTGAGAAGCTGTCCTGCTGTTCTCTTATCAGTATTCATGCACGTAAGGCTTCAATGATGTATCGTAGCTCTGAGACCCTCAGAAACGTCCTAAGATAGAAGCTTGTCGCATCACCTCACTTTCACTTCTCCAGTGAACCGATTAAAG
>JAABUW010003686.1_pt1 | contig 21596 bp, 3 predicted proteins | sample 5560081 | NCBI WGS metagenome assembly JAABUW01 (sample SAMN10711882, study PRJNA513363) | rock metagenome | isolation source: Antarctica rocks | place: Antarctica: Victoria Land, Knobhead sud
TAGTAGTTTTGTTTAATTTTGTAACAAATATATTAAAAAAAAAAAAAAATTAAGTCGATATTGTATTTTAGTTGATTAATTTAACAATTTTAACAAAAGTTAACAAAAAACATTTTAATTTTTGTAAAAAATAATCAAAAATAACGTAAAAAGATAATTTCGACTACTTTATAAAAATAGTGCTATTATTGTCGAACTTCGAATCAATAAAAAAATTAATTTCGACTCTATTTGTTAGCTAAAAATTTAAATTGACTTTTTGAAAATTTATTTAAATTAAGCGAAATTAACAATAAGTATTTGCAATAAAACAATATATTGTTTTTAATATAAGTGCAACAATGTTTTAACTTAATATAATATATTTAAAACTATTATATATTAATTGAAACAAAGGTTTTCTTTCTTTCGAAATAAAGAAATTATATCTATTAAGTCTATTTATATAACTTATAACTTTAATAACAATAGCAAATATAACTACTTTTATAAATTTAATTTATAAACAAAAAATTGATTTAATAATATCTATTTTGTTTGTAATTTCAAGTCGAAACTACAAAAAATAAAAAACAATAAACACTTTTTTAATCTCTTTGTCTATATTGAAAATTTCGAAAAATTTAAACAATAAATTATTGTTTTAATTTCTAAGTTTAACAATACTTTTTAACGTTTTATTTTTAAAAAAGTTAAATTTAGTCTTGTTATTATTAAAATTACTAACAATATTTTTAAAGAAATTTAGTATTATTTGTTTGATAAATTTGTTAATTCTTATCTAACAATAAATAATTTATTTAAAAACTTAAATATTTAATAGAACAATTTAAATAAGAAACAATACGATTTTGTTAAAATTATATTGTTCGAATTTGTTATAAAAAATATCGAAATCTTTAATTAATATATTAATTGTTTTATATCTATAATAGTTGAAGTTTCTATATTAGAAATCGATAAAATATATTAATTTGACAAAAACTTAAACTATAGATTTTAAAGTTGCTATATTATTTTAATAAATTATATTATTTTAAATTAACTTATTAAATTAATTTGTAAAATCGATTTTAAATTTTAACAAATAAAGAAATTTTATTTAATAATTATTTGAAATTTTATTTATATATAAACTATTAATAGTATTAACAAACAAAATAATTATATTAATATTTCGAAACTTTTTAAATATATTAAATATAAAAATTTGCAACAATAGTAAATTTAATATACGTATCTCTATTTGCAATTAAAAACAAAATATAAAAATATAATTTCAAACTTTTAAAAATAAGATTAAATTTCTAAATTTTTGTTGCAAATATTTTAAATTAAAATATAAATTATATTATAAAAATGTCTTTTGCAAAAACAAATTAACTAAAATTGAAATTGAAATTTTTGTTAAATTTAAAATTTATAATATTAGCAACTTTAAGTTAATAATATTTAGAGAAAATAATTTCTCTAATATTTTAAATAACAACTTAAATAATTTTAACGAATTAAAAAACTAAATATTTTTAACAAAAATTGCAATTCGAAATAGAAATTAATACTTATAAAAAAAACAATAAAAAAGCTTAAAATTATATTTAATTTATATAATAAAATTTTGCTTATTAAAGTTAAACTTAGTTTTAATACTATTGACAACAAGTTACTTAATAGCTAGCAATTAGATTTTTATATTAAAATTTGTTTAAATTAAGTTTATTTGCTTTTTAATAAATATTATATTAAAATAATATTGCTTATTAATATTAAAGTTTTCGATAAAAATTTTGTTAATAAAAAATTTATCAAATTTTATAAACTTTTTACTATATTACTTTAAAATTTGATTAAATTGTATCTAATTAATAGCAAAATTATCTTTAATATTATTTATATTGTTTAAATTATTATTAATTTTAATAAATATATTAATATTTTATAGTATTTAATAATTAAATTGAAACAATTTGTAATTATTTTTAATATATTTTAGATAAAAAAGTATAATATATAAATCAAAAATAATATATAATTTCTCAAGTTTAATTTAAATTATTATATAAAGTACTATTTGTTAAATTAACAATTGTTAAAGATCTTTAACAATTGATACAAGCCATTCGAGTATTTGTTTTTAAAATCTTTTGATAAAATTAATATTTGTCAAATAAATATTTTTGTATTTTTGAAGCTTGCTATTAAAGAAGACTACAAAACAATTGTAATATTGTTCAAGCACTTTGCTATATTAAATTAATTAATTAAAAACAATAAATGTTTAGTTTGCGTTGTAAATAACAATATTATTATAAATATTGCAACTATTATTTTAAATAATTACAACAAATTCTATATTAAACTTAAACAAGATTTTTCGAATATAAAGCAATTTAAAAAACAAATATATTTAAAGTTTAAACAATAGATTAAACTTTTTAATTTATAAGAAATTAACAAGTTGTTACTTAATAAAATTATTAATTATATTATTAATTTTGTTCTAAATGCAACTTTTTTAACTAAGAAAGTCTACAAAATATTTTGTTAAAAAAAAATATTAGAGTCTATCTAAATAATATAAAGAGCAAAAATTGAATTCGCAATAGTATCTTATAATATATTGTTTTTGTTTTTATAGTTAAAAAATCTAATAAAGATTTGCGTATTTGTATAAACTATAGAGATTTTAATACTTTAATAATTAAGAATTGCAATATTCTATTATTAATTCGAAAAATCTTGCAACAATTATACAAAATTAAATACTATAGCAAGTTTAATATTATTGTTATCTTTAACAAAATTCGAATAGTCTTTATTACTTGTTACAATTTGTTTAAGTATATTGTAATATCTTTTAAATTGTGCAATATTTTAACTATATTCTAGTTTTTTATTAACAAACTTTTAGTTTCTATTTAAACAATTTTTGCACAATTTATATAAATAATATTTTAATTTATAATAATATTAAGAAAGAATACAAAAACTATATAAATAAAGTTCTTGTTAAACTTTATAATATAGATCTTTATTTAAATATTAACAAGTGTATTTTCTTTATTAAGCAAATTAAATATCTAAATTTAATTATTATTATCAAAGAGATTTGAATAAATTTCGAAAAAATTAAATATATTTTTAAGTAAAAAACTTCTATTTGCATATACAATATATAGATTTTTCTAAATTTTATCAATTTTTATTAATAATTTATCTATAACTATTTGACTCTAGTTAAATTTTTGTTAGTATTTAATAAATTTAAGAACAAGAATCTTAATTTTTTATAACAATTTAACAATTTTAAAGATCTTGTATTTAAAACTTTTAAAAAAGTTTTTATTAATTAGTTTATTTTGTATTATTTTAACTTTAATTTGAAAATTTAAATCGAAAATAATATTTTTGATTTTATAATTGTTGTCGTGCTCTTGTAGATAAATTTGAATAAATTGCTCTATTTAGTAATTTATATATTTAAAACTATATTATTCGCAAAGTGCAATTACAAGATTTATAACAAAACTTGTTAATTATTGTTCGCATTTTTAAGAAGTAACATTTAGAGTATATTAATACGTTTGTCGAGTAATTTATTAAAATTATTATCGATTATTGCAATCTAAAACATCTTATAACTATTAAACAATTTAATTGTTATTAAATTTATTAAATCAAGTTTTTGTTTAATTTTAATTTTAAAATTACTTATTAATTAGACGTACTAGACGCGAAGTCAAACAATTTAATTAAACAATTGTAAAGTTTGCTTTTTAACAAAAATAACTTTTGCAATTAGTTTTAACAATAAACAATTTTTAAGCAACACAATTTAAGATTAAATATAGCTAAAACTATTATATTAATTTCGCTACTATTAAGTGTTATCTACAATTTAGTAGCGAAATTAATTTGTTTGTTTCGAAATTTTATTAAGTTTAAATTAATTGCTAACAAGAGAATTGCAAAAGCTTGCAAAAAATTTATTTAAATCTTGTTAATAACTAACAAAGATATAGAGTTATTTATATTTTTATTGTTTGCAATATTTGTATTACTTTAACAAAACAAATTTTGTTTTGTTAGATTTCTTTTTTTTATTTTTTTGCTTGCTATTATTGCATTTACGATTTTTTAATCTATAGTTTTTTTGTTTTTAATTGTCGATTTTGTATTTTCTTTAAATATATTTGTTTTGTCTACAATTTAGTTATTTATATTTGTAATTTTTTTTACAATTTAGTTTTTGTTTGTTGTTGCAATTAATTTAATAAAAAAAGAAAAAATTAAAAATATAATTTAATTTTAAAATTTTTGTTCAACAAATATTAAAAATACATTTGTATAACAAAAAGATAAAACAAATTAAAAAAATTAAAAAAATTAATAAACAAAAAATTTTAACTATTTTTTGCAAAACAATTAAGCTAGAATTTAAAAACTATATAATAATTAAATATTTTATAATTAAAATTAAATATCTATTTGTTCGAAACAAAATATATATTTCTTAAAACAAAAATAATATTTTTCGAATTAAAACAATTAAATTTTAGCATAAATTATTAAGTGCTAAATATCTAAATCGAACAATTATTTTCGAAAAAATATAGTATTACTATTATTAATTTATATTATATCTAAATATCAAAAAATACGTTAAAAATTGCTTAATATATAAATATATTAAATTATATTACAAATATAAATATAATCTATTAAAATTTCTTTTTATTTTAAATTGTTATTAACAAAATATATTTTGCAACTTTATTATTTCTTTGTTGTTATATTGCTATAAAGAAAAGATTTTTCAATATATTTTAATAGTAATTAATAAATTATTCAAAAATAAAAAGTTTATATCTATAGACTTTTTAGAAGTTAAAATTGTTGTTTAAATTTTTATTAATTTTGTTTAACGTTTTAAGAACTTTTTAGTTATTATTGTTTTTAATAGAGACACTTAATTTATTGCTTATTTTTAATAATATTTTTGCAAAAAATTAAAAATTAAATCTAAATTGTCAATTGCATTTTACTTAGAAATTAATAATTAAATTAAAAATATTAATATTATTTTTAAGCAATATTTTTAAATATATATACAATACAATTAGAATAATTAAATTAATTATTTTGTTATTGTTAAGTTTGTTGCAAACAATTAGATTAGCAAATCTATTAATTTAATTTTTTTTTTTGCTATTAAAGACTATTTATTACAATTAGATTTAAAATTATTTAAAGTTTTTTTTAACAATAGTATATTAAAAGCTTGTCGCAATAAAAAAAATATTAACAAAATTGTTAAAAAAATTAAAATTTTGCAAAACTTTTTTTGTTAAAAGTTTGTTTAAATTTAAGTTAAATAAATAAAGTTCGCTAATTATAAACGCACTATAATTTCGAAATTTAAAACCAATAATTAAATTATATTTAATATCTAAAATATTAAAACAACTTAATTATATAAATTTTTAAAATATAAAAATACAAATCTTTATAAAATTATTTAAACAATTAATAATTATATTTACGAACTAGAATTGCTCAAATCAATAAAGATTTATTTAATATTTTATTTGTAATTTGTGTATTTTAACAAAAACAAATCTTTGTTAAATTAACAAATTAAACTCTTGTTATCTATTAATGTTGTTAACAATATTAAAAATAATTTCGAATATTATATTAAAAATATTAAAGTATTATAATATAATATGCGCAAAAATAACAATAACATAAATTTAAATCTAATTATTATTAATTATAGACACAAAATACTACAATATTAAATTCTTTTTATAAATTATATAAACTACAACAATAAATTTAAATAATTAAATTACTTTATAGTTAACAATTATTTTAATTTTATTGTTAACTTTTATTACAAATATCTAAACGCAACAAGATTTTATTAAATATTTAAAATATCTTTTAATTAAAAATCTAATAAGTAGAATAATTTATACTTATATATTTTTTACGTTCTTTTATTATTTTTGTTAAAATGTTGCTTAATATATATCTATAACTCTTATTATTATATCTAGAATTAATTTCGAAAATACATTGTTAATATATTATTATTGTTAAAAATTATTTGTTATATATTTGCAATCGAAATCAAATTTAATATATTATTTTATTTTTTGTTATATTTAACAAGAATCTTAAAAATATATTATTAATATATTACTATTGTTAAAAGTTAATTAATATATATTTGCAATTTTTGTTGTTATTTTTATAGTATTTTTGCTAAATATCTTATAATTGTTTTTTTAAAAAAAAATTCGAATTAAAATTAATTTAATATTTCTAAATATATATACAATTGTATATAAATTATTATTAAAATATTTTTATATATTTTTTTTTTGTATTTCAAATTTAGATAAATATATTTAAATATAATTAAAATTTGACAAATTTCGACTTTTTAATATTAATTATCTTTTTATTATTATTGTCAATCTTTTTTTAAAATTATATAATTAATCGACTTTTTGAATTTTTTTAAACGCAATCGATTTCTCAAATTTTTTTAAACGCAATCGATTTTTATTTTATTATTAATTTTTCGATTTTTGTATTATATAACTTAAATCTCTTTCTTAAAGTTAAAATTAATAATTTTTTGTACTTTTTTTAATTTTTTTATATTTAATATTTTTTTAAAATTTATTTATTTTATTTTATTTTTTTTGATTTTGTTGTTGTTTGACAAATTGTTTGAAACTTAATATTTATTGTTTAATAATTGTTCGAAACTCGATTTTTGTTGTTCAACAATTATTTAATATTTAATTTCGAATATTAGATTATATTTGACAAATATATTTAACACTAATTAGAAATAGCTAGAAATTAGCTAAAACACTATTTGTAATATTTATATTTTTTGTTTTGTATATTACTATTTTTGCATATTTTGTTTTAAAATTTTCGATTACTTTTTTTTTATTTAACAAATTTATTCTTTTATTTAATATATATTAAAATTTTCAATTTTAATTATCAAACAATATTTAATATATATTCGATATTAATCGAAGCTTGTATTTGACAAATATTTAAAATTAATTAAAGTTAACTAAAAATATTAACTAAAAGATTTGATATTGCTTTATCGAAATTCGCAAATAGAAAAAAAAAGAAATATTATAATTCTAAATTAAATAGATTTCGCTTTTTAATTATTTTTTAAGTTTTCGTTTTTTAGTTTTAGATATACTACGAGTAACATTTAGCGTCTTAACACTTATAATATTTATACTTATTTTTTGTATATAGTTAGTTTTATATAGCTAGTATTTTTGTCAATTAACTATATATTAGTTATTAAAGCTTTAATTCTAATACAAATATTTAAATACAATAAGATTTTACTAAATATTTAAGATATCTTTTAATTAAAAATCTAATAAATAGAATATTTCGCATTTATATTTTTTTTGCGTTTTTCTATTATTGTTGTCAAAACGTTGTTTAATATATATTTATAATTCTTGTTATTATATCTAGAATTAATTCGAAAACGCATTGTTAATATATTATTATTGTTAAAAATTATTTATTATATATTTGCAATTAAAATTAAATTCGATATACTATCTTGTCTTCTATTGTATTTAACAAGAATTTTAAAAACATATTATTAATATATTATTATTGTCGAAAATTAATTGATATATATTTGCAATTTTTGTTGTTGTCTCTATAGTACTTTTGTTAAATACTTTATTAATATTTCTTTTAAAAAAATTTCAAATTAAAATTGATTTAATATTTCTAAATATATATACAACTATATATAAATTGTTATCAAAACACTTTTATATTATTTTCTTTCTCTATATTGCAAATTTAAATAAACGTGTTTAAATATAGTTAAATTTTGACAAATTCCGATTTTTTAATACTGTTTTTTTTTTGTTATTGATCTCTTTTAAATTATATAATTTTTTAATTTTTTAAATTTTTTTAAATATAATTAATCTTTTAAAATCTTTTAAATGCAATCGATTTCTATTTTGTTATTAATTTCTTAATTTTTGCGTTATATAATTCGAACTCTCTTTTAAAGTTAAAATTAATAATCTTTTATTTTTTTTTTTATTTTTTTATATTTGATATTTTCTTAAAAAAAAAAAAAATTTCTTTTTTTAATTTTGTTGTTGCTTGACAAATTATTTAAAACTTGATATTTATTGCTTAACAATTGTTTGAAACTCGATTTTTGTTATTTAACAATTATTTAATATTTAATTTTAAACATCAAATTATATTTAATAAATGTACTTAATATTTATCGAAAATAATTAAGAGTTAACTAGAATACTATTTGCAATATATATATTTATATTATTGTTTTTTGCATATTTTGTTTCAAAAATTTTTTTTTTTTTTTTTTTACTTGACAAATTTATTTTTTTGTTCGATATATATTGAAAACTTTAGTTTTAATTGTTAAACAATATTCGATACGTATTTGATATTAATCGAAGTTTGTATTTAACAAATATCTAAAATTAACTAAAGTTAACTACAAACACTAATTAAGAGATTCAATATTACTTTGTTAAAGTTCGCAAATAAAAAAGAGAAATAATATTACAATTTTAAGCTAAATAGATTTTGTTTTTTAATTATTTTTCGAGTTTTTGCTCTTTAGTCTCGAATATACTACGAATAACATCTAGCGTCTTAACACTTATAATATTTATATTTATTTTCTATATATAGTTAGTTCTATATAGCTAGTATTTTTGTCAATTAACTATATACTAGCTATCAAAGCTTTAACTTTAACAATTATTGTATTTTTAATTAAAATAAGATTCTTTTTGCTAATATTCGATTACTAATTCGGAAAAAAATTTGCTTTTTCTTGAAATTAATTGTATTTTTTTTTATAATTCTTTTATATAGTTTGTTGTCAAAATCGATAACTACTTCGATAAAATCAAATATTGTCAAGAACTAGACTCGAAATCTTTGTCAAAAAGATATCTAAATTAATAACTAGATAGAACTTAGATTTATACTCGATTTAATATATAGAACAAAAAACAAGAAAAAAAAGAGAGAAATAAGATAACGCTAACTATATAAGATTGCAAACTTTATATCTAGCAAGAATTAATTTAGATTTAGTCTAGTTTAGTCTAAATCTAGTTAAGATCGAACTTAAAAAATTAAACAAAATTAAAACAAAAAGTTATTTAATTAACAAATGTAGTTAACAAACTATTAATCTAACACTATAATAGTAGCTTTTCTCTACAAGATAGAGCTTTTGCAAGACAATTAAAACAATATAATAAATTGTCGAAGAATTAAAGAATTAACAGTCGAGAAGATTTTAAGAAGCAAAATAAAACAAGACAAAATAATTAGATTTATTAAATTAAATAAAGACAAGACAAAGTAAAAGCAAGACAAGATATTTAAATTTATTAAATTAAATTAAAACAAAAAACAACAAAAACAAAACAAAATATTTAAATTCAATAAATTAAACAAAAAAAAATTGTTATTTAAATAAGATTTGAACAAAATTAAATAAGATTAAACTAATTAAGTTAAAATTAAACGCGTTTAAAGTAACAAGATACTATTAAGATAAAATAGAAAAAATTTTGTTATTTAGATAAGATTTAAACAAGACTTAACATCTAGATTTATTAAACTAAATAAAATAAAGCAAAAAAATCTTTGTTACTTGAACAAGATTTAGACAAGATTAGACTATTTTAGTTAAAACTAGACGCATTTGAAGTAACAAAATACTATTAAAACAAAAAAAAAATTGTTATTTAAACAAAATTTGAGCAAGATCTAGATAAAATTTAACTAACTTAGTTAGAATTTAACGCATTTAAAATAACAAAATATTATCGAAACAAAATAAAAAGATTTTTGTTATTTAGACAAGATTTAAGCAAGATTTGAACAAAATTAAAAATATTGTCTATTTTTCTTAATATTAACAATTAGAAACAACGCAAAATATTATATGTAATTTCTTAACAATAAAATTAACTAAATAGTATTTATTAAGAGTTTGTTAACAATTGTTTAGAAGATTAAAAAATTTCTAAATAAAAAAATAATTTTTTTAGTTAATATAGTATTTGAGCAAAATAAAAATAAAGTATCTATTATATTTGAAGTTTAAAATACTATTAATATGTTAAGATTTTTTGTTATTTTTGACAATAATAGATTTACGAGATTTCTAACGCTATTTAGATAGAAGATCGATAATAGTGTAACTAACAAGAGTAGTATAAAAGACAAAATAAACTTTTATAGATATAAATAACTTAAGCTCGACAACTATAGAATTTCTTTCAAAAATATTTTTTATTTTAAAAAATTTAATATAACAATTGTCTAATTTAATTGCAAAACAAACAATATTAAGATTTTTAATATTAAGTTAAACTTTGTTATCTACAAAATATCTAAAACAAAAATAACAAAAGCAATTAATATTAAATTTATAAATAACTTAAACAACAAACATTTTATTGTATAAATACTAAATAAGTTTCTTTATTTTCTAAATAAAATTTTCGACATTAATTAATTAGATTTGAGTCTAAGCTGTAAAATTAAGCAATAAAAGTTTTAAAAACTCAAAGTTTAAATATAAATTTTAATTCGAATTAATTAAAAAGAGCAAGACAAAAATTATAAACAAGAGAACGTTATTAACAATAAATTTAATATTTAAAAATTATTTAATCTAGTTGTTCTATATATAGTTAACAAAAATACAAAGATAATATTTTATAATAGTGTTAATTTGTTTGATTTAATTATTAGTTTTAAGATAATACGCAATAGATAACTTAATATTAATTTTTAATATTTAACAAAAATATTTTTAAATATTAAAAATAAATTGTGTATCTTAATTAAATACAAAGAACTTAAGTAATTTGTAATATTTCTAAATATAAGTGTAAAAGCAATTAATTGCTTTCTTCACTTTTATAGAAGTAATCGAGACTAGATATCTTATCTTAATAAAATAATTAACAAAAACAAAAACATATCTACATGTAATACTTATAAAAATATTAGATAGTAAAGAATCTACGTAGTTTATAAAGATATTACGTTAACAATATTTAAAAACAAGAAAAAAACACAATTATTTTTGTATCTTTTGTCTAGAAGATTTAAAACAAATATATGTATAACAATTTTATACAAAACACTAAATATATTTATAAATATTAGACTATTAATAAGTTCGATTAATTAATTTGTAATATTTTGTTCTTTCTAAATAATTATTGACAATACTATTATAAACAAACTAGATTACGCAAAAACAAAGACAATTTAAATTAAAAAAAAAATTCTTAAAAGTACAAGAAGTTAAAGTGTTCTTTATATTTAACTAGAAAAATTTTGTTGTAATAATATATTTTATTACAAAGTGTTTCGAGTATTTAAGATACAAATTAATTGTTAATTTCGATTTAATTTTATAGAATTTAGATAGAAGTATCTTTTAAGTTTTTGTTAAAATTTAGAATTTCTTAATTTAATTAAAATTCGATATTCTTAATATTAAGTTTTTTTATATTTAGCTTTATTAAAGTTAACATAATAAAAAGAGCTAAAAAAATTAGAAAAAAATATAATTAAATAAGATCTAAAGTAATAGTTTAATATTAAAGATCTTTAACAATTTTAAAATTTAAAATATAGATTTTTAAAATTATCTAATATTGATACAAATATTAAAAATCAAAAGTATCTCTTTTTTTAGAGAGATTTTCTAAGCAATATATAAAAGTATTTAATTTTTTGTTAATTTTGTTAAAACAATATATAATTTAATAATTGAATTAAAACAAGAACTTGCTCTATTAAATTTAACAACAACTTAATTGCTTAATTAATATAAAATACTTAAGATTTTTATAATTTATAATTATTTTAATTAAATAGATAGAGTTTTTAAATTCGAGATATTATTTTTCGAATATGCAAACAATAGTTATAAATTTTTTATTATAGTTCTTATAGTTATACTTAACTAGATTATATTTCTTAAAAAAGTAAACAACTAAATAAAAAAATCTCTCTTTATTGGATTAAAAAGAATATTTTTAAATATATAATTTAAAGTATTAATTTTTATTATAATCTTGTAATTTAAATTGTAGTAACAAAATACTATATTAAAGATAAAAACTTTTTTTAAAATAATAAATACTAATTAATATTTTTTAGATTAGACAAAGAATTAATTCTTTCTAATTAAATAAATTAACAAGATAGCTATTTTACTATAATTGTAAATATTTTTTTTATAGAAGTTCGCAAATTTTAAAAAGCTTTAAATATTTTTAATATTAATTAGAGTAAATTAATTAACAATAGTATCTATTTTAATTAAATCTATTTTAATTTGTTTAATAATTATTATTAATTCTAGATACAAGACTTAAGTAATATAAAATTTGTATTTAATTATATTTGTTTATAAGTTTGTTTTGCACAACTTTTGAAAAAATAAATTTAATATAAATTTTGTATTTTAGTTTATTATTATTGTAGATTAAAATATTATTTAAATAAATAATACAAAACTTATCTAGAAATTTTCGAAAAATCTTATTAATATATTTTTGAAACAAAATAAATTTATTATATAGATTGAAGAGTATAACAAAATACTTAAAGAGTTTAAAACAAATACAAAAAATAATAAGAGTTTTAATTTTTTTTTAAATATATAGTCGATTAAACACTAAAATAATATTTAGTTTAATAAAAAATTTAACTTAATTAAAACAATTTAGTATCTTAGAGATTAAAAACAAAAAATATTTGTTTTCAATTATAATAGCGTTTAGATCTTTATAGTTTACGCAAAATCTAAATCTATTTTTAGGTTTCTTAATAAAAAGAATAGAAACTATTGTTTAAAAGCAACTAACTTAAATAAATTTTTTGTTAAAATTCTTATTTAGATAGTAACAAAGTTCTAAAATTTTATTACAATTTATATTGTACAAAACAAAAACTAAAAATTAGATTTTTTTTTAAGATAAATAATATAATTGTAAAAACAATAAAAATATTAAATATTTGTTTCTTTTTTAGAAAAAATATTAAAAAACTCGAAATATTTAAAAAACAAATTTGTAATTAAATCGATATTCTTGTTTTGTTAATAGTATTTTAGATTTTCTTAAGTAATAAAGATTGTTAAATAAAGTTTCTTTTTTATCTAGTAAAATACTAAACAATAATCTTGATTATAAGTGTTAATTTTAATATTTCTATAAAACAACAATAATTTTAAGAGATTTAATAAATTAAGAATTTGAACAAAATTTAATTTAAATTTAAACAAATTCTCGATTAGATTTAGAAAGATATCTATTTCTCGAAAAATAATACTAAAAAATTTAATATTTTTTGCGCAAACAATATAATTAAATCTGCAAGCTTTTAACTTAATTACGTTAAATTATATAAAAGATTATTTAATTTATTTCGCATATTGTTCGATAAAGATTTTGAAAAACAAAAAATTTCGATACTTAATTTTTGAAAAATATCTTTTCTAAATAGTTTAAAAAATACAATTAGAAATTTCTTATTTTAAACTAGACAAAACAAAACAAAACTTAAAATAAAAATAAATAAATTATTTTTTGTAAACAAGATTAGATTGCTTTTAAAAAACAAAACTAAGTTACTTTTTACAAATAAATTGCTTCTTATAAATAAAACTAAATTGTTTTTAAAAAACAAGATTAAATTATTTTTTACAAACAAATTGCTTTTTATAAGCAACTAAAATATTAAATATCTTTTAACAAAACAAACTTAAATTGAACAAAAAGATTTAATTGTTGCAAATAAAAACAAAAATATTTTAATCTTAAAACTTCTATATATATTAAAACTTTTTAGAAGACAAGAATTTTTTTTTTTCTTAAATAATATTGTAAATCTTAATAAGCAATTAACAACAACATTTAAGATAAAAAGAAAAAAATGTAACAAAAGTATTATAATCAAAATTTGTATTAATAAAATAATAACAAAATTATAATAAATCTATAACAATAAAATACTAGTTAAATTTAATAATATAAAAAAATAGTCTTTCGATATAATTGTTAAGAGTTATAATAATTTCGACAATATAAATAATATTGTCTATTAAGATTGCTTAATTATTAAAATCTCGAAATCTACAAAAATTAATTAATTAATAAAGAAAAAAATAATATTGTTGCGCAAAAAATTTATTAATAAAAATATAAATTAAAACTTTATTATTATTTAAAGTTATAGCAAAAATTCGAGATTAAGTTTAATATAAAATAAAGAAAACTATTATATAATTATTTTTAAAAATAGAATTAAACTTAAAGAGTTTTAAAATTATTTTAGTTAAAAATCTTTTATAAAATTAAAAAAAAAATATATATATATATATAAATTAATTTTTGAACACAATTTTGCTTAGAAACTAGACTTTTCTTGCTAACAATAAAATATTTTTGTTAATACTAAAAATATTATTTAGATTAACAAAACAAAGAGAGAAAAATTTCTTATTAAAATATTTTTTTGTAATTTTCTTTAAATGTTGCAACTTGCAATAGTAGTATAACTTTTATTTATTATAGATTTCTTTAATTTCTAAAACAATTAAAAATTTGTCTTAAACAATAATAATAATAGAACTTAAATTTATTAACTTATTAGATACTACAAAAATTGTCGATATAAATAGAACAAAAAAAACAAAAAAAATAGTGCAAAATCTTAATAAATTGCTAATTAAAATAGAATTGTCTTTTAATTTAATAAGAGCAACAACAATTATAATAGAACAAAATTAACAATATTTAAATTGCTAAAGTTTTTTATTAATTTTAATAAAAGCTTAAATATATTGTTAAAAAATAAATAGTTGTTTATTATTAAAAGTTTGTCAAAATATAGCAACAATTTAGATAAAATAATTGATGTTGCGCTTTATATAATTAATTAATAAAGTATTTTTTATTTAAGAATATTTTTTCTTTTAATAAAAGAGATTGTAATATTTAACAAAATTAATAAAATCTTATTTTAAAGTTTTGCAAAAATACAAGTATATATCTTTTGATTCGAAAAAATTGTTACAATAATAATATAAATTTTGATATTATTTGTCGAAAAAAACAATAATATAAAAACTATTAATTTAATATTAATTTATAAAATTATAGATTTTTTTATCTATAATAAGTTGTAATTTTGTATAGACAATCTTAATTTAATCAATAAAATATTAATTATAATTTATATTTATATATTGTATAAAATTTTGTTTCTATATATTCAATTAATTTTTATCTCTTTTGTATTGTAATATATTGAAAAATTTATCAAATTTAAAAACAACAAAAGCAATAATATTTATAGAAAACAATAAAAGTTATATAATAAAAATAGATTAATTGTTTATAGCTTAAGCAACAATTTGCGCAATTGCAACTATAGATATTGTATTTAATTTTGCAAAAAAAAAACTTAAAACAAACAAGACAAAAATTATATTAAAATTATATTATATTTAATTTTAAAGCTCTCGAAATTAATAAAAATTTTTGATTAAATTTTGAGTAATTTGTTAAGCAAAATCTTTAGCGCTTAACTCGATTTTTTAAAAAAATTTAAAATACTTTATTAAGTCGACAATTGTATAAGTATCTATATACTTAAAGAGACTAAAAATTAAATTTTAATATATAGAAATATTGCAAGAAGTATAGATCTTTTATAATATTAGAGACTAAACTCGAAATTTTTGTTAAAGAGATATCTAGATTAATAACTAGATAAAACTTAAATCTATACTTGATTTAATATATAAGATAAAAGACAAAAAAGAAAAAAAAAATAAGATAATACTAATTATATAAGATTGTAAATTTTATATCTAGCAAGAATTAATTTAAATCTAATTTAATTTAATTCAAATTTGATCAAAATTAAGCTTAAAAATTTAAGCGAAATTAAGACAAAGAGTTGTTTAATCGACAAACGTAGTTGACGAACTACTAATCTAACACTATAACAAATATATTGTTAAAAAAAAATTATTATATATAATTTTGTTTTTTAGATTGTTTTTAAAATCTTGTTAAAATATTATTATAAATACAATATTGTTTTATTCGATTAAATTAATATATTTTTAAAATCTAGCAATATAATCTATTGCAAAAATTTGTTAAATTAGATACTAAATTACTTTTTTTGCAATTTATTTTTTGTTAAATATTTTAAAGATTTTTCGAAACTCTTTTTTAAAGTTATTAAAGTTTGTAAATATTATACAAGAATTTTTACTATTATTTTTTAAATATTTTTGTAAATTTAATTTAAATTAATACTAAACTCTTTCTCTAAAAAATATTAATACAAAAATTGTTTTTTAATTTGCTAAAATAAAATAGAAAATAAAATAGATATTTATTTGTATAAATTAATTCTTTAAATTAATACAATTTTTATAATAGATATTAAGTTTATTAATTCTAATTTTGTTGTTTTCTATAATTAATAATCGATATAATACTAATAAATTAGTATTCGAGATAAAGACGCATTAATTTAATACAAATATTTTTAAAATATTTAAAATATTATATTAATATTTTCTACAAAAATATTAAAATAAATTGTATTATTAAAGAAATTTGTAGATATTTTTAAACAATATAAGCAATTATTTAATAACAAGAGTTGCAACTATAGATAGTTTCTATATTTAATAAATCTTGAAAAAAATTCAATAAATTAAAGTAACAATAAATAAAAATTTATAATAAATTGAACACAATTTATAAAAGAGTTGTATTCTAGTTTCTATATATTAAGAAAATACTAATTGTTTGTTTTGTTCGTTTATTAAATATAGCAAATATAATTGTTCGCAATATTTGTTTGTCGAATATATTAAATATTATACTTAAAATGCTCGCTTCTCGAGTATATCAAATATAATAATAGATTTGTTTCAAAGATGTAGAATCTAAATTACTAATATAGCTTAGATAAGCTTGAAATACTCTTGTAATATATATTAATATTTTTACTACAACTATAAGATTTTCTTACGCTTATTGTATTTAAGATTGTTTCTATAATTAAGCTAGCAATCGCGTTTTAAAACTAGAGAATATATATTTTTACTAATAATTTGTAAAGTTGTTAAAATAAGCAATACAATAAGTAAAGAAGTAATAGAAGAATTATACAAATACAAGCAATAATAACAATAAATCTATAGATATTAATTCTATATCTTTGTTAACTACTTCTATTGTTAATATTCTACGCATTTAGAAGCTAACAATAGTTAATTCTAAAAAAAAAATATTAGAAACTCTTAATTGCGTATAAGCAAAAGTCTTGTAGCAATCTATTGTTTTGCAATAACAATAGTAGACGTTTAAGAACTCTATACAATAAGAGTTGTTCAAATTCGAATACACGCAAACTTAAATATTTGATAGTTAATCGCAATCGTATATACAAAATTAACAAGATAGACAAAAAGATTGTTAACAAAATAAACAAGAAGATGCAAGAGAGATAGCAACAAAAAAACAAATTTTAAATGTTTCGATTATCTATATAGACAATTTTTAGATATAATTAGAGATATAAATAGAGATTGATTTTAAGTAGACTAATTGTTCGATTCTAATAGTTGGAACCAAATTGCGTAAATTATAAAAATACTAACTATATTAGGTTAAAACTTAACCTAAATAGATATAACTTTCGGGTCGGATTATAGATTATAGGGAAAAACCGACCCGAACGATCAGTCTAATTTTGAGTATACAAAAAATATATTTTAGATTTGAATTTGCATCAAGAAGTTTATAAGAAACTATATTAATTTTGGTAATAATTAGATACAAAAGTAAGTATCTTCTCTAATATCTTCTTGCTAGTTTGTTTATAGAATTGACGAATTACCCGATTAGACTTAGTGCGAGAGATAATATATATGCAAAGTTCCTGGTAATATATAGTCAAAGTAGAATAGTATATATAGAGTAGTTACCTATATCTATTGCTATCGAGAGACTTTGATCGAGCGCATTTGATGTAACTTGATAGAACTTAATAGAAGCTTAATAAGATATTCAAAATGTGTCGAGACGAAGCTTTTAAAAACGCAATTACATATATAACTTTTGTCTTAAGTTGAATTAAGAGACAAAAGTGCTATTAAAGTATTTCTAGATATAGTATTTCTATTCGAGATCAATTTTATGTAGAAAAATAGCATTGATATTGAGGAATGGGTCACGGTTTGCAATCTAGCGTTGAAAAAAAAGGTAAACAGTTCGCGCACTTCCTGTTTCGATAAGAAACACTCCTATTTTTGGTAAATACACTTCTAGTTTCAGGATTGCGTCTAATCTTGAAGAGATAAAGATTGTTCCGCTCCGCATTGCGCGCGAAATTGCTCACTATCTCTATCTAACAATTTAATTGCATTATATATTTATAATATTGTTGTCGTTATAATGTTGCAATCATCAGATAGACAACAAGAAGAGCGACAAAGAAGACAACAACAATCTTTGCAATCTCTGCGATTTCTGCAATTTTTAAGACAATTATCAAGCAATTTATATAGATCGATAACGATAACGAATTTGATGCAAACGACGATAGTAATACTAATTCTGATAATAATTGAATGTATAAACAAGATTAAGAAAAACGAGAAAAAATTACTTGTTTATCATCTAAAACAGATGCGAGAACATGGAGAATTTGCATGCATTTGAGTTAGAAACTGGTGCTTTCTTAGACAATATCTTAGATTAGTAGGTCGTGTAAATAATGCGCGAATACGTGCGAAGACAATAATTTAATTAAATATTCGATAAATCTATAACATCGATGAGAAGACCCAAGAAACTTGGTAGTATTATACCAAAATAGTTGGTTCATCCCATGGGGAGTGCATTTACCGAAAATGGGAGTGTCCCTTACCGAAACAGGGAGTGCGCGGACTATTTACCAAAAAAAAAACTGATTTTCAAACGTTGCGGGGGGGGAACCACATTCTGAATATCGAGGTAAGGGGTGTCAAACTATCAACTCTGGAGGGGTGTCAGATTAGGGAAACATGGGGTCTACGCGGCATCCCCCTAGACCTAGCTTTGGCTGTTGCTCTTAATATGGATCCAGACACAAGCCACTATCGTGGGAACCACCATCGTGGTAACCACTATCGCCGAAAGAGTCATCGTCGGAAGAAATATTGACGAAACACTCCTCAATGCCGGTCGTTGCGTCACGAGGTCGAACTGTGCTTCGAAGCATTTTCAATCCTTTTTCCATACACTGCCCCGACAGATTAGCACTCGATCCTATGCGGCTTCGACGAACATACTTTATCCTCTACCTTCCACCAAGATTCGCCTAGTCTGTAGGCCATTAAACTCCACATCTGCTTCCGCAAATCAAGATATAGTTTCGCCATCTCTTCTAGCTTAGGTGGAGCCCAATCTTCGCTAGTTGAGATTCCGTCCATGATTTTCTCATGTCGTCTGCGACACGCATCGGCACTCCTCCTAGGAAAAAACTCCTGAGCAATGGGCGCCCAATTCATCCCTCGTTGACGGGCTTGCATTAAGTGTTCATCGTCAAGTGCACTCCAAGGACCTGCGAACCGGTTTGCTTCTATTGCCGCTAACGTGGAGCTGCGTGGGTACGGCTGTGAGCGATGAGTCTTGGATCGGGCGTCGCCCTTAGCAATCGAGCGGCCTGCTGAGTGATTAGTAACAGGCCCCGATGGTCCGGATTTAGCGATCCACAAGTTTGACTGGTCGGCGCTTCTTGCTTTTGATTGAACAGGTTTGCTATCTGTGCTCGCAAGATCGTCAACAGAGCTGCTCATAAAAGTTTGGACTTTGTCGAGATCTTCACCGGGCGTAGGGTACGCTAAGGCATCGTGGCTGTTCTCGTCGACCTCAGCGTTCGAATATACATCCGCAATGTTGGCAGTCGTTACACCATCACCGTCTACAGCCCATTCAGTAACAGCTCTCGTCACTGCTGTTTCATCTTTGCCGTGTTTCGTTATGTTTTGGTGATACTTCTGCAATGCAACTTTCGGCTCCTCTGCCGACAGTTCGAGTCTTTTCGTTGACTTATACCGGCTCACTGAAACGGGAGGAAATAACTTGTTTTCTTTAGTCAGATTACTCGCACTCAGTGCTCTTGAGGCTAATCGTGAGCTCTTCCTTGGCTGTTGAAGGTTACTCGATTTGACGAAATCGATGAAGCGATACGCCTCCTTGTCTGGTAGGCCGTCCCAGGCATATATTGGTATAGACACAAGTACAAGTGTCGAATGACTTTCGTAAGCCCCTTCGACTGTGACCTCGACTTTTGTCACGTCCCAAGGAGCCTGTGTTGTGAGCCAACTAACCCATTGAGAGACGTCATGAGCAGCGTCCAGGTCCTGCTGAATGGAAACCGCCAGAAGCACTCGTGTCTCGAGGCCTGCGGTCACAGATGATTGTGAAGATTGTTGAGGCGAATCGCTAAATGGGCTGTTATCGTTAGACGAGAGGTCCATAGGATCGTCTCCCAAAGCATAATCGCCGTGGCCCTGCAAGCTTGCATGTGGCCCCAAGACTTTCGGAATCGGTAAAGGCGCAAGGTGTATACTGTTTCCGCCATGTTCAGACAGCAGGGCGTATATGGGCGTGAACTGGAGCCGCCATCGCATAGTCACCAAACGGCTATGAAGCATGGCGACTGTGAATGGATTGCTCCCGAAAGCGTGTAGCTCTTCAATGAGTGCAGATGTGAACGAGCGGTGACCAACTCCCGTGGTAGGATTTTCACGACCGCAGGCAGCGAGTATCTCTTTCGTAGACCTTTCTGCAGTATCTCGAGCTGCGTTGGCGGCGAAACAGCAATCCAGGATGATCAACACATGCGGTATTGCGTTCTCGAGTAAGTGTTGCAAAGATGACCACGCTAAGGTCGGACTATCTGACCGTCTAGTTCTTTGAAAATTAGCCAGGATCCAACCAGAACATCTGGAGGAAGCTGAGTTCATGTTCCATCAGCCCGTCGCCATCGACTTGAGTATTTCAACAGCAGGCAGCATATCTAAGTCGGAGAAGGAATGTACATACGCTGCCCAGACGCTTTTGCCTCTCCGGGAGGCCTCGCCATGTCCGCCGTAGTACACTATAAGAAGCTCTGATTCTGACTGGTGAGCTTCCTGGAAATCGTACAGCTTCGCTTGTAGCGCCCTTGTCGGATTGAAGCTGGGGATATTCCATTGCTCCGTAGCGAACCTGAACTGAAATTCGAAAACGTCTCTCAATCTATCTAGTTCGACCTGGATGCTCAGGTCGTCATCGGTCCACCTGAGAAGCAATACAGTCACGGCAACGTAAGGGTGCGCTGCTCGAGGGAAGGATGTCTGGATCGCTTTTTGTAGATCGTCCGAGAAGACTTGGAGCCTGCTAATGTGCTCATGTTCGCAT
>JAABUW010003687.1_pt1 | contig 21592 bp, 22 predicted proteins | sample 5560081 | NCBI WGS metagenome assembly JAABUW01 (sample SAMN10711882, study PRJNA513363) | rock metagenome | isolation source: Antarctica rocks | place: Antarctica: Victoria Land, Knobhead sud
CTGGCACAGATCAGCATATTCACGGTGGTGTATGAGGGCACAGCAGACCAGCTTGGATAGACATGCGTGACGAGCTTTCACATTCTGCGCTTGGGTTGGGAAGTTATGGAGATACCGGGATGCGGATTGGGTTGAATATCAATCTCGCTAATTCTGTACCACTTCGATCTACAATATCCGTCTTCAATCAAGTCTCTGCAGTGGAAAAACTCAAACTCGTAGCCTAACGTAGATCGCTGAACAGACATCTGATACACTAGATAGATATCGACGAAGCATAGAGCTTGCGATAGGCAAAGCCATCGAGCCTTGTCTTCTGGAATTAATATGAATGTCCCGACAGGCTTGCTCGATCACCTAACAGTACGTAACATATCCGAGCAGCGCTAAGCTCGAAGACGAGGACGTCAATAGAGGACCAAGTCCTTGATGTACCATTCCTTCATGCTCAAGACTTTGAGGGGCATTCGCTGGAACTAGATATCCGTGTAAAATTCATGAACGCTCTTCGAGCATTATCCCGTATAAGGATGAACAGAAGCAGAATCAAGACCGTCATCTCCGTCAATGAACAACGAGTCAAAAAAATGTGACTAACAAACGACGTCAGCAGCTAGACATCTTCTCTGTCATTCTTCGCAACGCCATAATGCCATTTCATGATACCTTGATCGCGGACTTGAGTCAAGCATTTTACGTTGATACCGTGAGATAAGCGCAGGGGCTCACGCGGATTGATGACGAGCTATGTGAAATTTCCACCATGCAGTGTCTTAAGATGCTTTAAGTGGCATCTTCTAGTCAACCCAAGCTGAATGGTCGGATGGGTCGTGGCACCTGTTAGAGCAGATCTTAGCTAACTGCAAAATCGAGGAAAGCTGATACTAGCAACCCTTTCAATTATAAGGGTGCAGAAGAAGGCGACAAGAAGACGAACAATAAATCAATGCAAAAGATAAAGGAGCAGTGGAAGGAGAGACCAGGAGCACACATTAGTTGAGTAGTTCCGTCCACACTTGGGTGCTACTTGGTGGGTTTCTAGATAGGTTGCTTACTATCTCCACTGATCAGCCATGTGTTGCAGAACGGTAAGACCTTCCGTCTCCATTTCTACATTAACAGATGAGATGACAGCAGTAAGCAGAGCAGGGACGTGGTTTCCTGCTATGGATCTTGTTGAGGCCAATGCGAAAGGACGACGAAAGAGGGATCAAATCCCGGGTAAGGGAGTTCGTCCATCAATGAGGGTGTCCCACGAGTGGTCTGCGTCGTCAGTATCTTGGGGCTTAGCCCTCATGCATTCCGTTTCTAACCGCAAATGCCAGCGAAGCACGCGACCTTTTTCCGGATACGCTCTTACGCACGCTTTCATAGAATCTATCCATGTGCCAAGAACATCTAGCAGGCCGATGCGCCGTCCAAGGAGCCAACTCAACCTTGCTAGATCAAAGTCGTGGCCAACCACCACGTCAGAATGTCACACGATCTGACGTTTTGACTTTCCGATATTGTAATAATTCGATAAGGATGGATGATTTTTCCTCCTTGGGGAATCGTCTTCCGGTCATCGATAGTCATGTGTGAAGTTTATTTTGGGATTCATTACTCGTCCTGTGGATATAAAATTGCAGAAAAGTCCCTGGAGGGTAGAGTATTTTGTGTTTGTTGATAGCATTTGGCACTGTGAAATGGCGTCCTCCCTACCACTTCCAATCATTGATCTTACATCTTTGAAAGTGTTGCAGCCATCAAGCCATGACTTAGCGGTTCTGAGCAAACAGCTTGGCGATGTATTTGAGACAGTTGGTTTTGCTTATCTCGTCAACGCTCCCTTGAACTTTGGTCATGGACATGTTTTCGGTATGGCGGAGGAGTTCTTCGGAATGCCGAAAGAGGAGAAGTTGAAGCTAGCTAAAAAGTGCTTTCGAAAGGAGAATGAGAACACTTACCGCGGGTAGGCCGAATCTCTTTGTCAATCCAGTTCATCTTTATTGTACTCGAATCTGAAGCTATGTTCCGCGTTCTGTCAAGCTGGTCGAAGCCCTTGTACCAACCCTTTCGGTTCCCATATATTAGAAAGGTATTCAAAGCGAGGTGTGCCACTACGGGATTAACGTCCATCAACCTAGCTACTTCCCCACCCAGAGTGGTTTAGACAATTTCAAAGAAGGTTTCGAGATGGGCCCACCAGATTTAATCCCTCAACCTGCCAATTCCTTCGCAAAGATCAACCTTACAGAAGCCAACGTGTGGCCTGGTTGGTCTGCCAACTTCGCTTCTCGCTCGGGTGCCGAGGCACTCCATATGGAACTTCAAGCACTCTCAGTTCGCCTTCTCTCCCTTCTCGCTGTCTCTCTCAAGAAGGCACCTGACTACTTCACCTCCTATTCCAAGAATAGCCTCTCCACTCTTAGGTTCTTGCACTATCCTGCCATCACTCCACCAATCCCCCAGCAGGAGCTGTGCTGTACACCGCATACAGACTCGGGTATTCTGACTCTGCTGCACCAAGACTCCACTGGCGGACTCGAGGTTTTGAGTGCAGATGGTGAGTGGATCCGCGCTCCTTACGTTCCTGATAGCATTGTCGTCAATGTTGGGGATCTCATGACAAAGGTTTCTGGTGGGAAGTTCAAGGCAACATACCATCGTGTTAGGAGCTCGCCTGGAAGAGGAAGATACAGCGTTCCATTTTTCTTCGAACCTGGCTTTGACTGTGTTCTGACAAGTGTGGATGAGAAGGACAAAGAAGGAGTATACTATGGTCAGCACGTCCTGGAGAAGATGAAAGGGTGGATCGAGTTCCGGGATTTGGAGAAAGACGAAGGGACTATAGAAATGGTGGAAGAGATTGGAGAAGGCGTAGAGTAGCTGGAGGGTAATCATAGCACTTGAGTTCAGAGTAGTCGTAATTGCATACATTCGACCAGAAGGTAGCAGAACGCTTTGATATTTGCTTGAATCCCAAAGCCAGTCGACTATGTTGTACAATCTTTTCTGTGATTATGTTGAGCCATTACGATTGGCGCTACCCTCCCGAAACGACCCTTGAACCATCCAAACACCCTTAAAGTTAGTGAAGAGAACTATTAAGGTACGTTCATATATCACAAGCAGGTGCGGACGTTCGGATGTTAGTTTTTGGCCATTGAAACAAGATATACCTGGTTTGTTTGTTTCTCACTGATTCGACGTAATAGTAATCCCGTTAAGATTGACATAACTTCAATGAACCTTTTCTACTCTCGACGTTTCCAATCCTTTCTGGAAACCAGGGATGGAATGAACTTCTCATGTCTTCATCTTGTAACACAGACACGCAAGGATGCTGAAACTGCTTTCGCAATGAATTTGGAGTGAACTTTACGGCACCAGATTCTCCATTTCTGATCGAACCACGTCCTGATTATTGCCAATTTTGTTGTGTTGTCCCTCTAATGTCACCAACCTCATAGACGTACTCAGGAGCGAAATACTTAAGCGGTCCGACTACAAAGTTGCATATGATCTGAAGGGTGCCGTTTTGATCAAGATCGCAAATATAGTAGGTAGAAGACAGAAGAGTGGGAAAGACAGATGACCAGGCCTGGGAATGAAATTATTATGTCCAGGTGTACTTTAGTGAAGTGAAGTACCTTAGGTAGCATATGGAAGTGAGCAGTGAAGGGATGGATCAAGTAGGGCTCCAAAACACGACCCGAGGTGTCTTCACCTCATTTGTTAGCTTCAACCTCGTCTACATATATCCTCACCTCTGCCCATGACTTCCATCCTCACAACTCTCAACATTTACACTTGAGAGATATTTTTCTTCTCCCGTCCACCAAACTCACTTCAAGACGCACAAACTCAATAACCCATTAAGAAACAATCCAGACGAACACAATCACCAAGATGAAGGTTTTCACCATCTTGACCGCAATTAGCTCAATGGCTGTTGGGCTCCAGGTTGTCCTTGGGGTTCCTCTTGCTACCACTGATGGTAGGCCCAAGTACTTAGTCGTTCAACCATCTGAACCATGTTAATACTATCTTCTGCATTTACAGAGCGCTATAATCAGGGCGAATCAGTCACTCAGCGTGAAGTTCAGGACCACTGCAGGGAGGCACCTAATGGCCAGATCGAATGCAGCGAGAAGCGTGAGGTAACCAATTGGGCTCCATGCTGGGATCCTGATAGAGGCGAGATCGAGTGCGAGAAGGTTGAACCCAAGAACAAGCGTGATGCCCAGGGCGACTGCTACAAGACCTCTGATGGCCAGATCCGATGTAACAAAAATAAACGTCAAGCTGGGACCGATATCGGTAAGTCATTGTGATCCGGAGCTTTCTACGCTTTCCTTTTAGTATCTCCTCCATGTTTTCTCCAAATATCTTTCTTCCTGTTCAATATTGGAACAATCCCTTTCCGGGCTTGATCTTCCGAGATATTTTGATTCATCTTTCCAACATATAATATAGTCCCTCCACCTGCACCTACCAATGGAGGGACAAGTAGCTCTTGTGCACAGTGGTACACTATTCGTGCACCAGATGATAGTGCCTGTACAAAAGCTCTTGCAGATGGCAACCTCGCCCTGTCAGACTTCAGAAGTCTCAACCCTTTCGTCAACGAAGCCTGCACCAATCTCTGGGTTGGATATGCTTATTGCATTAGGAGTAAGTATTCGGAGCTCCTCACTCTGCCGTCGTGAACTTACACTTCATAGAATCCACAAGCCTTCAAGCTTCAAGTCCGCCAATTGCAATTCCACCAGCTGCAGGTCCATCGGCTTCGATTCCACCGGCTGCAGGGCCACCGGCTGCAGCCCCGCCAGCTTCGAGTCCACCGGCTGCAGCTCCATCCACTTCAGCTCTACCGGATCCAGATCCACCGGTTGCGAGTCCACTAGCTGCAACTTCATCGCCTTCCAGTCCACCAGATCCAAACACGCCAGGTTTCTCAACTTCATACGGTACAAGCATTTCCGGGACCATGCAGCTACCAGACCGGGTCACTCAACACTACTATACACCGACTTCCACTGCAACTCCTATACAATAAGAAGCACTCCAGGCTTCCAATAACGAAAACATTCATGGATAATCTTGTTAAGCATTTTGTCGAGGAGAGTGTTTCTTGTTGAAATGGAGCACAGATGTGGTATATTGGGTTTCCTGGCGTTTTAGTCTCTTGATCTCGTGGGTCTCTTCGGTTAGAGGATATATAACATATCTGGAGTCGAATTCCGTTATCAATCTTGTCGTTCCCAGCAAATCTCTCGAACAGTTTTCCTCGATCGTGCACATAAAACATTTGTGTCGAAACATCTTCTCTCTACAGTGCGAGCTCTTTCTTTCGATTTTTTGGATGTATATTTCGCAGCTCTGTTGTAGATTCTCTGAAATCCCCTTCTTCCTTGTGTCGTCAGTCAGACATTGTTCTGTTAAGTTTTTCATACTTATTCAACCCAAAACCACCTCAGCTGACTCTCGTCTTCCCCAGCTCTCAAAACCCTCACCCCCATCAAGCGTGGCACCGACGTTTCCAACGCCGATACCATTTATACGCCAACCACCGACCTCCCAAACACGGAAACCGCTCCCAAGTGCGGCCGTTTCGACTTCAAGTAGGGCTGTTGGCCCCTCCACGCATCTCAATGCTAACGGTAGTGATGCAGCTGCAAGTAAGGCATTGTTAATTCCTACAGGCTGCCCGTGGGAATCTATTGGTGCGTCGATGCATGTGGATGTCTCCGTGCGCCTCACTAATTGCTATGTAGCCTTCTCCGCAGAACTGACATACGGCGAAGTGGTAGTGTGGTTTGGCTGTGCTTAGAACTTTTGGCACATATGACATTTAGCAGATGTTGCTGGCAAATGGAAGGCAAAAGTTTAAGTTTCCCTTGCTGAAAGTGTTGGAAGGCTCTTGCAGCTACGCTAGCAAATCAGAACTTCTGCTCATGGTATCTTCCATGGTGTCAACGTAATGAGAGTGCTTTTGAAATAGTTGAGAGTCCAACGAATCGTGGAATACATTTTAATACTGTCCCTTGGCTTGTTGAAAAATTTCAATGCTACGCAGCCTACGCTGTGGTGGTTAGTGGGTTGTAGGTTTGTTGGGAGTCTGGCAGGACCAATTTGCCCGCTGGCCGATTATGTCTGCGGGAGAGGGTGTTGGGCTACTCCGTATAGTACGTTCTGATCTACCTCGTACTATGTCGTAGATAGCCTGTTGATCTCCTTCCCACGATTTGATACGAAGGCGGGCAAATAAATCACGACTTCATCAAAGCACCATGCAAATCCAGTATTGGCAGCAACAGCTTCTCTACCTCATCTCCCACCTAAAGCTAGCTACAAGCCTCTCGCACAATATCTATCCACCTCTCTCATCACCTAAGCCTCAGCAGTCTCCGAAAACGCCTCCGGGAACCTTCCCACATTTCTCTCAATCGGGCCCTTGTTCCTCAAAAACTGCACGTAAGCCCCGTCAATCCTAATCTTGCCTTCAGCCCGCTTCTCCTGGTATTCGTCACGGCGTAGGGGGGTGAAGCCCCAGTTCTTAGAGACGATGATCTTTTGGCGGCCGGGGAACTTGTACTGGGAGCGGCGGAGAGCTTCGATGGCTGTAGCACGGTCTGTGGAATTGATGTTAGTGTTAGTGTTAGTGCTAGTGTTTGTGTGGGAATAGAGACGTGGGTTTTCAGGGAGGGAGGAGACGGGAGTGACGTACGGTTGTCACGAGTCCGGACGGAGAGGAGAATTTGTCCAATGTTCACACGAGCAACGCTTCCGTTGGGTTTTCCCCACGCTCCACGCATTCCAGTTTGCAGTCTATCGGCACCGGCGCATGACAACATCTTGTTGATGCGGACGACATGGTAGGGGTGAGCGCGGACACGGAGATGGAATCCTTCTTTACCAGCAACTTTGACGAGATACCTGGAATGAAACGATCAGTACGACGATTCCCCTGTAGTTGTGCGGAAAGGGTGAGGAAGGGGTGATTGGCCATACTTGTTGGCGCAGATACGAGCAGCTTCGAGGGCTTCGGACGAGAGTTGCTCGTACTCATTGGAGACCATGTGAACGCATAGAGGGAATTCATCGACGTTGGCACGCTTGCGGCCAAGATCGAAGATGCGGATTTTGGGGTCGGGGACACCGCGGTTGAAGCGGGACTTGGGGTATGGCTAGATAGACATGATAAGTTAGCATTTAATCGCTCATGTCAGGAGATTCAAGCATCTTTAATCCGGGGCAACAGGTAGCGCAATAGATGATGCTCGCGATTCTGTTCATGCCCCAACTCAAATTCCAGTGATGAACGCACCTTATTCTTGCAGTAGCGATAACATCTTGCTGGTCGGCGAGCCATTTTGATCTCGTGTTCTGTGGTGATGCTCTATTTCGGTGGTAAGTTGTATATTGTTAATCGGATATTTGTGGTCATAATCCGCTGATTGGAAATCACCGCCACTACGACAGCCGCTAGCCTATCATGCCCTAACCCTAAGACACCTTTTGTTGGTACGGGCAAGCGACATACCCGGCGGCTCACTATTGACCCGGATATTCAGATTGACTCATATATACAAGGCAAGAGGATCGAGGGTTCAGAATTTCACTTCTGACTACTTTCTTCGTTTCAGAAAGCTTCTGAGGAGACCGCTGTCATAAAGTAGTTTCTTATGTGCCAAGCGCAAGTGAGGCAAGTCTTGGAAGCCACAAAAATAGATTGAATGTATCCCTAGTAACTACAATGCTAGCTCCAACAATAAGGACCCCATGTGTAGACCTATGCCGTAGCTCCAGTCAAGATATCCGAATCACCAGCGTCGAGTACTGCAATCGTTGAGCACCGGAAAAGCTTCCCACACGCAGTTCCTAGTTCGATCTAAGAAATAACAGTCAGCATAACCATGTACCCTCCAAAGTCTTGCATGAAGACTTCTTCGCAGGGTAAACCCTAGAGAGGGATATCTCGTCGTAGAGTTGTGGGAGCATGAAGGCTCTGGGCATATAGAGGTATAGCTTACATTGTTACCGGCGAAGTGGTGAACATTTGTCTTGGAAAGCATGGAATAGTCTGAGAGGTTTATCAGCTGTAGTCCATGGAAAGTCGGTCAAGCAGCGAGGCTTACACTCGAGCTCGCTCTTGCGGAGAGGAGGGGTATTGCCAGAGATGATGACGAGCTTGGCCTTGCCCGAACGAAGACTCTTCAGCGTAGATTTATAGCCTAAGGTCACTACATAGCCATAGCAATTAGTTTTCTGTTTTATCTTGAATGGAACCCCCTTCTTTGTTAATGGGAGGTTTTGTGCGGTCATACCTTTCCCTGATTTCATCACCAGCGCTAGACGCGAGTTAATGCTCTCCGCCGTCTTCTTGGATTTCTTTGCTGGTGCCATCGAGGATCGTGATTGTGTACTTGTCTGATGGTGATGGTAGATGATGATCCTTTCTTGGTCAAAATTGGATTGTGCGGGATCTTCACTCCCGAGGAAGCGCTAACACTAAACCTTATATTTGGATTTGCCGAAAGTCCGGGACCCCTTGACTCAGCCCTAGAATCAGTCTTGCCAGTTCCACTACACTTCTGCGTCATCCCTTGAGCATCACTGAGACTACTTTGCAGAGCTACAGTGCGAATCGGAGCTTCTTTGCAAGGCTACATGAGCACCCGTAGATTGTTACCTTATCTGATGGTGACTGGATCTACGCGTGTATTCGGAATAAACGTTAATACAGGGTGATACTTCATATCGAATGGAGGAGCTGCAGCCCAAGGTCGCATAAAGTCCGAAGCACTTCGCTAATTATCGGATACTTGATTACCGTATAAACTTCGATAAAAGGCGCTTATTCCATCAAAGAAGTCTCTCGAAGGTGTGCCCAGAAAATCGAAACCTCAAGCAGGAAAGCGCTTCTTCATGCAGGCATGTCGACCATCTCTAAGAAACCGTCACCTTCGAAATCATTAAACCCTAGACCTTCGCCGTCACCTAGTTCACCTACATCTCGAGCTTCGACCTCGAATACTCCGAGCGTGAATGGGTTGGGAAGGTCTCCTTCCTTTCGGAACGCAATGGGTATGCAGAAGCCGGTGCGCGGAGGTTTGAAGAGACCGAGTCCAAATACAAGCTTCCTAAACACGACCAACAATGCCTCGGATGATGCAAGCGAGGACGATGCAAAAGCCGAAAATGCTTCGTTGGTTGAAGAGCTCAAAAGCCGGCTCGTTAAAGCAGAGACGGCGTCTGAAGAGTATCAACGCCAGTTGAACATGCTTCAAGCCAACTTAAATGACTCCCTTGTCGAGCACGGCAAATTGGAGGACCAGTTGCATGATCAGGTTGCGAGGATAGAGGAATTCGAGACCGAAAGGCTACAAGTGACACGACAGAAACTGGAGATGGAAGATCTGTTCGAATCGGAACGTATGGCGATGGTTCAGGATAAAGCCGAGCAGAAAGGCAAGGAGGAAGAGCAGCAAGCGGTGATCAAGCGATTGAAAGAGACGTTAGCGCAAAGGGAAATACGTGTCAGTGGGGAAGAAGATAAAGGACTGCCTAGATCCCGTAAGCCGAGATATGCATCCAACCCTAAAAGGATGATTCTGATCCATTTTAGTGAGCTTCCAGAGTCGATCGTCTCAAGATATCGAGAATGGCCACTTTGCACCACCCTCGTCCCTCCAGCGGAGCGATTCGAGAAATAACTCAAAACTGGTTATGCAGAAAGATAGGGTTATCGAATCACTGCGGCTTGAGCTTGCCGAGGCTCAGATCAAGATTGTGGAGATGGAGAATATGGGAGGTGATAGGATGCACGAACTGGAGAAAACGCTTCTTGAGACACGCATAACCAACGCACGATTGATGGAAGACAACGAGAGCTTCCAGCTTCTATTGAGCGAGAAAACATTGAACGGAGACTTTACCAAGACAGATGTGATGCATGGGACGTCTGGACTAGGTTCTCTAGCAGAAGAATTAGAATCAGCTGAAGGAGAGAGCGACAATTACCGTAGATTGGAGATCGAGGCCAAATCGCTCAAGGACCAGAACAAGGCTTTGACGCTATACGTGGAGAACATCATTGGCCGTCTACTACAGCATAAAGAATTTGAAAATATTCTCGATAAAACACCAGATCTGATGTCTGGAAAGCCTCGTCCCGCAGCAGATACTGACAAGGACCTCCCTCCACCCCCACCAGCCAAGACTGATGAACCGCCCCCGTCAATGTTACAGAGGGCAAAATCTGTCGTTGCTGGAACAGCGCGCCGGCCAAGACCAACAAGTCAGGCGGCGCCACCAACAGTCACTGCTCCGACCGTGAACGAAGACCCTTCTACAGCCCCCAGCGTTCCCCTTGGACGTCCTCAGTCAACCCGCGGCGGCTCACACCGGAGATCTCAGTCTGAAATGCCAAATGCCGGACCCATCGTCAACCAGATGTACCGGGGGCCACCTTCAACCGGGTCTAGCGCGCCACTGGGGAGTCCTGGCCTCAGTGCTGGTAACACAGCAGCACGAACTTCATTCTTCACGTCCACCGCGTCCAGTGCGAATCCTAGTGCTCAGTCATCACGAGTACCCTCAAGCTCCCTCATTCCTCCTGAAGCCATGGGTAGTAGCTCCAACAGTACCTTCAGCGACCATAGTGGTGAGGTTACAACGGGATCGAGTCCTCCAAGAGCTGGTAATGCAAGACATGCGAATAATTACACAGGGGCTATCATGACGCAGAGCAAACTGCGGCCGCTACGTCTGGTGCAAGAGAATCGAGAACACGAGGGCGGGCAAAGTGGTTCTGACGAAGACGTGGCTGCTAGGAAAAAGGCGAACAGAGGCAGCTGGATACCTGGTTGGTTCAATCGTGCAAAAGAAGAAGATGCTCGAAATTCCAGTCCCGAGAACAACGTTTTCTAGCGGCGTTATGCAGATGGGATAGAGGTGGGTGGCGTTGGATACCCCAAGAAGGCACGAATGAGAATTCTGAGGGCGGCTTGGTTGTTGCTTCACTTGACATTCCTCTAATGACGGGGGCTTATCTTTCAGGAGCACGTTTGTAAACCCTGCGGGCAGATACCCCTTTTGTTGTATTCTATGGTATCCTAGGTTGCAATGCATTGATTATTCGTCTTCCAGGTTTCACCATTCCAACGTGGGAAGAAGTCCATAGGATCCAGGGAGACGGCAAGAAATAGATATCCGAGCCTCACAGAAGTTAGAACAAAACCTGTACGGAGCACAATACCAACAGTGCTTGAGGCATGGCCTGAAGGCTAAGCTTGTAGGAGAATCTACAACCTACCCGCCGCCATCGCAGCCAATACCGCATTTGTCTATACCAACCATTCCATTTTCCGCACGTCTGATAATGATTGTCCAAATCGTTTCGAATATCATGTACAGGTCCTTCCTGCAGCGGGCTGGACATTGCATGAGCAAAAAGCCTCTTAACAAGGATTATTTGTATGAGAGCTTAAGCCAGCTATCCCTTTGGCTGCTGTTTGCCTTCGGTTAATTTTTAAGGTTAACCCTAACCAGATGTGGTAAGGCTCGGTCAAAAAGGTTATTTTTTGTAAATAGAAACAATATCAACAAAGCCCCCTATTGTTCTTGCCCACCTCGATAAGAATGCCTTCCTGCGATGTAGTACCTGATTCAAATGATTTAGGAACTGATCGTCCTAATCTGCGTCCTATCAATGTTGTAGGCGATCGAAGTGAGCCTAATCAGATGCTTTCAAACGTCAGTTGAGTCAATATACCTATGCATACAACCGTCGATGTAGATCAGAAGGACACAAAGCCTTGTACGAGTTCTTGATTGAAATCTGCGTTATCATTGTCTACAAACTCTCTTTGCATTCAGAGGTTTCAGCTAAATACACTGTTCATAGCGAGTTCAGAACGGCTTTGGCTACAGGTCTTATTCAGGCCTCTCAAAGGCAGTTTCTGAAGCGAAAAAGAACGTCAATTGGATCAGCAATTGAATGTTCAATGGTACGTTTAGAAGATCATCAAAGCTGCAAAAGATAGAGCCCTGGGGACTGCCGTGGGTGCAAGGAGATAGGCTTAACAGCCAGGCCTAGAAAAAGACAAGTTCTCGGTGAAATTACACTAAATTTAGGTGGTAGCGAGCAGAGAAAGCGTTCTACCTTTGGCTGTGATATCTGTGATATCCCTCTAAGTAGAAACGGTCCTTGTTGGGCTGCATATCACAATAGCATCTGAATAGCATCAATAAAATCAGTTCAGGGTGATATTCTATGGTTTCTATTGGTGGACTAAGCGAATACGCTAAAAGTGGCCTCCCAGCCAAAGGGATACCTGAACAAGCCCGGCAACGCTTAAGCAATGTCCAGCGTGCTGCAGGAAGGACCTGTAGTACTCCGTAGAGACCATTGAAATCGCAAGCTTGGTGGCCGCTTATCCAGACTTGTAAAACACTAACATCAAAGCATTTCTACACATTAGCCATGGAAACAACCAGCCCGCCGCTGCGAGAGCACGAGCAGATTGTTCTGCGATTTGCAGACGGTGCATTCCACTTGAGTACAATGAATCGGTGAGATCGGTAGAATGAATCACAGAGCCACTTAAGCACATATCCGTACCCCGCACTTTCGCTCATTCTTCGCTTAGAATGAGCGAAAGTGCTACATAGGCCGACTAAGCGTTTGCTAAAACACCCTCAATCAGTTGGACGCCAAGCAGGTGGAGATTCACAGCCGCCAGGAGTAGAAGTTCCCAGTGAACGATGATTGCTGTTGAAGATGCGTACCTCGGTGTTATTGTTTGTACAAATGCCTTCGGAACTGAAGCCTTAACTACCTAGAATACATCCATCTCGGGCAACGGAATAAGATCGTCCGTGATTTTCGTGCGCGGCAAAAAAGTGGTCCGCCATTTCTCCGAGGTGCAGCTGGTAGGGGGTTGGAAAGCCGGGGGTTGGAAAAGATTCTTGGCGTCGGGTTGAACTTTAAAAATGGCATATGCCCCGCACATCCAAGACCTGGCGTCGGGTTGGAAAAGCCTCAGGCCCTATGCGAAGCATATGTCAAGAGCATTAAGCGAGGTCACAAATAAATTCACATCTGATTATCAAAGCCTCGTCTGTGCATATGCGCAGCATCAACCAAGCACAAAGAAACATCGATGAACGACGAAAGCATCAACGCTCAAAATTGAGCGAATCAGATAACGAATTGACTAAATGATTTGAAGGTGAGTGTCGCACTTCGCATATGTCGCGCATATATTAAGAAGAAACTCAGCTCGCTCAAGATTCTCTCAACGCAAATGTTGAAGACGATGAGAAAAGTGATAGTGCAAATCACGAGCAGAACGACGAGAATGAAGAAGAAAACGCAGAAGAAAAGTCTGACGAAGATAACGTGAGCGATAGCTTGTGAATGAGCATGTCACAGATTGAGTTCATGATTCGCATGTTTGATGCATGTGCTAAGCATATGTAGAAGAATCTTTGCTCGTCTTGCTATTCATGATATATGCGTGATCTGTGATTGTGCTGTTTTCTCGATGCTTCGCTCAAGCTGTGCATATGCACGACTTCAATACTTCGCTCTTGCTGTTTATCTTCTAGCTACTTTAGCTATATAATATTAATTCTTCAGCTCATGATTAGCATATGCAGAAAGCTGAGTCGGGGTTGGAATAACTTTGAGCTCATGGTTAGCATATTGAGCCGGGGCCGAAACCAAAAAAAAAAGTTCCGGCCCTGGCTCAACTTTTCCAACCCCCCACCAACTGTAACCCCCCATTTCTCTCAATGCTTCTCTCTCGCTCTCTCAGCGGGACTCGACGAATATGCGGACCACTCCTTCGCGCTGTAGGGATGCGTTCGAAGGCACGGATTCTTATCTTAGATGTCAGCCTTTATGCAGCTTCCACGGATATGGTAAGGAAGGGTTTGCATAGTAAGCCATGTAATACTTACTCACCCACCGGCATTGTGATATCCATACTCGCCAGGACTGCGTCGTAAGTCATCGCTGCTGTGTGTGATTTTATACAAAACCATGCCCTGCCGTCCTCTTTCCTCTTTCCTCTTTATTCTTTATTCTTTGCACCTCACTTCTCTTACATTGATCTATGAATTTTACTGCCTGCCGTGAGCTCGAAGCCTTGCAGAGTCTTTCTCTAGCAACACCTTCGTTTTCTGTCGCTGTTTCACATGGCATCTCTACCTCCTTCAGGCGAACAGCCTGAAGCCGGGCAACTCATGCCTTTACCTTCCAATACCCACTACGAACCAGCCATTCCCATTAACTCCACACTAACACCCCTATCATCCGAAACATCGCGCACTGCGGATGCCAATCCTTTTGATTTCACACGCGACCAAAACAGTGACCAGGAGAAATCTCAACACGACAACGATGAAGATATTCAATACGCACCCATACGGGTGGACTTTGATAACGACCAAACTACCCTCGAGAGAACGGTCAGTAAGATGTATGGAGAACTAAGTGAAGAAGATCGAAGCGAACTCAAGCGGATTGCTTCTTCGTTGCACCAGTCAAGGACACATCAATCTCGAGATGGTTCATATCTCGAACGGCAGGATACCCTCGCAGGTGTCACCGATGATGACCCTCGATTAGATCCTTCACTGCCAGAATTCGACATCTATGTGTGGGCTCGTGCATTCATGAGGGCTATGGACGAGGATGAAATCAAGGCCGCGCGGTCAGGCTTCACGTTCAAGAGTCTCAACGTCTCTGGTACGGGTTCCGCAGTGTCTTTGCAACAAAATGTTGCCTCTATCCTCATGGCACCATTACGCTTGACGGAATACGTCAGCTTCGGCAAAAAGTCAGAAAAGAAAATTTTGAGAGACTTCAATGGTGTGGTAAAGAGTGGAGAAATGCTGGTAGTGTTAGGCAGGCCAGGTTCAGGATGCTCGACATTCCTCAAGACGATTTGTGGAGAGCTCTCTGGGCTGGCATTACATGAGGACTCCATAATCCATTACAATGGTATGTCTCAACTGGGACGAAACATCTTAATGTGTACTGAAAAATCCTATTAGGCATCCCCCAGACAAAGATGATTAAAGAATTTAAGGGCGAGATCACCTACAATCAAGAAGTGGATAAGCACTTTCCCCACTTGACTGTTGGTCAAACCTTGGAATTCGCGGCCGGAGTACGAACGCCGCATAGCAGAGCCCGAGGTATTTCGCGTCAAGCATTCATCAAGCATATGACCCAGGTCGTCATGACCGTCTTTGGGCTGAGCCACACAAGGAACACAAAAGTCGGCAATGACTTCGTCCGAGGTGTATCTGGTGGGGAAAGGAAGCGCGTCAGTATCGCTGAGATGGCGTTGGCCGGAAGCCCTATTGCTTGCTGGGATAACAGCACCCGTGGTCTTGATGCAGCTACCGCTTTGGAGTTTACAAAAGCTCTCCGTGTTGCGAGCAACGTGTCTGGGATGTGCAATGCCGTTGCCATCTATCAGGCGTCTCAAGCAATCTTCGACGTTTTCGACAAAGCCATTGTGCTTTATGAAGGTCAGTGATCATGTCCGTCTGCTCCCCTCTGGCTTTTATCGTCCAACCCATACCGAAACCTCTTCCGATTACCTACTACGTTTCGCGTCGAGAATCTCGCAGCTGTCGAAAATCGCGCATTGACTCTTAAACTTCCTTGTTTCCCTCAATGCACATCTGTCTCCCAATCTTCGTCCCAATCGCCCACTGGTCTTTTTTTTTGGGTCCTCCAGCCTAGAAGTGCTATCAACTTATCGATCTTGCAAGCAGATCTCCAGATTCTAGCTAGCTGGGTCTTCTTGATTACTAGCTGACTTTTTGCAAAGGAAGACAAATATTTTTCGGCCCTGCCGGCTTAGCCAAGGGGTACTTCGAGACAATGGGCTGGTTTTGCCCTCCGCGTCAGACTACCGGCGACTTCCTCACGTCAGTGACTAATCCTTTGGAACGCAAAGCACGTGAAGGTTATGAAACAAGAGTACCTCGAACGCCTGATGAATTCGAAGCATACTGGAAAAGGTCAGATGAGTATGCCATGGTACAGAACGAAATAAGAGAGCATGAAGAAGAGAATTCTAAGGGCAATGCTATTCAAGACTTCAGGGAATCTCACAAAGCTATGCAAGCTCAACACACACGTCCAAAATCTCCATACGTGATCAGCATACCAATGCAAATTCGGATGTGCACTGTCAGGGCTTACCAACGCCTAATCAACGACAAAGTCTCTACAGTAACAACTGTTATTGGCCAGATCGGCATGGCCCTCGTCGTCGGATCAGTCTTCTACGGAACTGCAAATACGACCGCTAGCTTCTTTGCCAAGGGCGCAACCTTATTCTTTGCCATCCTTCTGAACGCTTTGATATCTATTAGTGAGATCAATGCGCTATACGATCAACGCCCAATCGTCGAAAAGCAAGCTTCGTATGCTTTCTACCATCCATGGACTGAAGCGATGGCTGGTATTGTGTCGGACATACCCGTGAAATTCCTAATAGCTGTCAAGGGAAAGGACGAAGTTAATGTAAGAAAATTCATCGGCGCAAATCATTGTATTGATTATTGAACAAAGGATTTCTTTTTTCTCACAATCGCATCGACAAATTTATAATTGATTGTTAATAAGGGAAGGAGGTTTTTCAATACATGACCGCGAACGAAGTCATACAGACTGTTATGAGCCAGCACAGAGCGAGTCATATGAGTATTGTCTTACTAGAAGTCTGTGTGATATCAAGTTTATTGTTCTTATGACGGCTATGAAAGACATCCAAGACTTGACGTCGGGTTGAAAAGCTTCGAAGCCTATGCGAAGCATATGCCAAGACCATTAAGCGAGATCACAAAAAAATCCCCATCTGGTCACTAAGGCCTCAATCCCGATACACCCGTAACAATTTGTGCTGTTGATACCACTCTTTTTCATATCTTTCCCTTAACACCTGTGTCAGGATTGTCAATCTGACAGTGCATTCCGCTACTTTTGCTAAAGCTAATTTCTGTAACGATTGACTCTTCATGATGTTCCTTTTCTAAGGACAACATTTCTTTTTTTAGATTCTCAAGCTTCTTTAATGTGTCGTTCTCATGTCGAGATTTAAACTCTTCGATCATGAGAGACGTTAAAGTCGCTGTGTAACGTGCCGTTCGAGACATAATAACTTCAATGACGCCGTTGTTATCTTTCAACTTCATTCAGTCGTCTCTTTAGTTTCTCAAGTCTCTGAATCATACAGTCAGAAAACGTTTCTAACATGAGAGTCGTTAATCTCATGATCCCACTCGTTGCTTTTAAAATATCTTTTCAATTGAGGTATCGAACCATACTGAATACATAGTTTCTTCTATATTCAACAATTCATCAGATATTGCATTGAAGTTGTTAATGAAAATCTCTGTCATGTTTTGAAACTTTCTGATGGCATTAGAACAGGAAAAAGCAACTTAATATACATTCGCAAATCGATCTAATCTTAAATCGATGACAGTCATCTGTGCAGGGAAGAAGCAAGCCTGATGGTCTTCTTGCTTGCGTAAGGTTCGTTGGCTGATGGGTCAGTAAAAGTTCGCATAGTAAGAAGTACTACCATACTCTTCTCTTGAAAAAGATGAGCGGATTTCTGCCCGCGCCATGCACTCACTACCCTTGTATGCAACTGGCTGGTAATTCTACCAATGATATTGTCATCGCAAAGCCATTTGTGTGACCCAGAACAGCCCTGCGATACCGTTGCCCCAACAGCATTGTATTAGTCGTCAGCCTTGATAATCCGTACGCTTCGTCTTGCGTAAGGTAGATTATCGCTCAGTCCGTGACAAGCATCGGATTATGCCTGAGCTACAGCCTATTCGCAATTATTCCTAATCGCCAGTCCTTCGTCGGCGAGGGGGAATTTGATGGCAAACGTCTGGGGAAAAGGGTAGATCATCGAGAAACAACGGGCGTTTCACGGTTGAGTGAGGCTTGATGAAGCATTAGGGTCGGTGCATAACCACTGTTGGAGTGTTATAACTCCCTCAGCCAAATTTGGCTGAGGGGGTTACCTCTTTCCACGAAGCCAACAATAATACCCCTGAACTGGCTCCCCGTAAGAGCACAACTCACGAAGAAAGACATGCGTAGTGTCAAAGCCCGTAAATGCAACCTCAAACGTCTCAAGCGCGAATGAATCCCCAGCGCTGAACCTCAAGACCAACAAAAAGATCATCATCTCCTCCCAATTCACCTCCCTGCTCGATCTCCTCGAAGTCCCCATTGCCGACGAAGATTGAAGCCAAAAACGCTCCGGTATGATTTTCATTCGGGGAAGGAAAGTTGATAGATACATACCCCACTCGTTGAGCCGGTTACTTCGTCTACCGGTCGTATTAGTTTGTAATGCCGACTTCAGAGCGGAATGGTCGACGATCACTGTAAATTGACCACCGTCGAAATACTGAGGTAATTTGGTGAGCGCCCAGACCAACGCGCCGGCCTCCAGCTCTGTTGCCCAGTATCTCGTCTCGACGTCGCTTAGGCTTCTGGATGAAAATAGGACTGGACGCTCTTCGCCGTCCTTATCCAGTTGGTGCAGAGCAGCTCCGAACCCTCTTTCCTTGCTTTCATCAGTGTAAAGAATGAAAGACTCATGGAAATTTGGAAAGGCTAGAGTGAAAGCGGAACATAGACGTTCTTTCAGGGTCTCCCAAGCTTCTTCACACTTTCCATTGGCTTTCAAGGTTCCGGTTCAGCTCTTTCTGACCGAAGGTTTCGATTTAGTCAAGTGAGATGTTTTGGATACTCGATAACAAATCGTGGGCCTTGGCGTGGCGTTCTCGGTCGGATGCTTACAACTTGGGAGAGATACTCGGAATTAGGGGTGTGTCAGTGTGAGCACAGCTTGAGATGAGCATCGCACAACAACAGGTGTCGTTTTTTTTTCCTCTTGAAGATATGTGGCCCCATTTCTATCTTGCATTTAGCGCGGCAATACTTGTACGACATGACGAAGTTTGCGAATAGCCAAAGCAAACCTATAATTTCGTGCTTACCTACTTGATTGCTTTTGGGCTCGAGTGACTTCATGGGTTAGATCATCGCGGTATTGATTTGCGCTGCCATTGTTTGCTTTGACAAGACGTTGTTTGGAAAGTTTTACATATAATGCACTATCCCCCTAAAATCCCCCAGTCTTGCCATTCACCCCCATTGCTTCGCGCTCTGTTCCTGCATCTTCCTTTCAGTCCGCTGCAACACAATGAACATCTTCAACCCCTTCGATCCTTACTCCTTCGACTCCACCTTCCACCACCCTCACGACCTATCCTACCGCTCAACCTTCCGCGGCCGCCCCTTCCACGCCTACAACCCCATCCCACCGCCCCCTTGGTCCCCGTCATATTCCTGGGAAAGACCACCATGGCGACGATACCAGCGCGAAAGTCTACGAGACTACCCATCTCACGACGAATATGGCTTTCAAAGAAGCCATAGCGATGGCGTACGAGAATCTTATGCCCAGAGCTATAATCCGTATCACGACGCGGATGCGCATCGGGTGCCGAGGACGCAGCGGTATAGGAATCCATATCACCGGCGGAGACCGGTTAGGTTTCCTTGGTCGTATTATTCGGCTCGGAGTGGTGGGGAAGGGGGACGAGCGCAGCGGCCGGTGGGAAGTGAGGGCGAGGCTGGAGAGAAGGAGGCGTATGAGGTTGAGGAGCCGGATACGGATACGGATTGCTCGTCTCGGAAGGGTTCGAATGCTGACGGTAAGAAACCCGAGAAACTACACGATGGTCATCGATACCCTCTCCGGCCCCGGGTTCGCTGTATCGTCTCTCCAGAGGAAATTCCGGGATCGGCTACGTTCCCTACACGCCCAGTTTCCCAACCATCGCCCAAGCATGTTCGATGCGGAACACCAGAAAACCGCCATTCCAACAGAAACTCACCCCGCCCTTGCTCCACCTCATCCTCCACATCCTCCCTCCCCATCTCCGAACCAGGAACCCCCCCCATCCCCTCCAAGCACGCATCCAGCAAATGCCAACCCGACAACGCCGAGCGCGCGCTCAAGAATCGACGAAAAGCTCTCGAAGAAGCGAGGAAAGAATCAGACAGGGAGGGATGGAGGATAGAGAAGGAACAACGACGACTTCAGGAGATGGAACTGGAGCTTAGGGAAGCGGAACAACGCTGGCGGGAGCAAAGCCGAAGATTGGAGGATGAAGAAAGGGGGTTGGGAGAGGAGGAGAATGGATTGGGTAATTGTTGAAGCAATAGGAGCTGCAGTAGGAGCAATCATAGGAGCAGGAGGAGTAGTCGTCCAATTAGGAACATAGTTCCCAATTAGAAACATACCTTAGTTGTTGCAGTGCCATTACGCTGCCCGCTAGCCTAGTTGGGGCTAGCGCCAATTGCGGCACAAAACGTAAATAGCTTCCTACTGCAGAAGATACACCTTTAGACAATCATCAGATCTACACTCCATCAGTAATTGGCGGGTGGGGTTGTTGGTGGATGGGGAATGAGGCTGGCGATTGGTGGGGTAATGGGGAGGGGGGAAGAGGGGGATGAACAGCGCAGCGATGACGAGGAAGAGGAGAGAAGACGCATCATCAGCGAAGCCACAGCGGAGCGAAGAAGGCGGATGAGGAAGGAGTGGAGGTACGGAGACGAAGACGAAGACGAGGAGGCGGAGAGGTTTTGGGAGGGGGAGGGTGTGGGATGGAAGATGAGGATGAGCAATGGCCGGGAACTGCAGACCGCCCAATTATCCCCCCCCCCCGGCCCAAAACATTAGTTATACATTGATTAAGGAAGTTTGAAGGCGGCATGGTATATTGCTTCAAAGCACCCATCCTCCCCAACGTCCAGAACAACACACACACCCCTCCCTACCCCCCAAAAACCAAAACCCAATAATTTTCCTGCCAAGGTAAAAAAATATATACTCGGTTTCGTGTTTTTTTTCTTGTGGGTTTTGGATTTTTATCGTTTCACGAACGTGCTGTCTGGCTATATATGCATTCATTTGATTAGAATCCCCAGGGATGATTATTTTTTTGTACTGGGCTGGGTTGTGGAATTGAGAAGGGCACGGGGGGGTGGTGATTAGGCTCGATCGGGCTTGGGCTTGAGCGAGGGTTGGAGGGAGGGTTGTGATGAGCGTTGAGGTTTGGTGGTGGGATTCGAGGGGTTTGGGGGTAAGGGTGTGGGAAATGGGTGTGGGAATGGGAAAGGGGACGAAGGGGGTTGTGACAAAGGGTTGGTTATGGTTGTAACGGATTGAGTATGAACTTGCAAGCCTGCTTGCTAATATACTATTTACTATATACGCCGCGTATATGCCATCTACCCCCCCCACCCAAAAACCAACTTCCACTCACGAATGCAACCATGTCCTCCCCGGCCCCGGCACCGCCCTCGCCTCGCCGCCTTCGCCAAGATCCCTCATCGCGATCCCTGGCTGCTTGCCACCCCTCCCTTCTTCAAGCTTCTGGTAATTATCGACCGCAGGTTTCCTGTGATCGAAATTGTTTCCCGAAGAACCAGTGATCTTGGAGTTTTTCGTCCCCGAGCCGGAGCCCG
>JAABUW010003688.1_pt1 | contig 21585 bp, 10 predicted proteins | sample 5560081 | NCBI WGS metagenome assembly JAABUW01 (sample SAMN10711882, study PRJNA513363) | rock metagenome | isolation source: Antarctica rocks | place: Antarctica: Victoria Land, Knobhead sud
AAAGCAAAAGAGAAAAAAAAACAAAACAAAAGAATCGAATACAATAAGAAAGAAAAGAAAAAAAAGAAATACAATAAACAATTATTATAGTAAATAGTATAACAAACAATTAAGTATTGCTTTTTTAATTTTTTTTATTTTCGATATTAGTCTTTTTGTTCTATAGAATTCTACTATTGCTTTTAAAACTCAAAATAAAGAAAATAAAGAAAATAAAGATACTATTTTCTATATATAGATATTTGAGTATCAATTATCTCGAAAAGCATTTTATTATTATCTAAATATATACAAAAAAAATTGTCGATAAAATAAAACTATCAATAGAGTTATTAAAATTGTTTTAAAATTAATTAATTTTCTTTAAGTTTTAAAACAATATTATTAGAATAAAAGCAATAAAAACTAGCAATTTTAATAACAATACAAAGTTACAAAATTAAATCAAAATTAATTTTAATATAACAAAAATAGATATCGAATTTCTATTAATCTAAAAATATTATTATTGTTTTTAATATATTAGAATTGTATACTTTTGTAACTATATTACAACAAAAAAAATAACTAATATAGTAATTATTGTAATTTAGTAAACAAAGTTTTTGACAAAAAATATTAATAATTCTTTTTTTATTAAAGATATTTTTGTTAATATTAAATAAAAAGTTATTAAAACAATTAAATACTATAAAAAGTATTTTTTTTAATAAAATAATTGTATAATCGATATTGTTAATAGCAACAATCTTAAAAGTAATATTTTTGCAAAAAAAAATTGTTTTAAAAATAAAAATATTAAGTTTAAATCTATTTGTTAGAAATTTAATAACTAATTTAATAATAAATTAATTAACAAAGTTTGCATTGTTTAAATTGTATATATTCTATATAAATTTATCTATTTGCAAAAAATCTACAAAAACAAAACAAAAAATAGTATAAAAAATAGTATCTAAATATATAGTTATATTAAATATAGACAAAACGTTTAATAAGATATTCTATATAATAGTTTTGCGTTTACAAGAAATATTATTGTTTTAACAATATTTAATATTGCGTATAACGCAAAGAAGAAACAAACTATTTAAAATTATATAATTAAAATAGTTTTTATCGATATAAATAGAGCAAAGATTGCAAATATAGTTTTTAATAATTTTTGTTTTAATACAATTAAATTTTAAACAAACAATTTAACTAGTAAAGCTTTAAATAATAGTAGACAAAATATTGCAATTAAAATAAAGATAACAATATTATATATAGCTTTTAAAAACAATAGAATAAAGATCTCTAGTAATAATAACAAATTTCTACTATAAAAAAAGAATTATATTTCGATTTAAAGAGATTTTTGTATATTAGAAGTTAAAAAAGTTGCGAAAATCTAATTAACAAAATATATTAATTATAAATATTTGTTAGTAATAGTTTTGTACTTATTGCGTAAAAATAGATTAACAAAATTATTTAACTTAAAGTTAATTTAAATCGACTCTATTAATATATTATTAAAAGCAAAAAATATAACAATATCTTGCAGCAAATTTATAGAATTGTTGCAAATAAATTTTTTATTAAAATCGATAACAACAATAGTATTATTGTTATAAATAATAATTCTATTATTACAAAGTTAAAACAATTAAAAACAAAAAATATAAAGAATTATTTGTATCTTATATATATTAATATAAAAAGCTTTATTTTTAATATAAATAGAATAACATTTAATAAAAATGTTAACAAATATATTGTCTTTATAAAATATTTAATAATTGTTTATATCTTAGAAACTAAATATATTTGTCTATATATAAAAGATTAATTAAGAAGCTAAGTATTATAGAACTTTAATATTGTTTTAATACAATAGAAAATAATACTATTAAATTATATCTCTTGTTATCGAAGCAATAATACTATAATATTGTATATTTTTTGCTAAAAAAATATATAAAATACTTAGAAAGACGCGTTTCGATACTATTATTTTAATATAAAAGAATAGAAAATTTATTAAAATTTTTAGATTTTAATACAAAAGAGTCTTTATTTTTATTGCTACAATAACAAAATTACAAGCTTGTTATAACTTAGCAAAAAATAGATATATTTTTATTATTTTACTATCTATTTTAATGCTTAGAAACTCTATTTGTTAATTTAATTGTTTTTTCTTTTTATTGTTTCGAAGTTTTAGAAAATTGCAAAATATATTCTATTTTTTTTAATAAAGAAAGATATCGATAAAAAGTAATAGAATAACAAAGAAATTGTTTAGATAATATAGAAAAATATACTATTCGAAAAAAAATATTAATATTTAATATAAGATCTTTGCAAATAGATTAAAAAGAAAAGAAATAGTTTATAGCTCAAAAAGCAAAAAAAAAATTATATAGAAAACAAAATTTTATTGAAAATCTAATAGCTATTAATTAGATATTGCTATTACTATATATTTAAAAATATTAGCAAATTTTTTTTTAAAAAATTCTGTTTTTTGTTCTTGTATAATAAGAATTGCAATAGTATTGTTAATTGCAATATATTTGAGAGCTTCTTAATTGCAAAATATATTATTATTAACAAAGATATTTTTAGAAAAGAAAAAATTATAGATATATTTTCAACTATTATTGTATTTCGATACAAGATCTAATAGTAAATATATATATAAATTAGATAGTAAAACAGATAATTGTTACAGGCAGTTTGCCATATAGTGGTGTTAGTGAACCGGGTTGCCTGCCAGGGCGCCCGGGTTGGCCTTTTGGTCAGGTTAGGCCTAACATTCTAACAATTGGTAGCTTCAACATCCGATCAGGTGTCTTGGCGGGTGCTACAGGTGGTTGGTTACCACATCGCGTGCCTATTCGCGCGGGTCTTGGGTTCGATTCCCCTTCTATTCACCAGGGGCAATTTGGATAGTTGTAGTAGTGCTCAGGGTGCTTGTGTCCGGAGGTCGCCTATATAGTGTCTTGTGGGTCCGTTCTGCACACGGGGGCGTGTGGCTTTTGCGCTCGTTTGGGGCAGATTGTTACAGGCAGTTTGCTATATAGTGGTGTTAGTGAACCGGGTTGCCTGCCAGGGCGCCCGGGTTGGCCTTTTGGTCAGGTTAGGCCTAACATCCTAACAATAATATAGTTAAATAATCTGTCTGCAGCTGCTTATTAATATTGGCAATAAATATATCAGAAATTTTGTTTGCAGAGATATAATTTGTATCTATACGAAAAATATATAGACTAATATATTCGATTTTAGTGTCTTGCGTAATTATATCTAAAAAAGCAGAAACAAAATATCTATCAAAATATATTTTTAGACATTTGTATTATCTCTCTATTAATAGAGATTTACTTAATAGCAAATCAAACTTATCTAACAATATTAAATTATATAGAAAATTCTTCGATACAAAAATTAACAAGCTAGATATATTAGAAAACAAAAAAGACAATAAAATTGTTAAATATTATATTTTATTAAAACAACAATTGAAATTGTAAGTTTTCTAACAAAATATATATATATATTTATATTTGCAGCTATTATTATTGCTATATTTGTTATATTTGATTTACTAACAACAAATATTGTTTGTAATAATAAATAATCTACTAAATACAAATATCGAGATATTTTTTACAAAACTAATAGAAAAATATAACTTTTGCAAGAATACTAACAACAATAGAAACTTAAACTGTTTTTTAGAAATATTTGTAAATTTCTATTTTGTCTCGAGATAAAACAATATTTAATATAAAAAATTATTTTAATCTATTCGAATAGTATAAGTAATAAATTTCTAATAATACAATCTAATAAAGACAAAGATTTTGTAGCTTGTTATATTTATTATATACTAATAATAGAAAGTAATATTTTAATAGAGCTTTTATCTTATTGTTAAATACAAAACAAAGCTAAAAGCAATAAAGATATAAATATCGAAAACACAAAACAAATTCAAAAAAAAATTTGTATTAAAAAAATCGATTATATTTGTTACAATAACAAAAAAAAAATCAACAATAAATTTTATAATATTTTTGATATTTAGTTTGTTATAAAAGATATTATTTAGATAACAACACAAAATACTAGAAAATATAGCAACAAAACTATTAAATTTGAACAAAGAGTTTATTGTAGAAATATTTATCGATATTTTTGAATTAACAAAAACTATAGAAGCAAATATATATATATTATTTATTGTTATATTCTGCAATTAAAACTTCTAAACAACAAGAAACTTTTTTGTTGTTACTATCTATTTTTGTGCAATAATCTCTTTTATTATTGTTTTAATTCTAAGACAAAAAACAGCAATCTTGTTGTTTAGAGCAATATTTTATATATTGTTTTCAAATTGTCTTTCTAAATTTCTAGACAATAATAATAATAAAAAACAAAAAAACTATAAAAAACAAGAAGATTGTAAAAAAAAAAAAAAAAATCGATAATAATAAAAAATATTTCTAAATATTTGTTGCAATAAAGTATCGAATTCTAATTTGAAACAAATATTTAATTGTATTTTAGAGATAGACTTTCTAATACAAGACGTGCAACAAGTATTAGATATTCTCTTAAAAGCAATTGCATTAGTAGTTTTGCTTTTATAAAATATTATATCGACAAAATACAACAATTAAGAGAATAGAGCAAAAGATAGAGAAAATAATTGCAAAACAATAATAGAAGAAAACAATTGCAAGACAATAATATAAAAGAAACAACTGCATAGACAATAATATACGCAATAAACAAAAGAGTCGAATGCAATAAGAAAGAAGAGAAAAAAGAGAAGTGCAATAGGCAGTTATTATACTAAATAGTATAGCAAACGGCCAAGCACTGCTCTCTTAATCTCCCTTATCCCCAGCACTAGCCCCCCTGTCCTGCAGGGCTCTCCTGTACTTGGAATCACCCTCGCAATATATTTCGCCTGCATCGATAGCATACAATATCCGTGTCTTGTCTCTTCCTTTCAGTACCTTGCTGCCGAGTGTAATACCCCGGCAGCAACATCGTTTCAGCAAATCACCTTGAAATTAAACTGTGCTTGAGATGTGACCACGAACTGTTTGAGTAGGTTAGGTTAACGAGTCACTCTAGGTATGAGGCTAATTGGTGGCAGTCATGTTCATACCATTCAGTATGCTCAAGGGCGTGCAGATGAAAGGGCGCAGGAAAGCCGCGCTTAGCGGTATTTTCTCTCTTGTCGTCATTACCATGGTATTTGCAATTGTCCGCACAGCTCTTGTCGGTTCAAGCAACTCGACTCAGCCCGACAGTTCTTGGCTATACATGTGGAGCGCAATCGAGGCTTTCATCGGTTCGTAATCCCCAAGCCGAGCCACTCTTGAGACTTACCCCTCCGATTTCAGCCATCATCGTCGCGTGCCTTGCTACTTTCCGCAACCTCTTCTCGCGCGAGAGTGACCGTCATGAATTTCGGAAAGCGGCCGCGCTCGCCTCCTCGAACTTGTTTCTGCGTGGAAGCGGAAGACGAAATAAGATACGCGATATTCTAGATTCGATAGCATCAATGCCGGATCACGCCCACTCGGGATATCAGCAGCACAACGAGAATGTGAGCGATGCTCAGTCGATTATCGATCATCGTAATCACGGTGCGCACGATCTAGATGAGATGCCTAGGGCCGTGTAGTTAGAAACCATATTTCTCTGATTCGTCAAAGAGTTTCGTATCAATGCGCTTTCGTTCAAGATTCCTGAGTTTGCCTGAAGCGTTGAAGCACGATCAGACTCGACGCTGGAATACAACGTCTGTCTAGGCAAGAATCTAGGCAAGGAGAGGAGAAGTCACGACATCAACTTATGCAGAAGGAGACGCAAAACATGAACACTACATTTTCAATTTCTACCTTGTTTCGATACTGCGACGAGTTGTGCGATCGTTTCTATCTATTTAGCTAAGTCGTTTTGACAACATCTCAGTCACAGAAAGCTGAGTAAAAATTCGACTTTACATTGTAGAAACGTATAATGTCTGATTCTAGATCAGATGCAGGCCTAACTAGTGAACAGAGCTTAACAAATAGTAGATGATTGGTCTAGGAGTTTGGCTAGTTACAGACAAGGTAAAACATTGAATGATGATGGTTAAGATTACGGAGAAAACTCTGCTCGAAGACTTTATATTCTATATATGATGCCGGAATTACATTTTCTGGAACAAGAAATATGTTAGATTAAAGATTTATTTCAGCTTTGAATTTTAAACTTTTACACTTTTGAATTTGACGACGTCTATTATAAATCAGCTTGAATTGTCATCAACTTTGAAAACGTCGTTTTTTAAATCGTCTACGTTGCATAGTTCCCTTCAACTAAGCGAACTCTCTATGAACTGCAACCCGAGTGAGGCCACGAATAAGAGAATCGTTACTCTCGTACACCATGTATGTGCAGGCTGCCATGCTCAAAGAAAAGTGAAGGGCCGGCTGATAAGCTCGAGCGGATGCGCCTGCTGACAGCTGGAACTTGCCACCTGTCAACAGCCTGTTAGCTTCAATAACTGACACACCACAGATTTGCCTGTTTATCTGTCTCTGTCTGTACGTTGAGACAGTCCGCGAGTTTGCGTGCGCACTGCCTGTTCAAAGGTACCTAGGTATGATAAATACACTGTGCAGCTAAAGCTCGTGTCACACGCGCTTAAATGCATCAATCAATCAAATCAAATCAAATCGTACTACTCATAGAAGAGTTCACCCCTCAACGATTCACACTTATCAACCCATTCACCTGAAAGCTGCTTCCTCCTCCCACCTTGCTTTTCTCCATACTGCCCTCTTACTTCTCTTCCACCCTCATCACAGTCTCTTGATGCCTTACCCGCCCTTCGTAGTTGTGCCACTCGCCCTTTCGCTGGGCGCTGTGCTCTATGTCTTGTATGGGCTTTCCGTCAACTACAATGCAGCCCGCAAGACTGGCCTCCCTCTTATAGTTCTACCCTTTGATTGTGGGAACCCATTGTGGTTGATCATCGACAGGAAGATCGTGCAATTGGTTCGTCACGTACCTTTTTGCTCGGGGACCTTCACCAGGTTCAATTGGCGAGGATGGGAGATTTGGGACCGCTACAGAGCCCACCAGCAGCTTGGCGATGCAATATTCTTCGTGACGCCTGGGAAGAATTACCTCCAGCTGTGTGATGCAGAGGCTGTCTCAGAGATCTTTCAACGTCGGGCAGACTTTCCTCGGCCGCCCGAATCGACAGGTAAGGCCCTCGCACATACTCAGTTCAAGGATACTCATGAAGGATTATTAGAGATGCTCAATATCTTTGGACCTAATGTCGGCACAGTAAGTAGTCCTCCTTCATTCTGAGGATCGAATCGCTCATTCGACAGACGGAAGGACCCCAATGGCAAAGACATCGAAGAATCACAGCTTCATCTTTCAATGAGCACGTCAATCAACGCGTTTGGATAGAGAGCATACTTCAATCTACTGGCTTGATCCATTACTGGTCTTCCAAGTTCTCAATCGATAGCGTGGCTGCAGATACTCGAAGTGTATCGCTTCATGTCATGTCGGGCGCCGTCTTTGGGAAATCCTACCCCTTTCGAGGAGCTGACGAAGACAATTCACCCACCAAAGAGGACTCTTCAAGCTACGGAGAAGCTCTGAGAACAATCCTTGATCGTTGCATACCGTTGGTCGTCCTCGGACGAAAGAATCTCAGTAAACCATGGCTGCCAAAAAGTTTTCGAGAGCTCTATCAAGCCACGCTCGTTTTTCAAGAACATATGACCAAGGCCTACGAGAGCGAAAAGCGGGCCATGATGCGCAACGATAGCCTGGAAAACAATCTTATGACCTCCCTCGTCCGTGCTTCGCAGGCCAACATCGACCAGAAAGGAAGCACCGTGGGATCCCGTCAGGAGGGTCTGACAGAAGAAGAAGTATACGGCAACGTGTTCGTATTCAACTTTGCGGGACACGATGCAACCGCCAACTCCCTTACAATAGGCATTTGTCTGTTGGCAACTCGGCCCGACATCCAAGACTGGATCGCGGAGGAGATCAATGCCGTTCTCGGCGGCGTCGAATCCAAGGAGTCATCTTATGAGGCTGCGTTCCCGCGTCTCCCGCGCTGCTTAGCGGTCGTAGTAAGTGACCCTCCTGCATCTTGCGCAAAAGTAACTTGACACGATTATGCCAGTTCGAGACAGTACGTCTCTACACCGCCGTTGCAATCGCCAAATCCACCGGCTCCAGTCCGCAGCCCCTAAAACTCGGTACCGACACCGTGCTTATTCCAAAGAACACAGTCATCATACCCAACTATTCCGCACTGCACACGCATCCCCGCTATTGGGGCCACGATTCACTCGAGTTCGAGCCCTCGCGATGGATCACCCCAGATCCACACGTCTCCACGACCAACGACTTCCAAGCACCGTCATCACATCCAGTGGAGCAATTCAAGGAGCCGCCCACTCGCAACAGTCCCTTCGTCGGCTGGTCAGGCGGCGCGCGTAGCTGCCCTGGGCGCAAGTTCGCGCAGGTCGAATTCGTTGGCGTTCTGGTGGGGCTCTTTCGCGATTTCAGAGTCAAGCCGGTACCCTTGAAGGGAGAGGACGATAGGATGGCAAGGGCGAGACTGTTGAATCAGATCAGGATGGATACGGGAATGAGGCTGCTTTTGCAGATGCTACATCCGGAAAGAGCGTTGCTGGAATGGAAACGGCGATAGTATGGGACTGGCTCGAACTTTCGCATGCATGCTTCGTACACTAGCTCTTCACTTTATATCTGCCGTTATCGTTGCATTCTAGTTATTCTAGGACGGTTCCAAATCTTTACCGTTCTTGGCGTTTAGGCAACGTGACATTATATGACTTGCCTGCCTCTTGGGCTGAGAGACATTGACGCAAACATGACCACCAACCGGGTCATCAGCTTCAAGAGCTTGGATACAGTCACAAGAGCTGACGAGCAACTCTCGCTCGGCGCGGCGACTAAAACGGAGTTATGGAATAGACCCGAGGCAGCAACCACTACAACGAGCACCGAGGCATTTAAGGAGGCTGTGGTAGGGAGCACACAAGAGTTGCCTACGGGCACCGCAAAGGTCGTCTGGCGGTGGGTAGCTCAAACGCAAAACAGATTTAGATATATAGCTAATCTCAAGCGCAGAGGGGCGAAGCACAATGACCAAGATCCCCATTTCGCTGCGGTGTGCCTTGACAGCAACGATAAATACCTTGGGACGGAGCACTTCACTAGGAAAAAGTAGAGAAGACTGTGCAGCACCGACGTCAGACACAGTCGACAACCATGCGCACGACAATTCATTGAGTAATCAACAGCAAAAAGGCACAATGGCACGATAGTCGTCCTACATAATATTGATGGCTGTGGATTGTTATTTATAGAGTCATGTTGTTACTTAGAGCTCCTTCCAACCTACAACTGCGCCCATACCGCATCCTCTTTCCCCCTCCCACTCTTCTTTTCCCATTTCTGCCCCACCTGCCATCGCACCCAAACCCTACCAGCAAACAACGACGCTCAGCGTGCCTACGACGAACATATCGCTTCCATTGACAAGCAGAATGCGGTCGCGCTGAAAGAGCTCTGGAAACAAAAGGAGGAGGAGTTGTGGAAGGAATATAAGTCGGCGGATGAGCGGTTGGAGGGGCTGTTGGCGGAGATGCACAAGGAGGCGGAGAGGGCGACGAGGGAGTGCGTGTGCAAGTGAAATTATACTAAGCCACAGAGCTACCTAAGAGAGTACGAGTACAGAGATCTTTGGGCAAAGAAGTAATGAAAGACAATATCTAAAGAATCTAACGCTGCAGAAATGAATGGCAAAGGCTACGACATGCCCTCCTCCGACGCCCAAATCCTCGCCTTATTCTTCCTCCTACGGCATCGGGCCCCTCACTCGCCAAAGGGCCATTCCCGTCAACCCTAGGCACACCAACCCATCTCGAGCGAAGCCGAATAATTGCCTGGTAAGAAGGGCGACAGTGACTTAGCCCCGCTGGCTGGCTGACACCTTAGGCTGGGCAAAAGTGCTGAGGAGGAAAAGGAGAATGTGGCGAGTCATCAGGCTAGTAGACTACTCTAAGGCAGGCGCCAACTCGTGGAAGCAAGGGAACAACGCGTTGTGAAGTTGCCAAAGATCACTTCACGAACTACAGCTCAAGGAATCAATGATGGTTTCACTTCGTATGGAAGGTAGACGTTGAGCTAAGGACGCCTGAAGCGATCAAAACCCTAGGTATCAATGCCTTGTAATAGATGAACCACAAAATCATCTGTTTTTATTAATCTGATCTAGAAAACCTCATAAAATCTATCTAATCTCATTGTGGTTGAGCCCTAAAACCACTCTACCAATTGCGTGTAGACTTTTAGAGCCTCCTCATATCCTGGCCCTTTCAAGTCTTTAGCAAAGACGTTGCCAACGAAGAGAACTCGGAGGAGATGCGTCATGCTTAGCATTTCATGCTCGTTGAGGGCTGTGGTTTGGGCTATGCGCACCGCGTTCTTGATTGTGAGCCCATTAAGACCGATTGCAGCATCTCGGCGCCTGACTCGAGGTGACTGGGCGTATCACAAGCTTACCTACCCGTCCGATCCTTTACTGTGCAAACAGATGTAGTAAGTCTACACGCGTCGTGAATCTGGTGTCAGCAAAGGGAAATGTATAGCGTGACTCTATCAGTAAAGAAAGCAGGTAAAGAGGAATCCTCGTCGTCCTCGCGGGCCCTGGGCTCTTTACAGTCCCTGCACGCCCTGCACGCCCTGCACCCCTTGCACCCCTTGCAAACCATGTGGACCCGGCGAACCATGTAGTCCTCGCGATCCATCTACCCCAGGAGTCCCGCATGGTCCTTGCGGTCCTTGCGGTCCTGTTGATCCTGACGATACTGACGATCCTGGTTGTCCATGTGGTCCAGGTGGTCCTCGATATCCCTGATCTCCTGGCGGGCCGGGTGGTCCACGGTGACCACGTAGTCCTGGTATCCCCGCTGGTTCAGCGGGACCAGCTGCCCCTAGTGGTCCAGGATAACCTTGGGCTCCCTGCGGACCTGATTGTCCTTGGATACCTGGTGCTCCTCGTGGTCCATACGGTCCCGAAGGCCCCGCAGGCCCCGCTATTAACCGGGGTGAACGGTAGAAGCGCTTTTCCTGCTGGCTTAGGGTGCAGCAAAGGGCAAGCAGCAATAGAACCCTCAAAACGATACATTCCACAATAATTCCGATCGTTGTAGTCGAGATGTTATCGCCATTAGTAGAGACTGCGATCTGACTGTTGGCAGACGCTGGAGTCTGAGTTGTAGTTACAATGGCTTGTTGTTCAGTTGTTGCGGCTGTTGCACAGTTCGTTGAGGAGCCTGACTGGTAGACAGTTGTATAAGTAGTATGAGATTTCGTGATGCTAAGCGTTACGAAATAGCCGGTCTCGCAGTGCTTTACTTGCATAGCGGGGCCTGAAAGTTTGATGTCATCAAAGCTGGCATGTTCTCTTGAATTCGAAGGTTGAGAAACGTGCAAGCGTGAAGTCAAACAGACTAAGAATGCATTTTATTATCCCTAGCTGTGACTGAATGGTGTCACTGATATTAGTCTGATCAGGTTCTGGGATAACTGTCTGTGCATGCATTGATGACGACGAACGCCTCATCAAAGCTGCTTTTCTCAAAAGAGAACCTCGTCGAATTTAGCTCAGAGGAATGTCGGAGAATGTCATATTCTAAGGGAGAAGGCGCTAGTTATCTTATTCACGTGGGGGAATCTAGTTCGCGACGAGAATTCACGCTCATGCAGTTACATGATTGATTGATTGATTGATTATTTCATACGCGGATCCAGGAGCCTAAAGCCACCTATGCCGGAGTAACTAACTATTTCGCACATATATATGGATAATTCATCGAAATCAACGCTCCCTCTGCTGCTCAATTGGCTAACTAGCCATTTAGCCATAAATCGCTCCCAACTCCATTGTGATGAGAAAATCCGTGCGAGCTCTATATTTATGCCCCTTGACCAGCCCCATCCAGTCGTTTTGAAACCGATACCAACTTTATCGCTCTAAGTTCAACTAGATAGTAACGTAGAGATCCAGGGAGTACATCTGCTGCTTCTGGAACGGGGACCCTTTCTGTTATCAGAGGCGACAACGTTGTTGGATCGTAATCGTAATCTCTGAACCCTCCCTGCACGTCTATTTTGTATTCCTGAACGATGTCTCCGTCGTTACGACGTTTGCTTATTCTCAGCCCATATTGACGATCGATCTTTGACCATTCGTTAAAGAGAATGTTGTGTTCTGATGTATTGTTCTTGATGTATGCACTGTAGCAAAAGCCTCCCCTGAGCGACCACCCAAATATCTGAATACACCAGTCTTTCAGGCCCCCGAGTTGTGGTCTTGCACCACTGATTCGTAGACACGTCAAACGTAGGCTTGATCCTCGTCCTCGTTGAATGTGTGTTTCTGATTCTGTTCGGACTTCCTGTTGAAGGTACGCGTCGTCAGTCGCGTAGTCCACCCGGCTAGATTTGCAGCAGCGGTATGGATTGAATTGAATTCATCCTTTGACCCCGTAGATATATCGATATGGCTTGGATTAGGAGGCTGCTGGGCGTGTTCCTGATCCATTTGGAGCGATTCGAGCTGGTGGCAAGTCCAGACGTATCGCGTACTAATATTTATCGTCGTAATCGGGGGCTCGATTATGACGACGATGAGGCCGAATCCAGACTACATGTCAGCTGGCCTAGATAGGGCTAGCCAACGCCTCTAGCCGAGCCCCTATCCCAGCCTCTTTGTTTCCCCAGCCTCTTTATTTCCCCAACACCTTCCTTTCCACATCACATCTTTACTGCGTCACAACACGTTCCCTTCGGGTCTAGCGCAGCCTCTGAATATTACATGGGAACAGATACCCGTACACCCCCCTGGCTTAATTGTACACCCCCCTTTGCTTACATGTACACCCCTTCGGGGAAACCTGAAATTTCCATTGCGCATCACTCAGTTACACACCAAATTTAGTAGGCAATTCAAGGGTTTACATATGATTCTGAGCAATCTCTCCATGACCTTCCCCACAGCCTTAAATTCGGTTAATCTAGCCTAGTAAATCCACACATCAGACTTCCTTCTGACACTCATCGCCATCGCCATCGCCATCGCCATCGTCATTGTCATGACCACCCTCACCGGCGCCCCACCTGTCAGCACCGCCTCCGTCGACCTCATGTCTTTGGCTCCACCTCCCGTTTCGGGGGAGGTCTATGATGATGTGAAACTCCTGATTGAAGGACTCAATAAACACGCTGGGCCAGAGGGCTATGCTGTCGTCATTGCACGCTTCAAGAAGTTCAAGAAAGGTGTTGATCGGATCGTCTATATACGGTGCGATCGTGGGGGAAAAGCAAGTCTAAACTCAGCGGGTTTTGAAAGACGTATCTACAGTGGCACACGGCTCGTGAAGTGTTCTTTCAGCGTCGTCGGCAAACGAAACGAGGATGGTGACTGATATCTTGAAGTCATACAAAACGGGAGTCACAATCATACTTCTACACTCGCCTCAGCTCATTCAGCTCTTCGAAGACTAGCCATGACAGAGAAGGTTCGGGAATCAATAAGTTCTCTTACCAAAGCCGAAGCCAGGTCAAAGCAGCTTTCCACTCATCTTCGGCTTGATACTGATCAGGAAAACCCTTTCTTCACACGACATGACGTCTACAATGTAAAGTATCAGCAGAAAATACAAGCTCTTGATGTTTTGAGTTCTGTTCAGGCTTTTCTTCAAAATCTGAAACGCGAGTTCTGATTCTGGCAGTATGAAAAGAACGAGCTCGATAGAATTATCAAACTCTTCTTCAGTCGATCAAGCTGTCGTGATATGCTGACACGCAACAGCGAGATACTTATCATGAACTGCATCTACAAGATCAATCGTTACAAAATGTCACTGCTGATTATCATCGAAGTCATCGCTCTGAACATCTTCTTCTTCGTTGAATTCTGCTTCATAACAGTCGAAAAGACAGCGAACTATGTGTGAATTCTGAAGCAGCTGAAGCTTCTGTATACTGAGCTTGATCTATCTGATTCGACAGTGATCTTGACTGACTGCGAGCGAGATCTGATCAACGCTCTGCGAAGTGTTTTTCATGAGAGTTCACATCTGCTGTGTATTTGACACATTGACAAGAATGTTCTAGTCAACTGCAGAAAGCATTTTGATACTGAAAAAGTCTGACAAACATTCTACAAGACATAACATCTAATTATGTAGAAGTATTTTCGAGCTCATGCACGTTTCGATTTCATGCACACTCTAAACTCAATTAGTAATTTATACTATTTTTATTATTATTTAATTATTATTCATAGAATCAAATTGCAATTAATATAAAGAGTTGTCGATATTTATATAAAGCTTTCAAGCTATAAGAATCAATTATCAAATCGCTTAAAAGCTTTGAATTATCTTTTAGCTTGCGTAGATCGAATTTGACTTGATTTTCTTTTTATCTTCTTAATAGCAACAAAATTAGTAAATTGCTGTACTTTTATCTTTTTAGACTTCTTCTTTTGCTCTTTTTAAAACTCTTTAATCTTTAGCTTTTGCTTCTGAACTAGACATTGTTGCTTCAATTCTTTCGCTCGTAGCTTTTTTTTTTGCTTCGCTTTCTTCTTTTGCTTTATCTTCTTTTTTTCTTATTTTATCTTTCTTTTAGTTATTAAACGCTGTTTCTTTAACTTTCTAAGCTTTCTTTGTTTCTTTTCTTCAGTCTTTTGAATAACAACTTGCTGTTTCTCTTCAATTCTTTGAATTTGATAATTACAAGTTATCTGAATTTTATTAGAACTAAAAAACACTTTCTTTGTCTTATCATTAATCTTTAGATCGTCAAATAAAGACTTTTTATGTTGTCTACAACTTTTCTTAATACGTATTGTTTATTAAAGATCTTTATTTTCTGCTTTCAGAAAAGCAATATCTGTAGTAAGCTTTTTTATTATATTGTTCAACTTACGAGCTTTTGAATCAATTACTTCTTCTACAACTAACTTCATTAATTATTGAATCTTTCTTCAATTAACTTCTAACAATACTAAAGAAGAAAAATAACTTAAAACAAATCTAGTATTCAATTTAATCTGCTTTATAATCTATAATAAATTGAAAGATAGCAATTCTATTATTTTTTATTTACTTTTGATGTTAACATATATGAAAGCAACTTAATATATAGATCAAAATAGATCAAAGAAGTCTTTTTTTTATATTTAAGAAAGTTCTTGACTTTTAAAGATTTAATTATTCAGATTTTGCAAGTAGTAATTAATCAAAGAGTTAAATCAGCTAATATTCAAAGATTGAAGATAATAAGTAGAATAAAAAGAATATAAAGTTACAAGCATCTTGTTCTACTTATATTAGTCAAGAAACTTTATATTAATATAATTGTTATATTTATCAACAAATAAAAGATAATAATTATAAGAATTTCTAACTTTTGATCTTATATTTCAATTAAATATAATAGTAAGTTAAGAGTAGATTAATTTATTATTAGTTTAGTTAGTAGTAAAGAAAGCAAAGAAGCAGAATTGCTCTTTGAAGTTATATTTAATAAGTTAGCTAATCTGAATATTGTCTAATTTCGTCTAATAAATAATTGAAAAAAATATATAGATTAGATTTATGCAAATAATTGCAATTAAGATAATTTATTCTCTATTGTTGTCTTGATTAGCACTTAGCAATTTGTTACTATCTAGATACTTTAAACTAAAGACTCTTCAAGTCTTTTAAAATAGTTTAAGTAGAAAGTTCTTTTCATTTATATTGTATATATTCGAAGAAAGAATCTTATATTTTTCGATTTTTTGCTTTATTTATCTTATATTAGTATAAAATTAAACGTAATAAAGATATTTACTAGATTAAAATAAAGCTAATATTAATATATATTATCGACTTTTTTTCGCTTTAAATTAGCTTCTTGTAGAAACTTTAAGTGCAGTATATCTAAATAACATTAAACAAACTTATAGAATTAGTTTTTGTCTAATTGTTTTTCAGATATATTATATACAAAAACGCAAATTATTGTATTAAAAGAAAATATATTACGCTTAATAAGCTTGTTGATATAGTGAATAAGCTCTTTTTCTTGTTGATTTAAAAGAATTAATGTTGTTTGCTTGCTTTTCTTTATTAAGACTGTTATATCTCTATGTTATTACAATAGTATAATTTAATTAATATTAAATTTCTTTGTAGTAGCAATATAGTTAAATAGGTCTTGCAAAGTTAAATTAGCAAATGTTGCTTTAATTAAAGTTATATTAAATTTGTAATTAATTTTTGAAGAAAGATAAAAATAGTAAAGTAAGATATGCACGAAATTAAAATGTGCATAAGCTCAAGCATACTTCTAATCTATTATGTAAAAATTGAAGACATTTTATATATAACAGTTCTTAAAATAAAATCTTCTGCTCGCATATATTAAAAGAAAGTTCTTAAGATAGAAAAAATTAAACTTATTATTACTTTAATTGCGCTCTTATAAATTAGAGAGCGCAATCTGCGTTAAACAAATTATCTTCAAGCGTATATTGTAAATTGTAGTTCTTTCACGTACTATCTTGTGCGTAGACTTCAAACAAAGCATTAAATAGATTGACTTAACATAGTTGAATGCTCAACTTCAAGAAATTGATTATTAAGCTCAATTTGTTTATTGAATAGACAGAAATGTTAAAGAGAATCTAAAGTGCAAGATTATAATTGTTCTTTGCGACGTTAAACACAATAAACGATTTCGAGAAGATATAATTAACAGATAAGACAATATTTTCTTGTGCGAAAGTCGCGCAATACTTTGAAGCATTATTCTCTGCTTGCTTGATGTTGATACGTAATTAGACTTAGCAACTTTGTTGCACAAAGAATCTTGATATTTACTATAAGATGTTATAGAGAGAAGACTATCAACTAAGTATATATCTTGCACTTGATTATCGATATAGATAGCGAAAGCACTAAAGACTAAAGTAGAGAGTAATAAGATATTAAAACTAATAATAGATAATTCTATAAATAAGCTTGCAGCGATAAATAAGAACGTTTCTGAGAACGATAAACTTGAAGATAAAAGTAAACTTAAAATTGATAATAATATAGATAAGCTCTTCAACGTTTAAGAGATAATCGTCGACGTTATTATGCTCGCTATACATGCTTTATTATGTTCGAAAAAATCTTTTTTGTTCAACGCAAGTAAGATTATAATTTACGACAAATAACTTTAATCAATTTAAAACTTGATTGTTTCGTATAAAGAATTATACTAAAATACATTGATTGCATTTTTGAGATAGTCGAGTAATAATAAATTTAGATTCAATCTAATAACTTGACTAAAGATTTACTTATAGACTGCGAAGTCAATATTTAATAGAAGCTACTTATATTAAGCTTTAAATATCAAGTTAAACTGCTTTATAAGATCTTCTCTTCTATTTGCGCGCTAAATTTTGTTTATTGATATATATTTATCGAGTTTCAAGAAAGCTTGATAAATTTAATTATTGATTTGATTATGCATTGACTAAATCTTACTATTAAAGTTAAATAAATTGAATATAATAGCTTGTCGCTTAAGTCTTTGAATAATTTTGTTATTCGTATTATATATATTGTTGAATCAACTTTCTAAATATTCTTGAGAAAATATTTAGTCTTTTATTTCGTTTAGATTTCGATTTATAATAGCAAAGTTAATCTGCATATTTTTTAAATTTATAAATAATAGTTGATCAAAGATTTATTGTAAAAGATTTGTTTCAAAACATAATAGAGAGAATAATATATAAAAACTAGTTCAAAGATTAAAATTAAAAACTAATTGAAGATTAAATCTAAATTAACTCTATAACTCTATTAAGACTTTGCTTAAATTATATTATATCTACAACTTAATATATTATAAATTATATTATATTCAATTTGACAAGACTTAATAAATTCTCTATAGTCAATCAATTTTCTCAAGTTATTAAGAATTTCTTAATAATTAGCTTTATTAGAATATTATAATATATACTTATTCTATGTCTGCTTAGAATATTATATTGTTATATCTATTATAAGTAAGCAATACATTAAGAAATATAGCTTGATTAACTATATAATAAATAATTGCTAAGAGTTTTAGCTTGCAACTATAAAAACTTTATTATCAAGACTATTAATTACTAGACTAAACTAGAACTAGTTCAATAAATATATAGATTATATTTAATAAATCTGCGCGCTAGAGAGTCAATTATGAATTTAATCTAAATATATAGTTAACTTATAATAGTATATATAGCACTCTTGTGTAGTTGTACTGTATAACAAGCAGATCTTAAGACTCTTAAAGCTACTAAACTTGTATATACTTACTTATTTATTTTATGCTATCTAATAATTAAAGTCTTGAATTATTTCGCGTTAAGCTCGAAAGTTAAAACGTTAGTAAATCTTTTGTTGTTATTGTATAGTTAGCTTTATAATCTTTCAATAGAATAAAGCAAACTTTACATTTATATTACTTTCTTATTCTAGATTACACTTTCAAATGCAAATAAATTCGCTTACTCTAAAAAGCAATATTATAATTATTAATAATGCAAGCGATATAATTAAGCTTTGTACAAAGAAAGAGAAAAAAGATAACAAAGCAAAAATTCAAGACTCGAGCTTGTTAGAAGAAAAGATCGATTAATAATTAGCAATCTCTCGCTTAAGAGAGTAAAACATTGCATAATTATAATTAACTAAATTGAGAAAATATAGAGTCTTGAACTCAAAGTTGCGAATAGCGAATAATCTTGCATTTTTTAGAGAATAATAGAGAACGCGTCGATAAGTTATTTATTTTATACTAAACTCTTTTCTTATTTTAGAGTCTTTACGTGCGTCGCAAAATATATTACTGCTACAAGCTTCTTTATTAATACGCTCGCTACTTATGAAACTTTACATCTTTTATAAAGATTAGACAAATAATAATCTACTATCGAACAATTGTTTCGATTTGAACGAACATATATATTCTATATTTGTTTGAGCTAACTTAGCAGTCTTTAATAATCTCTAAGATTAAATTTTGTCTTGTATAGAGCTAAATTTGACTCTCTAAGTTGCTCTAAAATGTCAAGCACTTTTTCTATCTATGCGACGAAGTCTATAAAGTGAGTAAGTAAAGCAAAAGTAAGATTTTTGCTAAATCTCAAGAGATAAAGAAGAAAACAGTGTTACGCTGCTATCTAGACAACTAGAGTATCAGGGTAGATTGATACTGTTGGAGAGATCTGTAGATGTCTTCAGACAATGCAAGCAATTACTTGATAACAAGAGTTTGCAGCTTGTATCTATAATAGAGAGTAACTTGATAGATAAATTGAACACAATTTATAAAAAAGTTGTGTTCAGAAGTTTATATATATAATAAATCAGTTAAATTACTGAATCAGTTATTCTGATTTCAACAATTTATTAATTCTCTGAATCGATAATTTTAGTAAATCAGTACTGCTGATCTTACTGATCTATTAATTCAGTTATATAATATTTTTTTGGCAGACTGTGCTCTGCATACTGTAAAGAGTTTTGCGTCGTAGTCAGTAGAACTGAATACATAATTTGTAATACTATCTTTCTCTCCGAAATTTTCTGTTTCGAAAATATTATAATTTATTCTTTCTACTATTATATCTGGTAATTTCAAAAAATCCCAACAACGTTACAAGCTTTATCGAAGATTACTTCGAACAAACATTACTATATTTCAATATTTTTGCTGTATCTGTTGTAATTTTTTCTGTAAAATAGAAAAGAAGTTCAGCTGTTGTACTGAATATATAAAATTTTCGATCAAATATAATTGCCGTAATTTCTTCGATATTAAATAACAGTTCTTAAAGCAGCAAAAGAATATTCTAGAAAAAAGAATACAACTGACAATTGTTTGTGCAAATAAGTTTTATTAAAAGTTTTGTAAACAATATATATATATAAAGAGACTGTGCAAACAAAAGAAATCTCTGAAGAAACGTAATAGTAAAATGCTTTGTCGCGGAATTCAAAATCTGAATAAATTGAATACTTTAGAGAATCCGACTGATTCTTATTCGAATTAAGAGATAGTTGTTGCTTTCTCTAGTAATAATTTGTTTCGAGAGCTGTTCTCTGATTTCTGAAAAAGTATTTTTTTTCGAAATTTCTTCAGCAATCTCTGATATTGTCGAAGATTCTTAAGAGATTTCTATATATTCTCGAAAATAGAGTATTCTTTCTATTTAATAAAATACTTCTGATTTTTTTGTTTTAGAATTTTCTCGATTTCGAACTGTTTTTCTTTCTATAAATAGAAATAAAAGATATTCTGTAAAAATATAATTGAGTCTGCTGACTTCAACAATAATATATAAAATACTGAAAATATTCTGGCGTCTTGAGATAAGTCGAGTTTGTAGTTAATTGATTTCTTAACTTTTTTGACAAAAAACGGTCCGACTTTAATATAATTCAATTTTTTGTTTGATTTTCTTGTTCTAAGATTTTTTGTAAGAAAATATATCTTATCTCTTTTTTTTAGCTAAGATATTGTTTTTCGTTTTTTATTTTGATACTTAACCGACTTTTTCTGTATCTTTGAGATATTATCGTGTATTTTTTTCAGTATTGCTATTTTTTCGATAGCTGACTGTACAGACAGATATATATACTCTTTTTCGAAAAAATTTAATTTCTTGTTATAGTTGGCAAAAAATAGAGTTATCTTAGTAATATTCGAAATTTTTGCATTAAATATCAGTTATACTATAGATAGAAATAATATTCAATTGCTATAAATATTGTTAATATAGTGTCTCAGATACTATTTAAGACTCTGATTTGTTTTTTCTGTCTGATTATCTGTAATCGGATAATAGACAGTAGATATTCGAAGTTTTGTATCTAATATTAAAAGAAACGTCTTTTAATAGTTAGATATAAAAAGTTTGTCTCTGTTACTAATTAGTTTTTTGAATATACTGTAATATTGTATAAGTCGATTCAATATAATATATTTCAGTTGTTCTGCAATAAACTTCTCTTTGCATGCAATAATATATAAGTATTTGATAAATTTATTAACTATTATCAGTATCGAATTATATCTGTTTTCAGTTGCTGAATCTGTCGACTTCGACAATTTGATAATAAAATCTATTGTAACTTTATTTTATAACGATTCAGATAATTTCTGATATTGAATTTTGTTATAGTTTATATACGTACTATATTTGTTCTGCTGACAGCTAAAATATTGTTTAATATATATCTCGACAGCTTGTTTTATCTGTAGAAACTGACAATACTGATATAAAAACTGAAAAATTTTTGTTATTTCTGAATACTCTTGCAGTAGTTTGTTATAATATTTTTTTATATATTTGTCAATCTTGTCGATAAATATCTGAAATTTTTCTTTCTCTATTAAAAACTC
>JAABUW010003696.1_pt1 | contig 21530 bp, 20 predicted proteins | sample 5560081 | NCBI WGS metagenome assembly JAABUW01 (sample SAMN10711882, study PRJNA513363) | rock metagenome | isolation source: Antarctica rocks | place: Antarctica: Victoria Land, Knobhead sud
CTGGACCGGTCGGAGTCGGGCCGGATCTTCCTCAAGCAGGTGACCGTGACAACCTCGACTGGGGCCGGCCCCAGCCACGGGCTGTGGTCTCGGTGTCCTGCTGGCGGCTCGTGCCACAGGCGTACTCGCTGCGGCGTCACATCGGCGACCCCGACCGTTGACCAGGTCTCCTCGAGGTGCGCCGCCACAAGCTGGCGTACAGGGCACCGGTGCTCTCCCGGGGGTCATGCCTGGCCAAGTAGGCGGCTGCCAAAGAGCCGAGCGTCCGTCGGCCAGCTTCGGGTGCTCGCCAGGCCTGGTGCACTACGTCCGCTGCGCCGCGGCCAGTCAAGCGCCAGCATCCGGTTTGGTTCTCAACGTGCATGTCCTGCGTCTTCCGTCCGGTCCCGTGTACCAAGCTCCCAAGCGGGCCGATGGAAGCTTGTCCACGTGACCGAAACCGCTCGGAGCGGCCACCCACTTGTGCCAGTCCTGCGCACGTCCTCGCGATGACAGCGAGTTCAGGAGCGGGCGCTTGCTGTCGCCGTTCTCGATGGTATTCCGAGGGCAGATAGCGGCCCAGGGAGGGCCGCGCACAGCCATCAAGCCAGCATCGGCGCAGTGCTACTCGCACGAGGAGGGCCCAGGCGGCGAAGACGCGGCAACTGGACCCACCGTGGGCTACGAGGCTTGCAACGGCTGGTGCGGTTCGACGCGGCCGGCGGCTACGAAGGCGTCGAGGTCGGCGATGTCGAGGCGTACGTGCCGTCCGATCTTCGTGAACGCGATACGCCGTTCGGCGATGAGGCGGCGTATGAAGCGGGGCGAGGTGTTGAGACGTTCGGCTGCCTTATCGACGCTGAGCAGGCTCATGATCTCGTACCTTTCGGCGGCTGTGCGATCGACTCGCATGCCCTGTTCGGGCCGCGGACCTACAACGTGCAATCCCAGAGTCCCGGTACCCGGTTGCAACGGGACCTGCCGGCGACGGTCGTTCAACAGCTTGCCGAGCGCTTGCCACCTGGTACTCAGCTCCTGCGGCTAGCGCCGCCTGGGCAGCGACGGCGCCGTGCAGGTCATTAGGGGCGGCCACGGCGAATAGGGCGTCAACAACATGCGAATGGTGACGGTGAGCCGGTTTCGGAGCAGCCACCGGGAGAGGGCGCCATGCCGGTGAGCGGCACGCCAATCCGCCCCGCCTGGCACGATGGCACCCCGTGAATTCCCGTGATGTCGTTCGGGCCCAGCTCCTTCCGCCGGCCGTCTCACCGAAGAGTGCTGGCACTGCGGAAGCACAACTCCGGCACACGGCCGTCTTTGGTGCAGCGGTCGCACCGTGCAGGTCGGATCGCGGTCGGGGGGCGCTTGCATCGACCTGGCCGGTCATGCCATGCCCTCATGCCGGAGAAGTTCACCGTGCATACCGCGGGGCCCCTGGCTGGACCGACGAGCTGACCAGCCCGTCGGATGTCTCGTCTCGCGGGCTGGTCGCGCCTTCGGGACCGGCCTACGGGATTGCGGCAGCAACGAGGAACGCCGATGCGAGCGCTGGACCGTAGGGGATTGTCGTGTTGCGGTTTCCGCCGCGCGCCAAGGCGACCAGGGCCTGGGAGACGGTGATCAGGCTGAACGTTGCCACGGCGATGAGCAGGCCGCTCTCCTTCGGGTGGAGGAGCCCGAGACCGCCCAGCACGGCGATGCGCACGTCGCCGAAACCGGCACCGGCGAAGCGCCAACACAGGGTCAGGACACCGCCCGCGGCTGCGGCGGCGAGCCCGGCCACGGCGAGCCGTCGGTAGTCGCCTACGGCGATTGAGCCAACCGTGAGCAGAACGGCGGTGCAGGCGATGGCTTGACGGACAAGGGGGGTCGGGACTCGTTGGGTCAGGGCGTCACAACAAGCTGCGGCGACGAGCACGTACGCCCAGACGAGCAGGGCGGGAAGTGCCCAACGGAATCGTGTCTGCTCCGATGCCAGTACGGCCATAGCGCCGGCCACCGAGCCGGCGAATGCCGCGCTCAAGCGCAGCCGCGCCGAGATACGGACGGTGCCATTCAGCCGCACCAGCGCACGTCGAGTAAGCCACGGAACGGCAACGGAGCCGACGGCAGCACCCATCGGGGCGAGCACCCAGCCACTGTTCATCGGTTGTCCCCTTTCCCATCTGTGGATCGCCACCGCGCTGACGGGCAATGCGTTCGACCATAGCTGCGGTTGTCCACAGCCTTGGCTTCCCGTTTGTCCTACGGCCGCGATACACAAGCGGGCGGAGGGTGTTCTGCCATGACGAGTCATCGGTTAGTGAAGTCGACCAGCGCCGTCGCCTGGCCCCCTGCTGTTGAAGGGCGAACCGGTGGCCGACGGAAGGGCCGAGAGCCGATCGCGGCCCTCGCCGGCTCGGGCAGCTGAGGACGTCGAGAGAGGACGGCGGATGCTTCGCCATCTTGAGGCCAGCCCCCTAGCCAGACCAGGAAGCCACTGGATTCGGAAAGGAACCACACATGATCCACGCCGCAGGTACCGACAAAAGAGATCGTGATTACCCCTTGGCTATCCGCACGATGACCCCTACTGTCTATCGCGCGGCGCGACCTATCACTGGTCGGAACGAGGGAGCGGTCATGGCTGGTACCGCACATCCGGACATCGGGTCGTCAGCCGTTGCGATGGAGGAGAGGCCACCTGGACGGCGCCGCTGGCTGTACGCCGTCATGGTTTTCCTAGTTGTCGGCGTCGTAGTTGTGGCCGTCGTGGTCGTCACACATAAGGCGGCACCCTCGCCGGCGCCAAAGCCTGCGGCGCACAAGTCCGCAGCGCCGCAGGCCAGTCCGACACCCTCTGCGGAAGCGACCGCGGCGAGTGCGGCGCTCGCCGCATACGCCGGCTACCAGGCTGCCTACGACAGGGCAGCGCTCACGGCCGATGAGCGCCTCCCCGGCATGGCCCGGTACGCCACTGGCAACGCGCTAGCCACATCAGCCCTCGACATGCGCAGCTACCGAATTGCTGGCACGGTCTATCGCGGTCGGGACACGTTCTCGCCGCGTGTGACGCAGGTCCTGCTGAATGCAAGACCCATGAGAGTTGTTATCTCTGACTGCATCGATGCATCCGGCGTTCAGCTGATCAATCGGCGGACCGGCAAAGTCGTCCCACGCGTCGACCCGCAGGGCCGGCCGACCACGGTCTTCCGTCACCCCGGGATTGCCGAGGCCCAATACATCAACAGTCGTTGGCTCATCACCGAGGCCGGCGTCCGACCGGACAAGGCATGCTGAGCCTGCGGATTGGCCTTGCCGCCGCGCTCGTTGCCCTAACCACGGCGGCGGCGCCGGCCGCGCTCGCTGCGGTTTGCCATCCAACACCCCCCGTTTGCGACAAGCATGGCAACTGCACGAGCGGAGTCACGTGTCCGGGCGGCGGTGGCCACAAGAATCCCGGGCACGGGGGAGGTCCAGCCGTTCCGGGGAAGTGCTACACCCAGAACCCGCGAACCGAGGTTGCTTGCCACAACAGTTTCGGCTGGTGGAACCCGCAGGCAGACTGCTGGTTTCGACTGGCGAAACCGCAGCCACCCAAGAGCGAGTCGATCTGGAAGGGCAATACCACCGGCGCCATCTATGACTTCACCTGCCCGGCCATGGGACCGGGCACGAGTACTGGCGGGGTCGTCTGGTTGGCTTCGCCGCCGCCGGGTTTCGGTGGTGTGACGGTGACGCCGGGGGAGTTGGCGGTGCGGGCGTTGGCGTCGTTGCATGCGCCGCGTCCGTCGACGGGCCGGTATCCGGCTGGGGTGTTGGCTGATGGCCGCCCGTACACGGTGGTGCATGCCTGGACCTGGTTTTGGACCGACCCGGCGTCATTCCGGCCGTTGACGGCCCGGGCGGCCGAGGGTGGGGTGTGGGCGCAGGTGACGGTGACGCCGGCGGCGTTGACGTTCACCCCGGGAGACGGGTCGGCGGCGGTGTCCTGCCCGGGTCCGGGGGTGGCCTGGCTGCGGGGGGATGGGGTGTGGGCGGCGTCGCCGGCCGGCTGCAACTTCGCCTACCGGCATTCCTCGATCCACGTTCCGGGCCAGCAGGTGACGGCCGTGTACGGGATCGACTGGCAGGTGAGCTGGACGGGGTCGGGTGGGGCGACCGGCACCCTGCCGGGGTTCACCACGTCGGCGGCCTCGACGTTCGCCGTCGCCGAGGTGGAATCGCTGGTGGTGAGGTGAGCATCCGCGCCGACGGGGCCGCGCCGTCGTATGCGGGCGGGTTCCCGCCGGCGACCGCCCCGCCGGCGCCGACACTGCCGGCCGAAACTTCGGGTCCTCCGTCGGCGGCGGCGGGCCGGCGGACGAGCCGGCGCGGCCTGCTGCTGAGCGTGCTGGTGGTGGTGGTGGGTGGGCTGTTCGGTCTGGCCGGCGGGCAGATGCTGACCCGTCACACCCGGGTCCTGGCCGTGGTCCGCGACGTGCCGGCCGGGGCGAGGATCACCGACGCGGACCTGGGCATGGCGAGCGTGACGTCGGATCCGAACCTGCACCCGGTCCCCGCGGCCCAGCGGGCGGAGGTGGTCGGGAAGAGCGCGCTGGTGCCGCTGCTGCGGGGCGGGCTGCTGACCCGCGGGCAGGTGGGCGCGGGAAGCGGCTTCACCCGCGGGCAGATGCTGGTCGGGCTGCCGTGCAGGCCGGGGCAGCTGCCGGCCCGCGGCCTGACCGCCGGTCAGCAGGTGCTGATCGTGGCCACACCGGGCGGGACCGCGACGTCGGCGGGTCCGGCCGGCGGGGCCTCCGGCCCGGCCGCCGCCGCCGATGAGCGGGTGGCGGCGACGGTGGTGGAGGTGGGGCCGATGAACCCCGCCACGCAGGTGAGCGTGGTCGACGTGCGGGTCGACCCGGCCGACGGGGTGGCGGTGGCCCGGCTGGGTTCGACCGGGAACCTGGCGCTGATTCTGCTGCCGGCCGGGCGGTAGCGGCGATGCTGACGGTGCTGACGTCGGGGAAGGCGGCGCCGGGGGTGAGCACGTCGGCGTGGGCGCTGGCCCTGTCCTGGCCGAGGCCGGTGCTGCTGGCCGACTGCGACCCGGCCGGCGGGGATCTGGCGGCGGGTCTGCTCGCCGGGCGGGTCGGCGGCGGCCGGGGGCTGCTTTCCTGGTCGTCGGCGGCCCGGCGGGGGGTGCTGGCGTTGGCCGCCGCCGGCCTGTTCGCCGAGCATGCGGTGAGCGTCCCGGAACGGCCGGACGTGTGGCTGCTGGCCGGGTTCGGCAACGCCGCCCAGGCGCAGTCGTTGGGCGGTGAGGGGTGGCAGCGCCTGGGGTCGGCGTTGGCGAGCACGTCGGCGGCACTCGGCCGGGACACGGTTGCCGATTCCGGTCGGCTGGTGGCGGAGGGCGGCTGCTGGCCGGTGCTGCGCAGCGCTGATGCGGTGCTCCTGACGGTGCGGCCCAGCGTCCGGTCGGTGCGCGCGGCCCGCGACGCCGCAGCAGCTGCAAGCGGAGCTGGGGGATCTGGGGAAGGTCAGTGCCCTGGTGGTCGGGGACGGCCCGTACACGGCCGGCGAGGTCAGCGACGCCCTGCAGATCCCGCTGGCCGCCCGATTCCCCACCGACCGCCCGTCGGCGGCGGCACTGTCCGACGGTGCGCCGTGCCGGACGAAGACGCTGGCCCGGTCGGCGCTGCTGCGTGCGGCCGCGGCCCTGGCCCGCACGCTGTCCGGCAGCACCCAGGAAGAGCCTGTGCCCACGCCCCCCGTCAACACCGCGACGGTGAGTGGGTGAACACCGAACGGCCCGGCATGCCGGCCGGCGGCGTGGACGTCGCCCCGCCGCCTCCGCTGCCGACGCCGTTGGCACAACCGGTCGCGCTGCCGCCGCAACCGCCGGCGGCGGGGGCGGTGCGGGCGGATGCGGTGGAGCTGACCGATGGCGAGTACACGGTGGTGGCCGATCTGCGGGACCGGGTGTCGACCCGGCTGGCCGCCGCCGATCACAGCTACCCGCCGGGGGCGCGGCGGGAGCTGAGCCGGGAGCTGATTGCCGAGGAGTACGAGCTGTGGCTTTTGCGGCAGGCCAGTCACGGCCGGGCGGCGCCGGCGGTCAGCACCGAGGAGAAGATGTTCGCTGCGGTGTTGGCCGAGCTGGACGGGCTGGGCCGGCTAGCCCCGCTGCTGGCCCGCGACGACGTGGAGGACGTCCACTTCGAAGGGTCGGACCCGACCATGCTGCGGCTGGCGTCGGGGGAGCTGGTGGCCGGCCCGCCGATCGCGTCGTCGGACGCCGAGTTGGAGCAGCTGCTGCGGGCGATCGGCTCCCGGTCCGGCGACGGGCAGAGCAGCCGCGAGTTCTCCTCGGCCAGCCCGGCGTTGAACGTGCGCCTGCCGGGGGTGGGGGAGCTGGGGGCGCGCCTGGCCGCGGCGATGGATGTGCTTCCCCGCCCGGCCGGGGTGATCCGGGTGCACCGCTACGGCGACCCGAGCCTGGCGGACCTGCGCGGGTTGAACATGCTGGACTCCCCGGTGCAGGCGCTGCTGCACTACGCGATCCTGGCCGGTGCGTCGCCGCTGGTCAGCGGCGCACCGGGGGTAGGCAAGACCACCCTATTGCGGGCGTTGGGCAACACGATCGGCTACCACAATGTGGTGATCACCGTCGAGGACGAGCGGGAGCTGGGTTTGCACCTCCCCCGCTGGGACGCCCGGGCGCAGCAGACGGTGAAACGGCATGCGGTGTGCCGGTCGTTCGAGTCGCGGCTGCCCAACGCGGAGGGCCGCGGCGGTTTCGACATGGGCGATGCGCTGCACCTGGCCCTGCGGGCTTCCCCGACCTGGCTGCTGGTCGGGGAGGTGCGGGGCGCCTATGTCAGTGCCCTGCTGGAGGCGGCGACCGGGGGCATCTCTTCGGTGATGTGCACCATCCATTCCCCGTCCGCCGACGGCATCTTCGACAAGGTGCTGATCAACGCGTTGAAGGCGGACCCGGCGCCGACGCCGGAGCTGGTGATGCGTTCGCTGGCCGCCCTGGACCTGCTGGTGCACGTGGCCCGGGACCGCGCCTACGGCCGGTACGTCTCCGGGATCTACGAGCTGGGCCCGGTCGGTGATTCCGGCCGGCCGTCGATGACCCCGATCTTCGCCCCCCGCCCCGGTGACGGCCGTGCGGTCGCGAAAGGCGCCGGCGCGTTGAGCGTGTCGCTGCGCCAGCGGCTGGAATCGGCCGGTTTCGACGCCGAGCACTGGCTGAACCCGGCCCGGTCGGACTGGCAGAGCGGACCGGGTGTGGGGCGGCGGGCGTCGTGAGCGCCGGCGCGCTGCTACTGACCGTCGCCGGGCTGATGGCCTCGGCCGGCCTGCTCGGCGTGTTCGGTGCGCTGGCCGGTTTCCGGCTGCTGCCGCCGCGGACCCGGCCGACGGTGCGATCCCGCCGGCCGGTCACCGGCCGGCATGCGGCCGGCCTGGCCGCCGGGGTGGGGGTGCTGCTGCTCACTGGCTGGCCGGTCGCCGGGCTCGGCGCGGCTGCGGCGGTGCTGTTCGTGCCGGGGGTGCTGGGCGGCGGGAAGACCGCCAAGCGGGGGATCGCCCGCGCGGAGGCGCTGGCGGAGTGGACCCGCCGGCTGGCCGACCTGATCGCCTCCGGGGCGGCCGGGTCGACCCGCGACGCGCTGCGCCGGTCGGTGTCTTCCGTCCCGGCGCCGATCGCCGTGGCGGTGGGGCGGCTGGTGTCGCGGATGGGACCGCAAGGCGTGGAGGTTGCCCTGCGGCAGTTCGCCCGGGAGGTCGACGACCCGGCCGCCGACAAGATCGCGGGGGTGCTGATCCTGCGGGAGCGTAACGGCGGCCCGGGGCTGGCCGAGGTGCTGACCGGCCTGGCCGCCGATCTGGACGACCGGTCCCGGATGGTCCGTGAGGTGGAGGCCGAACGGAGCAAGCCCCGCGGAAACATGCGCACCATCGTCACCGTCACCGGCCTGCTGATCGCCGCGTCGCTGATGTTCGCCCGCACGCTGCTGTCGGGCTATTCCGGTCCGCTCGGGCAGCTGATGCTGGCCGGTGTCGCGGCCGTGTTCGCGGTCGCCCTGCGGTGGATGAAAGCCCTGTCGGAGCCGGTGGCCAGCCCGCGGGTGCTCGTCGACATCGGCGAGGGCTACCGGTGACCGGCCTGCAGCAGCTGATCGCCGCCGGACTGCTGATCGCCGCAGGGCTGGTGGGCGGGGTGCGGGCGCTGCGCCCGGCAGCGCCGTCGCTGACCGGCGCCCTGGACCTGCTGGCCGAGCCGCCCGGCACCGCAGCCGGCCGGCCGGCGGCCTCCCCGGCCGGCTGGTGGGACCGGCTGCCCGCAGCCGTCGCGGCGGCCGTGGACGGCCACCTCGGCGTGGCCGATGCGGACCTGAACATCATCGGCTGGTCCCGTTCGCAGCTAGCCGCCCGGAAGCTGAGCTGGGCGGCGGCCGGGCTGATCACCCCGGCCCTGCTCGGTTTGATGCTGCTGCTGTCCGGGTGGGGGGCGCTGCTGGTGTTCCCGGCCGGGCTGGGGGTGGGGCTGGCCGCGGCCGGCTGGATCCTGCCCTCGCAGCAGGTCCGGGACCTGGCCGGCCGGGCGCGGGTTGAGTTCCGGACGAACTTGGAGTTTTACCTGACCCTGGTCGCCGGGGAACGCCGCGCCCGCGGTTCGGTGGAGCAGGCGTTGGAGGAGGCCGTCGACGTGTCCGGGAGCCTCCCGTTCGTGGCGATGCGCCGGGCGATCGGCCGGGCCGCCCTGTCCGGGCGCAAACCGTGGGACGACCTGCGCCGCCTGGGTGAGGACTTGGCTGTTCCCGAGCTGCGCAACCTCGCCGACCTCGCCGAGGTCGCCGCCGACGGCGCTGCCGTCTACCACAGCCTGCTGGCGACCGCCCGGACCCTGCGCCACGCCGAGCTGTCGGACCGGCGCAGCGAAGCCAACGAAATCAGCGAACGCATGTCCCGGCCGCTGTCGCTGCTCGTCTTCGGCCTGGCCCTTTTCATCCTCGTCCCGTTCATGCTCCGCATGTTCGGGGTCTCCTGACCGGGAGACCCCACCACCAAAGGAAGGACCACCAGCATGTCCCAGCATCTGCCGGCCCACCGGCTGCCCCACACCTGCACCGCCCTGACCGCCACCCTGACCGCGACCCTGATGATGGCTGTCCTGGCCGTGGCCGGGTGGCTGCGCGGTGACGGTGTGACCGACGACCGCGGGTCGGACGGCACCGAGAAGACCTTCATGATCATCCTGGCCGGGACCTTGGGCACTGCGGTCAGCGTGGCGGCGATTGCCTACATCGCCACCAAGATCGCCCTGTTCAAGTAGCCGACCCGACCCGACCCGACCACGCCCATGCCCCCCGCCGCAGCCCCCGGCCGCCCGCCGGCCCGACCACCGTCCGGCCGGCCGGCCGGCCGGCCCGGGCCGGGCGGGCGCGGGCCGGGTGGGGACCGGGGCTCGGCGGTGGTGGAGACGACGATCCTGTTCCCGATCATCGTGGTGCTGCTGTTCGGCGGCCCGCAGCTGGCCATGTGGTATTTCGCCCGGGAGGCGGCCCAGGCCGCGGCGACGTCGGCGGCCCGGGCCGGCAGCGTGACCGGCGCGCACACCGGCGATGGGCGCAGCGCCGCCACCGGCTACCTGGCCCGGGTCGGAACGGGCACCATCACCGGATACACGGTCAGCGAGACCGACAGTCCGGAGACGGTCAGCATTCGCATCCGGGCCACCGTGGTCCGGGTGGTCCCGCTGCCCGGCTTCACCCCGAGCTTGGATGTCACCGTGACCCGCGGCCGGGAACGGTTCACCACCCCGGACACACCATGACCGCCCGGAAGGCCACCGCCGGGCGCCACCGCCGGCACGCCCGCCGCCGGAGGTCGGGTGCCGATCGGGGGTCGGAGTCGGTGGAGCTGGCGATCCTGCTGCCCGTCGCCGTCCTGCTCTTGGCCGTGCTGGCCGCCGGCGCCCGCATCGCCCTGGCCGGTGACCGGATCAGCGGGGTCGCCGGCGTCGCCGCCCGCAACGCGTCCCTGGCACGCACCCCGGCCGACGCGCAGACGGCGGCCGCCCGGACCGCCGCCGACGCGCTGACCGCCGCCGACCTGCACTGCACCCAGGTCCGCGTCGGCGTGGACACCGCCGGCTTCGCCGCACCACCCGGGGCCGCCGCATCACTTCGGGTCGACGTGTGGTGCACGGTGGACCTGTCCACCCTGGCCGTGCGCGGGCTGCCCGGGTCGAAGCTGCTGCACGACGGCGCCTCCAGCCCGCTCGACCCGGCCCGGGACCTGCCCTGATGCGCGGCCGGCATCCTCGGTCCGGCCGAAAGCGCCGTGTTGCCGGCCGGACCGACCGGGGGTCGGTGGCGGTGCTGGTGTGTTTCATCGTGGGGATCGGCGTCCTGCTGCTGACGTTCGTGGTCGACGCCGGCGCGCAGATCGACGCGGCGAACCGGGCCGACACCTACAGCGCGGAGGCGGCCCGGGCGGCCAGCATCGCCGTCGGCCCGGTCCCGGCCACCGGCGGGGACAGCGCCGTGCGGGCGGCCGCCGCGGCGGCGGCGTACCTGTCGCAGGCCGGCGCGTCCGGGCAGGTCACGATCACCGGCCCGGCCACCGTCGCCGTCACGGTCACCGTCACCGAGAGCAGCCCCCTGCTGGGGCTGCCCGTCACCCAGACCCGCACCCACACCGCGCAGTTGCAGGTCGGCGTGACCGCCGGGCAGCAGGTGGCATGAACGGCCGCCGCCCACCCGGACCGGCCCGCCCACCGCGGCGCCGGCAGCTCGCGGCCGGATTGGGCGCGCTGGCGGTGGTGGTCGCGGTGGTCGGTGGTGTCCCGCTGCTGCTGACCGGCCTGCACCTGACCCCCCACGGCGTCCCGTCGGCCCGGCAGGCCCTGAGCGTGCTGCGGGGCCGCGACGACGGGCAGCTCGCCGGCCTGGTACTCGCCGCAGCGGCGTGGGTGTGTTGGGGGCTGTTCCTCCTGTCGCTGATCGGGGAGACCGTGGCGGTCCTGCGCGCCCGCCCGGCCTCGCCGCTGCCCGGCCTGGGGGTGTTCCAACGTCCGGCGGCGGCGCTGGTCGCCGCGATCGCGATCGGGTTCAGCCTCACCCCGGCCGACCTCGGCGCCCCGGCTACCGTCCGGCCGGACCTGCTGACCGCCACGCAGGTCGAACTCGCCACCGTGGCGCACCCGGACGCGCCCGGGCCGGCGGGCAGCCCGGCGGCGGCGGACACCGGCAGCCCGCCTGCCGACTCCAACGGTCACCGCCGACAGGGGCGTCCGGCGGCCGCCCCGACCGGTCAGGTGAATCCGACTTACCAGGTGCGGCGGCGGGACACGCTGTGGGGGATCGCCGGCCGGCACCTGCACGATCCGCTGCGCTACACCGAGATCGTCGCCCTGAACCCGGCCTCGGTCGGGCCGGACAACCAGATCACAGCCGGCAGCCTGCTCACCCTGCCCGCCGACGCCACCGGACTGCCCCCGCACACCATTCCCGTCGGGACGGCCGGAGCGCACACCGCCGCCGTGACAGTCCAGCAGGGGGACACCCTGTGGGGGATCGAAGCCCGCCTCACCGGCGACGGCGCGAACTGGCCGGCCGGCTGGCAGGCCAATCGCGGCCGCCCCGAACCCGACGGTGCCGCCTTCACCGACCCGGACCTGATCCGCCCCGGCTGGACCCTGTCCATCCCCACCCTGACCATCCCCACCCCGAACGACGCCACCCGGACCGGTCTCGCCCCGGCGCCGGCCGGCAAACCACGCCCGCCAGCGCCGCACGCGCTGCCGGAGGTGTCCGGCGATCCAGCCGGCCGCCCGGGCGCGGCGACCGCGCCGCCGCCGTCCCCCCGGCCGGCGATGTCGGACCTGGCGGGCGCTGCAGACGGCGCCGCGGCGCCCGGGCCGGGCCGGGCGCTTGGTCGGCCGGGGCGGACCGCGACATCGGCCCCGTCCTCGCAGCTGCCGATGGTCGCGTTCACCGCCGGCGGGGGGCTGCTGCTGGCCGGGGTGACTTACGGCGCGCTGGTCGGCTACCGGCGCCGCCAGTTCCGCCGACGCCGCCCGGGCCGCACCATCGGCGTCACCCCCGCCGACCTGGTCGGGGTGGAAAGGACGGTCGGCGCTTCCGGGCGGACCGCGATGGCCGACGTGACCTGGCTGGATGAGGCGTTGCGCGGCCTGGCCCAGCAGACCGCCGGTGGGCCCGGCGGCCGGCTGCCCGACGTCCTCGCCGCCCGCCTGGACGCCGAGGAGCTGACCCTGCTGCTGGCCGGACCGCAGGAGCCGGCGCCCGCGCCCTGGCGGGTCGAGGAAACAGGATCCCGCTGGTCGATCCGCCGGCACGACCCGACCGGCTACGACCCGGCCCGGCGCGGTTACGGCTTCGCCCCCTACCCGATGCTGGCCTCGGTCGGCTACACCGACGCCGGCGAGCACTGGCTGCTGGACCTGGAACGGGTCGGCGCGCTGAGGCTGACCGGGGACCGGGAGCGGTGCGCGGACCTGGCCCGGTTCGTCGCCGCCGAGCTGGCCCACAACAGCTGGTCGCAGATGCTTTCGGTCGGCCTGGTCGGCTTCGCCGAAGAGCTGGTGGCGGCCAACCCCGACCGGCTCACCTACACCGACGACCTTCCCGGCGCGGCCGCCGCCGCCGGCCGGCAGCTGCAGTCCGCCACCCGGGCGAACGCCGGGGCGGGCACCGACGTGCTCGACGGCCGGCTGAGCGACGACGACGCGTGCGCGCCGACAGCGCTGCTGCTGGCCCCGCACCCCGGCGACGACACGACCGGCCTGGACGGGCTGCTGGCCTCGATCACCGCCCATGCGGCCCGCACCGGGGTGGCGCTGGTCGTCATCGGCCACCCCGAACACGGCGAGCCGACCGGCTGGAAGGCGCACGTCGACGAGCACGGAACCCTGTCCCTGCCGGGGCTGGGCGTGGAGCTGACCGCCGAACGGCTGCCCGGGGGGGAGGCCGCGCAGCTGGCCAGGATGCTGGCCGTCGCCGCGCTCGCCGAAGACCAGCCGCCCCCGGCAGCGCGCACCCACGCGCCGTGGGACACCTACGCCGACGCCTGCGGCGCCCTCACCGCCGCCGCAGCGCCGCCCGCCCCACCGGCAGGAGGGGAACCGCCGGACCCGCACGCCCAGCCGCCGGCGGCCGTACCTGACGACGACGACGGCGGCACCGAACAGGCCCCCTCGCCGGCGGATGCGACGGTTGACTCGGTGCTGCCGCTGCCGGCGCAGACCTACTTGGACCGGGCAGCGACCACCCAGGCCGACCTGCTCTCCCTCGCCCCGACCGTGAACGGCCACGTTGCCGGGCAGGTGCGACGCTGCGACCCCGACCTCGACGCCGACTTGGCCGACTGGGAAGACCCGGCCTGCCCGCGCCCCCGGATCGGCCTGCTCGGCCCGGTGCAGGTCCGCGCGCAGGGGAGACTGCCCGAACGCAGCCCGCAGGAGGCGTTCCACGCCGAAGCGGTCGCCTGCCTGGCGACCCGCCCCGACGGGCTGCCGGTGGCCGTCTACGCCGCCCTGATGTGGCCGGCCGACCCCGATGTGGTCGGCAAGACCAAGGTCCGCCAGTCCATCGTCAGCCTGCGTAAGTGGCTCGGCCGGGACCCGGACACCGGCCTCGAGTACCTGCCCGCCGCCGTCCACGACAGCGGGATCGCCCGCTACCGGATCGTCGGCTCGCTGATCGACGCCGAGCTGTTCCGCCGGCTGCGGCTACGCGGACAGGCCCGCGGGCCCGACGGCCTGCCCGATCTGTGCCGGGCGTTGGAGCTGGTCCGGGGCCGGCCGTTCACCGACATCCCCGCCCCCCGCGAAGGGGCGCCCGGCGGCTACGGATGGCTGACGGAGTCCAACAGCCGACTCGACCACGAGTACGCGGCGATGATCGTCGACACCGCGCACACCGTGGCCGTCGCCCAGCTCGGCAACGGGCAGCCGCAGCAGGCCGCGCAGGCGGCGCAGGTCGCGCTGGCCGCCGGCAGCTTCGAAGACGTCCCGCTGCTCGACCTCGTCGCCGCTAGCTTGGCCCAGGACCGGCCGGCCGAGGCCGAAGCCTACGTCGCCCAGATCCTGTCCAACCACGACGCTGACGTCGAGGAAGACCTGCCACCCCGCACCGCGCAGGTGCTGACGCGGCTGCGCCGACGGTGGGTCGACCAGGCCAGCTGAGCGACCCACCCCCCATGGCGTAGGACCGCCGGTCCTCCGAAAGGCGGGAGCCTCGCGGGGAGGGTCGCAACGTCCGCTCGGACCAGCCACGCGCAACACCCCCGGGGGGCCTGATCGCCGGTGCGGCGGCCCTGCGTCGCCCGGCCCAAGCGCCGGGCCGGCGTCAGGTCCGCGTCAGGCCGGCGTCAGGTGCGTGTCAGGTGCTTGTCGTGCCGTTGAGCTCGGGCTCAGTTGATGGTGGCCCGGCCCGCGGTGACCCCCCCGCGCACGTCGGGTCGGGGGCGGCCGGTCAGGCGTCGGGTCGGCGTCAGGCCCGTCGTCGGACCGGTCCGACCTGACGGTTTGTCGAACACCGCTGCGCAGCGTCGAGGCCACTACCCCCGACGCCGAAGGACACCGGACATGTTCGACGATCCCAACCTGGTCGGCTGCTGGCCGACGCTGCGCTCCCACCTCGACACCCACGCGATCATCGGCCGCTGGTCGGCGACGGAGCCGGACCTGGCCGGCCTGGACGACGTCGCCGGGCTGCTCGACGCCTGGGCCGACCCGGCCCGCACCCATCCGGTCGCCCAAGGGCTGGTACGCCTCGCCGCGGCCGACGGGGGCGCCGACGACGACGCGCTGCTGCTACTGCTGCACCTGCTCAGCGGGCTCGTGTGGCGTCTGGTCGCCCAGCTCGGCGACCTCAGCGGCGACATCACCGCTATCGTGCTCAGCGAGCTGACCTGCCAGATCCGGGGCTACCGCTGGCGCAGCCGACACGGCCGGCTGATCACCAACCTGGACAAAGACACCCGCCGGGCAGTCCTGGCCGACCTGCGGCCCAGTGACCGCTACCACCCCGAACGGGTGGAACGGCTGACCTTCACCGGCGACCTGACCGCCGTCGCCGCAGCCGACCCCGCCGCCGCGGACGCCTGCGCGGAGGACATCGACGTCGTCGACCTGCTCCGCTGGGCCAGCAACGCCCGCGGCGTCGACGCCGCCGACATCGCGCTGCTGGTGGAGTCCGAACGCGGCCGCGGCCGCCGCGGGACCGGCTCCGACACGGCGGTGGCCGGCCGGCACGGGATCACCCGCCGCACCCTGCTGCGCCGCCGCCAGCGGACCCTGACCGCGCTGCGCGACCTCGCCGGGGACTACCTGGCCGCCACCGCCTGACCCGGCAGACCCGCGTTCCACCGCGCCGGCAACTCGCATCGCGGGCCTGTCACCACAACACCCCAGTCGGTGCCCTACCCGAAGACCTTCTTCCTAGGAGCGAACCGTGCACCTCAGCGCAACATCCTGCGACCCCTCTACCGGCGTTGTCTGCCGACCAGTGACGGGCCGATGAGTCCGGCCCAGGTGCTGTCCCGCCCGCAGCGGGTCGCGCCGGCGCCCACCGCCGCCGATCCGGCCGGCCGGCTGCTGTCGGTGGCCGAGATCCAGCGGGCGCTGCGCGTCCTGCGCCAACGCGGCCGCGCCAACCTCGACGATCTACTCGACGGCCCCCACCGCCCCGGCCGCACAGCCGACGACGACGGCGCCGACCCCGCGCTCAACGCAGACGAGGGGACAGTCTGTTCGGGAGCCGACACCGGCTGGCCCAACACGGCCGACGAAGGCCCGCATGGCGGCGACCCGGTCGCGGTGGTCGCCGGGCACGCCGGCGCCGGCGCGTCCACCGTCGCGTTAGCGATCGTCGACGCCCTGTCCGCAGCCGGCCGTCCGGCCCGGCTGATCGAGACCGCTGTCGCGTCCCGGTCCGGGCTGGTCGCCGTGGCCACGGCCGAGCTGGGAGTCGACCCGACCGGCGGGTGGCGGCGGGGGTCGCGGCAGCTGACCACCGTGTACCGACGCACCGCCGAGCCGGCCGGCGGCCCGGACGACGAGGACTGGCCGGGCCTGCCGGCGGCGGACCCGGCGGTGCTGACCGTCCTCGACCTGGGTCTGCCGTCCTCGCGGTGCCTGTCCTGGCTGGCCGCCCGGACGCCGCGGACGGTGGTGGTGTGCCGGCTCACCGTCCCTGGGGTCCGGCAGGCCGAGCAGCTGCTCGCCCAGGTCGGCGGCTGGCCGCTGGTGGCCGCGGTCGGCGGCAGCCGCTGGCCCGGACCGGTCCTGGCCAGCCTCGGACCGCGGCTGCGTGACCTCCGCGAGGGCGGCCAAGTGGTCTGCGTCGGCTTGCACTCAGGACTGCAGGTGAGCGGACCCACCCAGGCGCCGCTGCCCCGGCCGGTCGCCGCCGCGGGCCGGGCACTGCTGGCGCGGCTCGACCCCGCCGCCCGATGAGCTTCTTCGTGGCCGGGCAGGCCCTCCGGCAGGTGGCTGCCGGGGTCTGCCCGCAGGCGCCGCCGGGGGTGCAGCAGTGGTCGGACCAGATCCTGTCCTGGGTGAAGTGGGCAGTGCTGGCGATCCTGGCGATCTCGTTCTTCGTCTCCGTCGGCATGCTGATCTGGGGGCGGGTCACCCACCATCCCAAGGGCGCCCGGCTCGGCTTCGACGGGCTGATGATCTGCGTGGTCGGCGCGATCATCTACGTCGTCGGCTACGCGATCCTCACCTCGATCACCGGCAAAGGCTGCTGATGGCCGGCCGCCGACACGACGACGACCCCGCCGGGCCTTGGTCCCGCCGCAAGATGCTGACCCTGCTCGCCGCCGCCGGCCTGGGCGTGCTGGCCGTGACCGTCGGTCTGGTCCTGGCCGTCGCCTACGCGTTAGCCCCACCACCGGCGGCCGCGGAAGGCCACCGCCGGTCAGCGGTGCCGCCCGGGCCCACCGCCGGCGGTGTTGCCGTGGCCGGCCGGCCGGCCGACCCCCGGGATCTTCTGGCCGGCCGGCCGATGACCCCGGTCGGCGCCGACGCGGCCCACCCCGGGCCGGTGTCGGCGCGCGACCCGGGCCCCGACATCAGCCTGCCCGCCGCCACCGGGACCGGCCCAGCGCAGGTGCCGACCGGGTTCGGGCACAGCCCGGCCGGGGCGATGGCGCAGCTCGCGGCGATCGACACCACCGCCGTGCAGTCGGGCTCGCTGGCCGGCGGCCGCCGGGTGATCGCCGGCTGGGCGCTGCCCGGCGGGCCGACCCCGGCCAGCTCGTCGCTGGTGCACGCGCTGGCCGCCCTGTTCGAGACCACCGGCCTGCCCGGCGGCGGCTCGCCCCGACTAACCGTGGTCCTGACTCCGCTGATGGGGCAGATCAAGGGCAGGATCGGCGGGGACTTCGTGGTGCCGTGCGTCGACTTCGAGCTCGAGATCACCCTGGCCCAGACCGGCCGCGGCGCGGTCGCGGACTGCCAGCGGATGGTCTGGTCCGGCGGCCGGTGGATGATCGGCGCCGGCCCGGAACCGGCACCCGCACCGTCGGTATGGCCCGACACCGACCTGGCGATCGCCGTCGGCTACCACGACCTGCGCCAGCAGCAGGCGGGCCAGCCGCCCGACAGCCAGCAGCTCAGCCAGCGGCCCGCCGGGGGGTCCGGTCGTGGCTGACCGGGTGCTGTTGGCGATCGACCTCAACCCGTTCCACTGGGTCGGGTCGGCCGCGAAGGCCGCCGCCGCCGACGCCTGGCAGGTGGCGATGACCGGACTGTGGTCGGCCGGGCTGTGGCTGCAGCACACGGCGTTCACCGTCGTCGACACGCTGCTCACCCCGGATCTGACGGTGCCCGGCCCGCTCGGCGCGGTCCTGCCGACCACCTTGTGGATCAGCGCCGCCGTGGCCGGGCTGATGATGACGTTGCAGATGGCGGCCGCATTGGCCCGCCGCGACGGGCAGTCGCTGGCCCGGATCTGCCTGGGCGTGGCCCAGTTCGGGGTGGTGTGGGTGGCCTACCTGGGGGTGGCCGGCGGGCTGGTCGAAGCCGCCGCCGGCCTGACCCGCGGGATCATGGCGGCGACGCTGAACACGACCACCCTGTCCGGGGTCGACCTGAGCAGCTCCTGGCCCAAGGATGTCGCCGACCTCACCCAGGCCACCGTCCTGGGGGTGCTGTCGCTGCTGCTGGTCATCCCGGCCGCGTTCGCCTACCTGCTGGTCATGCTGGTCCGGGAGACCGCGCTGATCGTGCTGGTCGCGACCGCGCCGGTCGCCGCCGGCGGCCTGCTCAGCGACACCGGCCGGGTGTGGTTCTGGAAGACGCTGCGCTGGTTTCTCGCCTGCCTGCTCATCTCCCCGATGGCGGCGCTGCTCCTCGGCGTCGGGGTGAAAGTCTCCCAAGGGGTGATCGCCGCCCCCGGACAGTCCAGCGCCGCCCAGCAGACCGGGATGGCGGTGGTCGGCTCTGTGGTGATCGCCGTCAGCGCAGTGTCCCCGCTGGTCCTGTTCCGCCTCCTCGCCTTCGTCGACCCGGGAACCGCGTCGGGAGCCGCACTGCGCCAGTCCTGGTCCGACACCGGCGGCATGACCGGGCTGCTGTCCACCCCGGGCGGCGGCCCGGCCGCCGGCAGGGCCGCCACCGCCGCCGCACCGGACGGCCGCTCCGCCGGTGAGGCCGGCGCCGAGGCGCAGACCCAATCGCGGCTGGCCAGCACCCTGGGCGCGGCCGGGACTGCCATCGGCATGCTCAGCTCCGCGGCGCACCGCGCCGTCGACATCGGCAGCGACGTCCTGGGCCAGGCCGGGGTCGGCTCACCCGGCTACAGCCTCACCCCCGCCGACCAGTCCGCCGGCCGCCGTGTCCAGGCCGACCGTAGCCAGGCCACCGGCCCCGGCGACAGTGACGCCGGCACCGGCGGCGACGCCGGTGACGGGGGCGGTGGCAGGGACGGCGGTGGTGGCAGCGACGGCGGTGGTGGCAGGGACGGTGGTGGTGGCGCCGGCGGTACGGGCGACGCACCGACACCGCACATGAGCCCTCCTCCCGGACCGTCGACCACCGGACCGTCGACCACCGGACCGTCCGTCCCCGGGCCGTCCGTGCCCGGGCCGGCGGGCGGGGCCGGTGCCGGCGGCGCCGCGGCCGGCCATGGGGCGGCCGGAGGGTCGGGGTCTGCCGCCGGCGGCGGTGCGGCCGCTGCTGGGGCGGCCTTATGACCGGGGCGGGGCCGGTCCGCTATGGCGGCTGGTCGGCTGAGGGCCGCGGCTGGGTTCTGGGGCTGACCGGCGGCGCGTGGATCGTCGTCTTCGCCAGCGGGGCGCCGCTGCTGGCCGCCGCCGCCGTCCACCGGTGGGCGCTGGCGCTGGTGTGGGCGCCGGTCTGGCTGGTGCTGACCGCCGGGGTCGCGGTGCCGGTCCGCGGGCGCCCGGCGGCGCGGTGGGCGGCCGACGGCCTGCTTCGCCTGTTCGGGGGTGCGGCGGGCTGGTCGGACTGGCAGTCACGGGCGGCGGCCGGCACGACCCCGGATCTTCACCGGGCGGACCTGCCGGGGGTGCTGTCGGGGATCCGCACCCACGACGGGCCGCCGTACGGGCCGCTGATGGTCCGCCCGGCGCTCGTCGCCGACAACCGGCTGCACACCTGGGCGGTGGTGGCCCGGATCAGCCATCCGGGGATCGGCCTGTCCGAGAGCGCCGCCCGCACCCGGATGGGTGACGGCCTGGCCGAGCTGCTGGAGGCCGCAGCCACCGGCGGGCTGATCGGCCTGCTGGCCCTGCAGGTCCGCACCATCCCCGACGACGGCGCCGAACGGGCCGCCTGGCAGCAGGCGAACCTGCGCGCCGACGCCCCCCCGCTCGCCTTGGCGGTCAACGCCGAGCTGGCGAAGACGATGACCCAGGCCGGGGTCCGCCATGAGGCGTTCCTCACCGTCGTCGCCTCCGAGACGCGGATCGCCCGGCCGGCGAAACAGGCCGGCGGCGGGGTCGACGGCCGGGCCCGGGTCCTGCACGCGGTGATGGCCGAGGTCGAAGCCCGCCTCCTCGGCCCGGTCGGTGCCACGTCGGTGACCTGGTTGGACACCCCCGCCCTGGCCGCGGCGATCCGCACCGGCTTCGCCCCCGGGGAACGGGCCGGCCTGGTCGCCGCCGCCCTGGCCACGGCCACCGACCCGACCGTCGCTGCCGCCCTGCCGATGGCCGCCGCCGGCCCGACCGCCACCCCGAACCCGCCGGCCCGGCACTACAGCCACGACGCCTGGCAGAGCGCCACCTGCACGCTGCTGCTGCCCGACAAGGGGGCGCTGATGGGCGCCCTGGCACCGGTTCTCACCCCCACCGCTGCCGGGGAACGGCGCAGCGTCACCGTGTTCTTCGAACCGATCGGCCCGGCCAAGGCCGACCGGATCGTCGGCGGGGAGTCGATGTCGGCCGACCTCGCCGCCGAAGTCCGCCGCAAGAGCGGTTTCACCGTCCGCGCCGCCCACCGCCGCGACGCCGCCCGCGTCCACACCCGAGACGTACGCCTGGCCGACGGCAACGCACTGGTCCGGTTGGCGGTCGCGGCCGCGGTCACCGTCGCCCACAACACGTCGATCACCGACGCCGGCCGAACGTTGGAAGCGCAGATCACCGGCAGCGGGTTCACCCCGCTGCGCCTGGACCTGGCCCAAGACACCGGCTTCGTCGCCGCCTGCATCCCCCTCGGCGTCGGGCTGCCCCGCCGGCGGCGGGGCAGGTGAACCGCCAGCCGGCCGGCGGCCGCGACCTCAGCCGACTGCTCGCCGACTTCGGCCGCCCGCTGCCCACCCCCACACCTGCACCTGAGCCGGCTCCCGCCGCCGACATGTCCGCCCCCCAGGTGGGCCGGCACGGCCGGCCCGGCCGGGCCGCCGGCTGGGCGGCGGTCCCCGCACCGCTGGCCGTCTACCGAATGACCTCCGAGCAGGCCGGCGGCCTGTGGCCGCTGATCGCCGGCGACGGGCTGCCCGGGACCGGCGCCCAGCTCGGCCTGGACCTGCTCACCGGCGGCGCGTTCTGCGTCGACCCGATCGGCTGGACCCTGTCCGGGCTGGCCGGGGTGACCAACCCGAACATGATCCTGTTCGGGGCTCCGGGCCGCGGCAAGTCCGGGACGGTGAAGATGTTCTGCCTGCGGATGATGGCCTACGCCTACCGGATCCTGATCCTCGGCGACGTCAAAGACGAGTACGCGCTGCTCTGCCACGCCCTCGGCGTCACCCCCCACGCCGTCGGCCACGGCCTGCCCGCCCGGATCAACCCGCTGGACTTCGGCCCGCTCGGCCACGACTGGACCCGGCTTCCCCGGGCGGAGGCACAAAGCCGGGCGGCGATGGTGTTCTCCCGCTGGCTGCTGCTGATCAAAGGCCTGGTCGGCTCCCAGCACGTGCCGTTCGGCCCGACCGCCGAAACCGCGATCGGACAGGTCATCCGCGACCTGACCGGCTACACCACCGGCGCCGACCGGATGGCCGAGATCACCATCCCCCAGCTGTGGCAGGCCCTGCACACCCCCACCGGCGAGCTGGTCGCCGACTGCCGGT